>Ga0123353_10003049_pt1 | contig 20975 bp, 21 predicted proteins | sample TergutLab28metaG_3_FD_92763 | JGI IMG/M metagenome (GOLD analysis project Ga0123353, IMG submission 92763) | Labiotermes labralis P3 segment gut microbial communities from Petit-Saut dam, French Guiana - Lab288 P3 | ecosystem: Host-associated > Arthropoda: Insects > Digestive system > Gut ... | reverse complement strand
GCGGGCGTTCCCGCGCAGAAGTTTTTGGCTAACCGCGCACCGGAACAGGACAAGCAGGTCATCCTCACAGCAATGGAGAATATCCGCAGGATCAATCCCGCTCGCCTGGTCCTGATTTCCTCTATCGATGTATTTCCGGAGCCCGTAGGGGTGAATGAAGCTACAAAAATCAATGCTGAAGGGATGCATCCCTACGGCCTGCACCGTTATATGCTGGAGGAATGGGCGCGGGAATGGGCGCGGGAAAACGCGAAAGACTGCCTTATCGTACGTCTGCCCGCGCTGTTCGGCAAAAATTCGAAGAAAAACTTCCTGTTCGATTTGATCAACGTGATTCCAACCATGCTTACAAAAGAAAAATTTGAGTCGCTGCGGGCACAGGACCATTATTTGGAACAGCATTATCGCCAGGAAAGCAACGGGATGTATACCTGCGGCCCTCTGACTGATGCACAGAGGAAAGAGCTTCGGGCCTGCTTTGAGCGGCTGGGATTCAGCGCGGTCTATTTCACGGACAGCCGCGCCAGCTTTCCTTTCTACAACTTGAACTATCTGCGCCGGCACATTGATCTCGCCCTGGCGGAGGGAATCGGCCTGCTGCATTGCGCGGTGGAGCCGCTGCGGGCGGACGAGATTTACCGTGCTGTCACAGGCAAGGACTTCGTAAACGAGAAGGACGCCGTGCCGCCCCGCTACGATTTCCGCACGATCCATGCCGGGCGTTTCGGCGGCGCGGGCGGGTACATGTTCAACAGGGAGCAGGTGCTCGCGGACATTCTGGCGTTTGTGGAGGGCAGCCGATGAAGGTGTCAGCTTCCAACATCGCCTGGTCCTTTGAGCAGGACGATGAAATACTCGCGCTCTTGCAGTCGCTGGGCTTCAACGGCCTTGAAGTCGCCCCGACCCGCCTGTTCCCCGAAAAGCCGTATGCGCACGCCGGCGAAGCGCGGTCTCACGCGGCTATGCTTCTGGATCGGTATGGCCTGCGGGTTTCTTCCATGCAATCGGTCTTGTTTGGCATTACGCAAAACTTATTCGGGCCGGAGGAGGAACGGGCATTTCTGCGGAATTACCTGCGTGCGGGCATTGATTTTGCCAAAGCCCTGGGCTGCAGAAATGTGTCGTTCGGCTGCCCGAAAAACCGAATGATCCGGGACATAAGCCAATACGGAACCGCGGTGGATTTTTTTCGCGGTTTGAGTGAATACGCCGGGCAGCAGGGCACTGTGCTAACAATTGAGGCCGTGTCCGTACTCTACGGCGGCAATTTTTTAACGACCACGGAACAGGCCTGCGCTTTTGCCCGCGACGTGGGGCGTCCAAGCTGCATGGTCAACGCGGACACGGGCACCATGGTTGCGAACAACGAGCCTTTTGCGGTGCTGGAGCAAAACGCGGACCTGATTCATCATATCCATCTTTCGGAGCCGAAGCTCGCCCCGATTGAGAAAAGAGACTGGCATAAGCGGCTGCGGGAGCTCCCCCTGAAGGGTTATCTCTCCCTGGAGATGAAAAAGACGGAGGACCCGGAGGACCTGCGAGCGGCGCTGTATTATCTGAGGGAGGTCGCCGGATGAGGTTTGCGGGCATTGAGGGGGTCCCCGATTTTACGGCGGAGGTCTTCGCGGAAAAGCGGACGAAATATTGCGCGCTGATTCCGATCATAAATGAAGAAAAGCACATCTTTCCTGAGCTCGCCCGGGCAAAAAAATATGGCGTGCCGGAGGCCTGCGACATCATCATCTGCGACGGCGGCTCCACCGACCGCAGCGCGGACCCGGATGCACTGCGGGAACACGGGGTGAATACCCTGCTGACCAAAACAGGTCCCGGCAGGCAGAGCGCTCAGCTGCGCATGGGCCTGTGGTGGGCGTTGGAGCGGGGCTACGAGGGCTTCATCACCATAGACGGCAACAACAAGGACAGCATCGAGGACATCCCGCTCTTCATCGAAAAGCTGGAGGAGAACTATGATTTCGTGCAGGGTTCCAGGTATGTGCCGGGGGGGCAGGCCATCAATACGCCGATATTGAGGCATTTCGCAATCAAGCTGCTGCACGCGCCCATCATCAGCCTCACCGCCGGATACCGTTTCACCGATTCGACCAATGCATATCGCGCCCATTCGAAGAAGTACATCACCCATCCGGGGGTCGCGCCGTTTCGCGATGTGTTCGTCAACCAGGAGCTGTTGGCCTACCTCTCGGTGCGGGCAAGCCAGCTGGGCCTGCGGGTCTGCGAAATCCCCGTGACGCGGGCATATCCCGAAACGGGGAAGACGCCGACCAAAATCAGCCCGGTGCGGGGGAATGCCCTGCTGCTGAGCATATTGATAAAAAACTATATGGGCAGGTATCAGCCTTGAAACAAAAATGGGACAAAAACATCAGCCCCGCAGATTTTTCCCGTGGGGCTCTGTTTTTCTCGCAGCTACTGCGTTATTTGAGATCGGCCAGAGTGGCGCGCCTATACATATAAACCGTCTGGTAGGGCTGCTCGGTTTCGTCTTTAAAGCTTACAGTGGCGCCGCCGCTGGTAACGGAATAGCTTTGGGATTGAATCTCGTGGCCCGTGTAGGACGGCTCCGGCGGGGTGTAGTTGCGGTTCGGCACGCTGAAGGTTGCGGAGTAGCTTGCGAAATTAAAGCTTGTGACCGCTACAGTGAAGGCGGCGCCGTTGGGGCTGGGGGCCTTTATGTCAAGGCTCCAGTAGCTGCACAAATCGTTGGTATAGCCGGCACGTGTGTCCCTGTAGCGATAACCGCCGTCGCCTGCGCTGCCCGGGTCGGCGCCGGATTGGGCGCGCCTGCGCGAGCTATCTGTAAATATACTATTGTTCCCGTCCTTTAGTGAGTTATAAGTGATCCACAATTTATTTTCGTGGGTATGCGATGGCAGGTTTGCATTCGTCAGCGTTACGCCGGTGTTTTGGTAGGTTACGCCGCTGCCGCTTCCGGTTACGACCGGCGCTGTGGAGGAGAAGGTCACGCCGCCGCTATCCGTGCGGGTCAGGCTGCCCTTCGTAATGGAAATACCGCCCTTGATGCTCCAGGCTGGCGAGACGAGAGGCACGGCTGCCGCGCCGGTGGTGGCGTTGAGTTTGCCGCCGGTTTGGTTGTTGAACTCAAACGGCGAATCCTTGATGCCGTCTACGCCCACCGGTACGCGGCCCTCGCCCCAGACCTCCCAGGTGCCGCCGAAGTGGGCGTTCATTAAGGGCACAGTGCTCAGGGCAGGGTCGTCGGTCATATAAATGCTGCCCACGGGTAGGCTGCGGTTCATCATGTAGATGAACAGGTTATCCGTATCGGTGCGCGCGACGCTGTTGCCAAGGCCGACATCAAGAATCGGATCGCTGTTCATCAGGCCCATGCTGACGGGGACAAACACGCTAAGAAAAAGCGCCGCCGCCGCCGCAGTGGCCAGCCACTTGGCGTTCTTCCTTGCGAATACTTTCTTCATTTCAAAACCCTCCATATCATATTCACGCGCGGCCTCCTTAGTTGTACGGGGCAAGGGAAGTACGCCTATACATATAACAGGTGATATAGGGTTGCAGGGTGCTGTCATTGACGCTTATGGTGCCGCTGACGCTCACCGAAAGGTTATGTCCGGAAACGCTGTCCTGTGTGTAAGAGAGTGTGGGCGGGGTATAGCTGCTCGGAGCCGGGTAAGCGGAGAGGGTCCCGCTGTAGGGCGACGCGCCCACGTTGATTGTGCCTACTACAGGTTCGAGTGCTGTGGCTGTGTGGGCCGTGTTCGCATGGACGGTGACGGTACAAGACGAGGTGTTGGCGTTTGGGTTGTCGCTGTAGGAGTACACAACGGTACCGGAACCTCTGTCGGCCCTCCATACAGTATTGTTTCCGCTGGTGCCGCTCCACCAGTCGCGCCGGTTGATATACCATGTAACCTCGTGCCGGTGCGATGGCATTTCGCTCACGCTGAGCGCTTTGTACCCTTTCAGCTCTTGCGTGCCGCTCACGCTCACGGCGCCGCCGCTGCGGGCGCCGACGCTGGCGGTGCCGGTGACGGCGACGTTGGCTGTGGTGAGGCTGGGGGTGAGGCTGAAGCCACCCGCGGCCGCGGCATAGTCCGGCGTGGTGACGGACGCCGTTACGGTGCCGCCTAAGGTACCGCCGCTGGCGGAAAAACCGCTGCCCGCCGCCACCGGCACCTTTCCCTGCCCCCAGGCCTCCCAGCCGCCTCCGAAGTTGGCTATGATGTCCGCTACATCGGAAATATCCGTGGACATATAGATACTGCCCACCGGATACATTTCGTTCATCAGCCGGATGAACAGGTTATCCGCCTGGGTATTGGACACATCGCTCAGGCTGGTATTGATTTGCGCCACCTTTTCGATGTACTCCGCGCTCGCATAGGGTGCGAGCAGCGCCAACAGCAGCAGCAGCGTCGTGCCTGCTGCCGCCAGGCGGATGGCTTTCGTCTTCATGAACCTCTTCACTATAAACACCTCCAAGATAGATAACCGGCTGCCCTCAGGCAAGCGCTCTGCGCACATATATATAGCAGGTGACGTAAGGTTGAATGGTGGCGTTGGGCACCTTGGCGTCCTGGCTGCCTTTGGCGGTTGTGCTGCCGGTCACGGTCTGCTGCGGGATGGTAATCGTTTGATGGTTAAGCGGGTATGTCGTGGCGGCAATGGTAGCCGAGAACCTGGAGGGGGTGATCGCGAAGGGTATCGTGAACGCCGTGCCCGAACCCCTGTTATATATCCATACGCCCCACCGATTGCCTCTGGTACCACCACCGCCGAGGGGATTGTCAGGACCGTTGTTTGCATATGCGTCGCTGCTCGGGGTAAAGGATTCCTGGGAGGCGTTGGTACCCCAGTCCGTTATTGTATTATTTTTGTCGTCACCTCCATGATGGCTACCTGTGGTGCCGATCCGCAAGGTGTAGGGGTGGCTATGTGAAGGCACAGTTCCCGATGCCAGGCTAATGCTGCCGCTGTTGATTGAGGCCGGGCCTGACATGGTGGTCGTCATCGCGTTAAACCCCGTGCTGCCGCCTGTCCATGACGCCGATTTGTTATTGAGCACAACATTCGGGGATATGGTGGCGTCTACGACGACGGTGGCATTGTTTGTGTCACCGCCTGCCATATCGCCGCCTGTTTTGTTCGGCTCATCCCAATGGATAACACCCGCCACCTCGCTGGTGTTCACGCCCACCGGTACCTTGCCCTGCGCCCAGACATCCCATGCGCCGCCGAAGCGGATGCCCATCGCCGTATCGGAGGTAATGTCCGTGGTCATGTAGATACTGCCAACCGGGTAGCGCTCGTTCATCATCAACTTAAGCAGATCGTTCAGGTCGTCGTTCGAAACCGCGTTGATGCCCGTGACAAGCGTGTCCGCCTCGCTGACATATTTTGCTTGGACATAGGGCGCCAGAGGCACCACCATCACCAAGGACAGCGTCAACAAGAGTACCGCCGTCTCGACCCATCGGATTGTTGCATGTTTCCTCATAAAAACACCTCCAAGTGATGTAGTGCTAATTTAATTGCTCGCAATAAGCGCCAATCCTCAGATCAGAAAACGTGCACGATTCAATTACGACAGTGACATTCTCGCTTACGCCCGGGGCAAGCGAAACGCCGCCTGTCGTAATGTCATTATTGCTTGCGTCATAGAATTTGATGCATGCAATCACAACGTCCAGCGCCGCCTTGTTGGTCGGCGTAGCCACTGTTACCTTTGGTATGAATTTTGCCGTAACCTCGCTGTCATTGGAAAATTCCACCTCAAAAAAGGCGTCTCCGGTTAACTCGCCAGTAGCTTTGTCAATGCCCTGGAAAAACAGGATCAACGGGTGTCCGCCCACTGCGGCTTTGGCGGGAATACCCGCAATGCTCACTGGCAACACGGGCACATCACTGGATTCAAGTCGCACCTCCCATTTTGCCACTCGTGAACCCGCCTGTGCCGTTGCCATTGCAATATATTTAGCGCTAGTTGTAGCGGTGCTGGCTAGTGCGCCCGTAGCCATACATAATACGGCTAAGACACATGCCAGCCTCAATAAAAGGGTGGAGCTTTTTAACGAAGACAAAAAGCCTCCTTGCATACTCTTGTTGTCGCTCATTGTTGAACCCTCCTACAAAAACACTTCTTTCCATCAAATAATATAGCATACTTTCCAGTTGGTGTCAAGAGGAAGCGATTTAGTTTTCAACTTTTTTGTGAAATATTTTTGGGAGGTTTTGTGGATTTCAAGTGGTCTTTATGTAAGGCTGCCATTTCATATACTTAGCGCCTAGATACAGAACGCCGCATACAACGGCACGGTCTTTTTCCCGTCCTCAAAGCCAAAGTTTTTCGTGCACAGCTTAATCGCATAGGCCGGGCTATAAGTTTGAATATACACAGCCAGGCTTTTGGCTTTTGTGTTTTCCGCAGATTTCACCTCTATGGGGATAATCTGCCGCTCGCGTTGCAGCACGAAATCCACCTCCGCGCCGCGCTCGCTCATCCAATAATAGCAGGCATAGCCCTTCGCGATCAACTGGCCGCAAACGTAATTTTCAGTCATGCCGCCCCGGAAATCGCTCAAATCCGCGGAGGGATACAGCACGTCCTGCGGGTCAACCTCCTTCTTCGCGCAGAGCAGCCCCACATCGGAAACATAGATTTTGAAGGCATCAATGTCGATATAGTTGTCCAGGGGCTTCGTGGGATGTTCCGCGCGATATACGCGGGTGACGATACCGGAAAGAGCAAGCCACTCAATGGCGTTCTCAAACTCGGAGGCCCTCGCGCCCTTCTTCACCAGCTTATATTGAAAGCGCGTGTTCTTCTTGGAAAGCTGTACCGTGACGCTACCATAGACCTGGCGGCATTTTTTAATCTCGTTTTGCTGGTTGTACTTGCTCATGTCACTGAGATAGCTTTCCAGGATCATGGCCTGTGTATGCCGCAGCAGGATAAAGTCTTTGGTGTCCAAGTATTTCGCGACGCATTCCGGCATCCCGCCCACTACGAGATACTGGCGATAGTAGCCGAGCGCCGCTTCGTGCAGGGCGGCGGGCATGGGCGCGTCCGTATCAAAGCATTCGCGTATGCGAGTGACAAGTTCCGCCTCCCCACAGGCTAATAGAAATTCCTCCATGTCCATCGGGCGCAAGGTAATCATGTCCACCTTGCCTACAGGGAAAGAGAATTTCTCGCGGTTGACTGCCACGCCCAGCAAGCTCCCCGCCACGATGATATGGTACTCCGGCGCGGATTCGCAAAAGTATTTCAATGAAGTCAAGGCCCGCTCGCACAGTTGCACTTCGTCGAATACAATCAAGGTCTTTTCGGGTATAATTGTCTGCCCGCTGATGCGCGACAACAGCGGCAGCAGGTAGCCCGGCTCCAGGCTTTCGTCGAATGTCTTTGCCAGGCTTAGCGCGGTTTCAAAATTGAAATAAGCCACGTTGGCGTATTCCTCCCGGCCAAAGGCGAGAATGGAGTACGTCTTACCCACCTGCCGCGCCCCCTGTAGAATCAGCGGCTTGCGGTAGGCGCTTTGCTTCCATTGCAGCAGTTCTTCCCTGATTTTTCGGTACATGCGGCACCTCCTGTTGCTATCAGAGATAGTATGGCACATATTCGCGCAAATATCAAGGAATATTTTTTGACAATCACATTATTCTGCGCGAATGCGGCTATACGATCTTATATACCACCTTTTCTCCAACGCCAGCACCGCCATCAGAAACCCATCCGGCTCTCTCTGTGTCAGTAGCGGGTCGAAACTAAATATGCTGGTGGAATATACCAATTCTTTGGCGGCTTGGCGCACATCGTCACCAAGGGTACGCAACGCGCAGGACGCGCTGCGGGGAGTGAATCATGGTTGCTGCCTGGAATACTTCGTTTTTTGCCAAGCTGTCGAAATCACGATTTGACCCCCATTAGGATGAAACGGGATGAAACAGGATGGACAACTATTGTATCACGGCCCAATGCCCTGTTTTATCAGAACCGACCCGCCTTATCCTGCCCTCGCTTTTGAGGGCGGTAAAATCCCGCTTGATTGTTTTCGCTGTAACGGAGAACGCGGCGGCCAATTCCTCGGCAGTCAAATTTGGGTTTCCGCACAGCATATCTATGATTTTGTCTTTGCGTTTTACAGGGACATTTACAGGGACATTCTCTACTTTTACAGGGACATTTACAGGGACGCGCAAGTCGCGGTTTTTCAGCGCATTGCTCTCGCCCAAAAGCAAGTTCCCGAAAAAGCGGTTGAGATATTCAAGCGTTGCGTAGATGTTGTTCTTGTAGTTATTGTAATTCGCACGAACCAATGCATTGCGGAAATACCATGAATGGTCAGCGAACAAGTCATTGGTGACGGAAAAACCGAACGTCCGCAGATACTTGATGGCAAACACCGCCGTGGTGCGGGTATTGCCCTCGCCAAAGGCGTGAATCTGCCATAGGCCTGACACAAATTTGGCGATATGCTCCGCGATTTGGCTCTGGGTCAGCCCTTTGTATTGAAACGCCTTTTCCTGCTCAAAATCATAATCCAACGTGGCTCGAATGCTGTCGGCGGAGGCGTAATACACCGTTTCCCCGCCGAGCACCCATTCGGATTTTGAAATATTATAGTCGCGGATTTTCCCCGCGAATTTATAAATGCCGGCAAACAGCCGCCTGTGAATGGTGATATATTCGGCGGGGCTGAATGAAAATGTTTTTTCGGACAGGAGCTCGGCAATGCGGGCGGACACCTTGTCGGCTTCCTCGGTGCGGTCGGCGGCGGCTCTGACGGGCTGTGCCCTGTAATAGCCATCGAGCCGTTCATGCACCTCATAGATGGTGATTTCGCCCTCGATGTTCTGCTTTGCCGTTTCGATGAGGTATTCAGACGGCGTTAATCCGTCTGCCTGCTGCAAGCCGATAGCGGCCTGCCATATCTCCGACTTCTCAGCCTTTTCGGGTTCGCCAAGGCGTTTATATTCGTCAAAATCACTCATATATGACATACGCGTTTCACCTCCAAGCCTTGCTTCTATTATACCTCAATTAGGCTGTAATGTCAATTGCTTAGCACCTAGATACCACGGGCACAGCATTTACTTTTTTAAAATAACGTGATGAAATATCCAAGAGGAGTTGGGGATATTTTAGATTTAAAGGAAAAACTCGGCGGGATAGAGGTTCCGCGACGCGGATGGGGAAACTTGCGGCACAAGTTGATTGACATTTTGATGATAGCGCTTTGTTCGACGCAGCAAAAATGCGTGGTTTGATAAATCCCGCCAATCCATAAACCGAAACAAAGCCAAACCATAAACTTGAGATAGACGCGATTGTCCAGCTCGCCGATGGGCGATGGGGCGCGGTTGAAGTGAAGCTCGGCGCGGGCGAAATTGATAAGGCCTGCGAAAATCTGCTCAAGCTCAAAAAACAGGTTGACACGGATAAAATGAGCGAGCCGTCGTTTTTGATGATCCGACCGGCACGGAATACGCGTTTCAAATGAAAAATGGCGTTTGGATCGTGCCGCTGGGGTGCTTGAAAAATTGACAGCGCCATTGGGATGAAACAGAACAGAAAATCAATACTCGTCCAACAGCAAAAAATCTCTGATGTGCAAATGCCTGATTCCGCTTTGGCTCATGTCCACTTCATCCATCGTGACGACATATTTGGGGTAATTATCTTCGATTTTCAGAAGGTTGCCGAACTCCCGCGCCTGCGTCTTTTTGTCCGGCATTAAATATGCCACCTGAATATAGACCGGCTCGTTGTTCTTAATGCCGATAAAGTCGATTTCTTCACTGTCAATCATTCCAACTGTCACCTCATATCCGCGCCGCAAAAGCTCCAGGCAAACGATGTTTTCCAGAACCATCCCGATGTCTTCCATGTGTTTCCCATAGACGGCTTCCCGCAGCCCATGGTCGGCGACAAAATATTTCTCGGCGACTTCCAGGATTTTTTTGCCCTTGATGTCCTGCCGTTTCAGCCTGTAAAGCAAATACGCTTCCTCACAAGCCCTGATATAATTCAAGACCGTATCGGTGCTGACACTGCGCTGTTCGCTCTTGAAATATTTCGAGATGGAGGTCGCGGAAAAGGTCTGGCTGACGTTGGCCAGCACATAGGCGATGATCCTGTCAAGCAAATCAACGTCCCTGATATTGTTTCTCTTTACGACATCCTTCAATACGACGGAATTATAAACGTCCTCCAAATAAAGATTGACCGCTTTTTCGTCACCGATAATATTGCTGATAAACGGCATACCGCCAAGCCTCAAATAGTCCATGAAATTTTTGCCCTCATTGAGCAACAAAAATTCTTTGTACGAAAACGGATAAACAACGAACTGCACATACCTGCCGGAAAGAAGGGTCGCCAGCTCGCCGGACAGCAGCTTCGCTGCACGCAACCTCCGCAAATGTCAGGGTTTTGCTTCCGCTCTTTTTTCTGTTTGTTTACCCCGCCCGATTGTGCAGCAACAGCCCCGCCGTGCTGTTGAATAAATCTCTTTCCCCGGAACAGAACACCGCTACATGATAATTTTGTTTTTTGTAATTATTGTAGACCGGCTGGAGCAACTGCCGGAGTTGCCGGTCTTTCTTTTCCTCGGACGTGAGCCATATCTCTACGATATGCGCACCGTCATGGACCTGCAATTCGATATAGCTCACCTCTTTCTTCAGGATTTAGTATGGTGCGTTGGTGCGTTGGGTATACGTTGCATAAATCAAAAACAGCTTGACAATATAACGGTAAACCAAATACCGGCTGTCGAAGGAAAGCGGGGTGCCGTTTGCCACGGTCAGCGATATTTACAGCGGCAACGCGCTCAAAGCGGAGAACATCGACGCCGTTTTGGAACAGGCCCGGCGAAAGAAGCTGGAGCAATATTCATTGGCACGGCGGGGAATCTCCCCGCCGTTTTTCATATTCCGAACTGCTGCCGCACTTTCGTCAGACTCACCGTCTGGAACTCGACCAAGCCAGCCAGATATTCTTCCAGCACCGCCTGCTGAAAGTCAAAACAGATCACCAGCCCCCTCCCGCCGAACATCTGCAGCGAATCCCGGAACCGCCGCAAGCGCTCCAGGTCGAACTCATATGCCAGCAGAACAGGCGTGCCGTCGTCGCGCAGGGCGTCGTGCTCCACGCGAAGACAAAGCCCCTTGAGGGGCGGCCCGTGAAAGAAATGCGGTTGGCAGATCTTTCGGGGCCCCTTGAGGGGCTTGTGTCCGTACCAGGCCCTTCTAGGGCCCCTCGGTGGTCTTGACTTATGGCAACGGCTTCGGCAATGTCCACTCCTCGCACGAAATACACGGCAAGATGAAGGAATATTCGCTTAAGATCCTGGCCCAGTGCGCGTTGGACGTGGCTTGAACCGCTGGCAATCCTGTTTGGTTTGCCGTCTTGCGGCAAGCTGCTTTTTGCTTTGCTTTCCATCGTCGTCGCTAAAATTAGGTTTTCATAGCAAAGAGCCAGTTGAAGCAAAGCATCTCAACCGGCTCTCATCAATTAGAAAAAAATACGGGGCTACTAATCGATTTGTTCGCACCTGATGGCCAAGTCGGAAATCTTGAGGCGATACGTATCCGAATCCGTAGTGTTGATCCCAAGGTTGGTGTCGTATTGGTCCTGCTCGGTGATTGCGTCGCCAGCCGTGCCGAAAGGCCATCTCCAGTACACATAAAGAGGCGTTGTCGAGCCGCTCTTCGGCCCTACATCGACGTATGTGGTCGCCCTGCTCAAAGCCGCGCCGATAGTCGCCTGCCATGTCCCGGTGGTGGTCGCGCAGAACTGAATACCGGAGTTGTCCGGAACGGAGGAGACAGAGGCGCCAATGCCGTCCGTGCCGCCGCCGAGATAAAAGCGTACCGCGACTTCGGAGTAGTTATAAAACTGAACGGCGATTCTGCCACCGGTGCCGGGGGCGATGTGGCGGCCATCGTTGTACTGCAGATGATTTGCAACCGCGGTGTCTCCATTCGGCGTTGCGGCGCCCGCGTTTTCCTGGGCGGAAAAGTCCGCCTCGTACAGCGTGCCCAGATAGCCGTCCGAATTCGTTATGGACACCACGGCGCAGTCGGTTGCGTGGATTTTCGTTCCTGTGCTGGTGGTGATAGCGGCGGGATCGCTGGCTGTGTATCCCTTTGTGACGCCCGCATATACCGCGAACAGCGCCACCCGCCCCGAAGCCGCGTAAGTGGCCCGGGCGACGTACTTCGCGTAGGTACTGCTGCCCATAAACCACCCGCTGGTCGCCAGCGTAGCGAGGAGCATCAGGAACCCGATGCGCAGAAAGAGACTCTTTTTTATCATGACAACGATACCTCCATTTGATTAGGGATGTTTAATTAGTCAATTTGTTCGGCAACGATTTGCAGGTAGTAAAACCGCAAATATCTGTTTTGTGCGTTTGTGTTGGATGCAGCGTTATGAGAATCAATTCCAATCTGAGTGTCGGCCTGGTCCTGGGCACTGGCAGCGCCCAGGGCGGTGCCGAAAGGCCATCTCCAATACAGATAAAGAGGCGTAGTCGTGCTGGATTTCGGCCCGACGTCAACATAACTGCCCGCGACTGTCCTGCCCACCACAGAGGAGATGGATGAATTCCAGTCCGTGCTCGTGGCGGCAGGGGGGCTCCCGCTGCTGCTCACAGCATATTGAATGTTCATAGTTGTGGGCTGATTGCTCGTGGCGCTCGCAGCTACGCCGGAGCTGCTGAAATAGAAGCGCACCGCGACCTCGGAGTTGTTCCTGAAATGAAAGCCGATCCTGCCGCCCGTACCGGGGGCGATACGGCTGCCGTCGTTGGTATTCACGTGATTATAAATGGAGGTGCCTGGGTTTGCCGTGGCGCTTACGTTTTCCAAGGTTACACAATCAGCTTCATACAATATCCCCAGAACGCCGCCTTCGTTGATGTCATACACCGCGCAGTCGGCCTGACTGAATTTCGTTCCGCCGGTGGGGATGGCGGTGGGAGCGGTGGCGCCTTTGCCGGCGCTGTAATACACATCGAACAGCGCCACTCTTCCCGCGGCAGCGTAAGTGGCCCGCGCGACATACTTCGCATAGGTCGGGCTGCTCATGAACACCCCGCCGGTCGCCAGCGTTGCAACGAGCAGCAACCCGCCGACGCGCAGCAAGAAACTTCTCTTCATACGATGACCGCCTCCATTTCTGCTTGGGGTGTCTAGTCGATTTGCGCCGCTTCGATGGTCAGCGGAATCCTATAGGCCACATTGCCGGGTAGCCCCATATTGGTGTCTGTTGGGTCTTCCGTGTATAGCCCGTTTGATCCTATGGTTCCGCGCTCGAAAGCCCAGCGCCATTTGAACACATATTCCTTCTCGCCATTGAGGGGGGGAACGATAGTCGCCGCGGGGAAGTTCACCAAGGTGTCCACCCCGCCGGGCAGGCCCGGGAAATTATTTTGCCAGGCGGCTCCGTTTTGCCACTCAATTGCCGTCCTCAACTGCGTTTCATAGGTGGGCGGCGTGATCACGGCGTCGCCGTCCGAAGTGACTTTGATATTTACGTCCACCTCGGAAAAGTTCTTCACGCTGATCTTGAACTCGCCGCCGGTGCCCGGTGCGATGATGACCGTCTGTCCGCTGGCCGCGGTGCTGACGTGTGTCACGCTGTCAGTGGGCAGGTTTTCGTTGGTGGAGGCGTCAGCCTCCAGAAGCGTCTCGAACAAGTCAATCTCTACAGTAAGGCCGACACTGCCGCTTGCGATCTCAACCCAGGTGCCACCTCGCTTCACGGATACCCTGAACAGGCCCGCGCGAACCGATCCGCTGGAGATGCTGCCGGAATAACTGTACCTGCTCAATGTGCCGGGGACAGTACACAGACCGAACATGCAGAACGCCAGCAGCACCGCCGCTGCGCGCAAAAGGTAACTCTTTTTCAATCGGTGCACCGTCTTTCTAGCTATGTTATGGCTTCGTGTGATTTATGCTGATTGATACGCACAGCCGCGCGATTCTGTAAGCGCCTTAGTTATGTTAGTCGCCCATTTCGTCTTCCATTGCTTGGTCTTCTGTCCACGCCGGCGCGGGGACAAGGCCTGCCGCTAGGGCGCGCAGCCGCTCGACCTCTTCCTCAAGCTCTCTGTTGCGCAGGCGTTCTTTCTCCCGTTCCTCCTGCTCGGCGGCTTTCGCCGCTTTTCGTTTTCTATTATGAAGGACGCGCAGCAGCAGATCGTAGAGCAGGAACAGCGCCAAGGGGATGGCCACGAAAACTACCATGCCCACGGGTTGCTGCAAGAACATCGCAGCTTTGCCCAGGCCTCCTATCCGCTTGAAGTACAGCCCTAGGACCTGGAACTCCGACACCGGGTCTGTGTCGGCGCCGTTGTTGGCATCGCCCTTTGTGGAAAAATACCGTACGCCCTCCTCCTCGTAGGAAGCCACCACGCGGTGGGTGACTACGGTGCCTTCGCCTTCCGGATAGAAGGTGATGATGTCGCCGTCCTTGATGGTTTTTGTATCCACCGTCTTGGAGAAGATCAGGTCGTCAAGCAGTATTGTGGGCTCCATGGACCCCGACAGCACGACCAGGGGGGCCACGCCGAATACAGTGGGCACCTGCGCAGGATGCACGTAGCTCTTGATGATGAGCGTCAAATTGGCGCCCATGAGCGGCAGCAATACCACGATGAGCGCAATGCCGACCACGTCGGCCACGAGTTTCAAAATGCGGCCAAGCTTTTCCTTCGCCTGCTCCCCAAGTTTTTTCATGCTTGTTCTCTGTGTCCCCTTTATTAATAGTTATACTGCCGGTAGATCGGGGTGCTGCTATCGTCGTTGTCGCCCATATACACCAGGTAGATAAAGCCGTTCGTCGCGTATCGGGCGCCTAAGCCACCGCCTGAGCTTTGCTGGGTGCCGTTTGTGCTGCTGCCGTTGTCGACATAATATGGATTCAACCTGGCATAGGCATAGTTATTCGGGTATGTTGCCGTGCTTTCTAGGGCGTACACGCCCGTATTTGCTGTCAAAATGGAGGAGCCGCCGCCGCCGCCACTCTTATAGAGGGTGGGGTCGTGCCCGTTTCCGCCGCCGAAGTATCCGCTGCCGCCGCCGGAAGAGTCTTCATTGTTGCCATCGACGCCGCTGGCGCCCTGTAAAAAGCCCGCGTTGTTCCAGGCGCCGCTTTGGGCATTGGCGCCACCGGTGGTGGTGCCGCCCGCACCGCCGTTGGAGTTGTTGCCCTTCCAGCCGTTGCCGGCCCCACGCGTACGGGTGCTGCCGGCGCGGCCGCCTTCCCCGTTATTGGCATTGGAGGAGTTGCCGCCGCCTCCGCCGCCGGCCACGGCCACCAGCTCGGTGCTGACGTTGGCGTGGGTGGTGCCGGCGCCCTGGGGCGTATACGAGGAGAGCCCCTGCGTCGACCTGTAAAGGACGGAGGCGCCGCCGCCGCTGCCGGTGCCGTCATTGGAGCCAGAATTCCCGTACCGCCCGAAGCCGCCGCCGAACGCCCAGCTGTCCGTCCAGCTGTTATTGGAGCAGCTGCCTGTAGCGGAATTCGGGCCGATACATTGCCCGCCCCTGCCGGCAAGGCCGTAGAGCTGCTCGTTGGCGCCCACATAGACGCAGCCGATCACGCCGCCGCCGCGGCCGCCGACCCTCCAGGTGCCGCCGTCCCTGCCGGGGCCGCCGTCACCGCCGCGCATGACAAAGGCCCACCAGCCCTTGATGTTCGTGCCCGGAATCGGCTCCAGGTCAGGCCTACATACGTTGTCATAGCGGCTTTCGCCCAAGGGGGCGTTGGTGTAGCTGAACGCCCTGACGAAGTAGAAGTTCTGGGCAGCGCCGGCCGAGGTTACGGAGCCATACCAGGTGATATACTTGCAGTGAGTCAGCGCCACGGAAGTTGTGACAACCGTGAGCGCCAGGAGCAATACGCCCAAGCGCAGGAAATTGGACCTCTTTCTCGGCTTCATCGGTTCCCTCCCTTCTAGTCCACCTGTTCAGCGCGGACATAAAAGCGGCAACGATGCGTGCTGTTGCCGGTGGCGACGGTGTTGTAGGCGTAGTTAAATATATTTACTGTAAAAGAGGCGGTACCGCCCGGGCCCACCCGGTACCTGGGTGGGTTGCTGTTCAGGTAGCCCCGGTTGTACGCGCCGCGCGCAGGCGTGTAGGACTGCGTTGCGCCCGTAACGGTATACTCAATTTCTATGCTTTGCCCGCCTAAGGAATCCGGAAGCAGGGAGGGCGTCGCCCCGTTCGTCATGGCGCTTAACACACCCCATTCGTTCGGGGTGGAGACAGTGGCCTGGGCCAGGTCGTCGGTGTTGTAGGCGTAGATATAAGGTGTGTATTCAACAGTGACTTCGCTGTCGTTCTTGATGGAAAACGTCCAGTTGGGGTTCGTCGTCTGCCTGTCCGATGAACCGTCGTTTATGATATAATATGGGAGGCGGGCAACCTGGTTGTTGGTAGGGCTGGTCCATGTGCGGGTGTGGGCCCATTTGGCCGCATAGCCGTATACGTAGTATTGCGCCCGCGCAACATAACGGGTCATGGTCTTGGACGACAACGAAAACGACACCGCTGTCATCATGCACAGCAGCGTCAGCACGTAAGCTTTCCAGTGGATCCTCGCCTTCAAAACAATTCCAATCCTTCCAAGTTGAACAGAATTACAGGATAAAACCCTGAATACTAAACCATAGCTTGATTAAATTATAGCATACGCTTAATGCTTAGTCAAGTGGACAATCGGCACGCGGTGGTTCCCACAACAGCCGATTGCATAGGGGCAGCTCTTGCAGCCGCGCAACGGCGAACTCGGTCGAGCACGTCCTCCAAGGTAACCTTCTCGCTGGCGAAGTAGTGGTCCAGCCAGTGCTTTGCGGCATCGAAGATGGGAAAATCGCTGTTCTCCACCATCGCTTCGGGGATGGTATCGCCATGGTATTTCTGCCCCGCCAGCCACAGGCCGGCGAGGCTGGTGCCGGTGCCGTCGCTGGCGAGGGTGATGAGGCCTATGGGGGAAGGGTATGCTGAGGAGTAGTACATTTTCGGGCTCCTTTCGTATATTTCTCTTGACAACCGCACACGCTTCGACTATAATGGAATTGCATTCCTGATTAGTCGGAGGTTAGCTTGGTGTATATTCAAAGGCACATCCAACCCGTGGTGGAGCGCATCGCTAAGCGCAAGCCCGTCTTGGTGCTTACCGGCGCGCGGCAGGTGGGCAAATCCACCATGCTCAAGGAGGTGTACCATCACCTAAACTACATCGCGCTCAACCGCCCGCTGGTGCGGCAGAGCGCGATTGACAACCCGTCGCTATTCTTTGAGGAGCACCGCCCGCCGGTGATTGTGGACGAAATCCAGAAGGCGGCGGTGCTGTTCGACTATATCAAGGACATCGTCGATGAGGACAAAACCAAAGGGCAGTTCTATCTCACCGGCTCGCAGAGCATGAAGCTCATGAAGGGCGTGAGCGAGAGCCTGGCCGGGCGCGCGGGGATCATCAAGCTGCTGGGGCTGTCCATGCGGGAGCTGGACGGCATCGCCTGCCGCGCGCCGTTTGTGCCCACGCAGGCGCACCGGCAGGCCATGCAGGCGGCAGGCGTGGGCTTCGACTACCGCAGGACGACGGAGCGTATTCACAAGGGATTTTTTCCGGAACTCTACGAAAACCCAAGCGATTTGCGCGATTGGGCCGACTACTACAGCTCCTACTTCCAGACCTACATTGAGAAAGACATCAAGGATGTGCTGCAAATTCAGGATGAGTCAGCCTTTATCAAGTTCGTGAAGGCCGTGGCCTCGCTGACGGGCGAGATGCTGAACCTCAGCACCATCGGCGGCATCTGCGGCAAGGATGCGAAGACGGTGAAGGCCTGGCTGTCCGTGCTGGAGTCCAGCGGCTTGGTGTATCTGTTGGAGCCGTACTACAATAATTTCAGCAAGCGCCTGGTGAAAACACCGAAGCTATACTTCCTCGACACGGGGCTGGCCTGCTGGCTGCTGGGCTGGAATACGCCGGAGCAATTGGTCAACGGGGCCATGTGGGGGCACATGTTCGAAAGCTTCGTCTTCACGGAGGTGCTCAAGAGCTATTACAATGATGGCATCGTCAAGCCGCCGCTGTATTATTATCGCGACAAAGACAAAAACGAAATTGACCTGCTCATTGAGGACGGAGATACACTGTATCCCGTGGAGATCAAGACGACAAGCGATCCGACGAAAGCCATGGTCAAGTCTTTCCGTTGCGTCGCGGAGATTCCGGGCAAGCGGCTGGGGCCGGGCGCAGTGATTTGCCTTGCCAAAGAAGCCTTGCCGTTGACGGAAGGGTGCTGGATTTGGCCGGTGAGGATGGTGTGAGTTAAGACTTAGTCGCTTCCTCCAACCGTTCCATCTGCTGCGCCGCAAACCGGTCGAAGTCACTCTGGAACAGCCGGTCCTGCACCACGCGATATTTCTCAAACTCGCATTCGGCATGGCTGCGGGCAATCTCGGCGGAGATGCTGCCGGCGTTGGTCAACAGCTCATTACCATCAGCTTGCGCAACTGCGAGATGCCGCTGCGGAAGTCTTCGGGAGACAGGCCCGGCAGCAGCCCGTCCAAGGAGATGAACTCAATGCATGTGTCGTTCACGTTGATGATCACGCTGCCGCTGAAGCTGTAGTCTCGGTGGATCAGGGCGTTCAGCAGCGCTTCGCGGGTGGCGTCCTTCGGATAATCCCAGTAGTCTGCGCGGGTGAGGCCGTCGATCACGGAGCGGTTCTGGTTGCCCGCCACGGTGATCGCTTCGTTTTTTGTCTTGAAGTAGTCCTCTGCGCCGCCCTCGAACTGCGCGAATTCCGCGTTGAATACTGCTGCTATGTTGTTGTAAATGCTGCCGATCCACAGCAGATTGACAAATTCGCAGCCCGTGACATAGGGCACGGCGTCGCAGCCGCGCGTGTTTCGCAGGGCGCAGTCATACAGCGCCGCATAGGGCTTGTCCGTCAGCGCGGCGCAGAACTCCGCTTGGCTGTCCTCGCCCTTTTCCTGCGGCGCGCTTTCGATTGTAAAGCCGCTTTCGATATATATTGCGATTGCTTTGGTGTTGGGCATTGGTTTCGTCCTCCTGCCGTATGTTATTATACAGCAGGAGGGCGGGGACGCAAGAGATTTTTGATTATGCTTGGAATGCGCTTGCTTGTTTTCGGTTAAAATTTGGTTGCGTTCGATTATAACCGAAACGTGCCTGTCTGGATGATATAACTGAATATTCACTCCTATCAAGTGAACAAAGTGAATAAAGTGAATAAAGTGAATTTCTACACCTCAAACATTTCCTCTGCCCCGACCAGAAGCAAGTCCTCTCTGCTCCGCAGGGCCTGCGAAAACCCGCTCTTCGAGAACAGCGCGTACTCTTTATGCCGGAACTGCGGAAACAACTCCGACTTGCGGATTAAGTCCGCCAGCACATCCTCGCCCACGCGCTCGCCGCGCCACTTGCACTCGCCGAAGAGTGCCGTCTCTTTGGAAAACGCGATGAAGTCAATCTCCTCCTCGCGGCGCTCCTTCGGGTTCGTGCCCCACCAACGGCCGATCTTCTGGAACGAGACCGGCGACCGCTGCGCCTTCAGCGCGCGCCACATATATTGCCTGGCGCACTGCTCAAAGGCGTAGCCCATGTGGCTCTGCAGCGGCCCGGCGAACACCTCGCCGCAGACCGTTTCGCCCAGGCCCATGGTGATGCGGCTCAGATCCGGCAGCACGAAGCGGTGCCAGAAGATAAACATCTGGTCATCCAACAGGTAGAGCGTCTTTTTGGAGCGCTGCTCGGTGACGGGGATTTCCTTACGCACCAGACCCAGGCTAATCAGCGTGCCCAGCATCTTGCTGCACTGGCTGGTGGGGATGTCCACCTTTGTTGCGATCTCATTGAGCCTGCTGCTGCCCTGGGCAATGGCCGTGATGATCCCGTTGTAGGTCTGCGGCATTTTGAGCTCCTGCTTGAGCAGGTTCGACGGTTCCTCGAACAGGCGGCCGGCGGGGTCGAAAAAAAGCTCCCGCACGTTTTCCCGCAGTGAAAGCCGGTTGTCCACCCGGGCGAGGTATTCCGGCACGCCGCCGGTGACGCCGTAGAGCGTCAGCTGCTCCTCGCGGCTGAAGCCGGGCAGCATCTGCGCGCTGTCCAGGTAGTCGAAGGGCAGCAGCTTGAACTGCGCCGTGCGGCGGCCGTACAACGGGCTTTTGCTGCTGAGCACCTGCCGTTCCATGAAGGACATGCTCGACCCGCACAGCAGCAAAAACAGCCTGCTGCCCGCCTGATGCTTGTCAATCGCAGCCTGCAATATGGAAGAAACCGAGGCGTCACTTTCGGCAAGGTAGGGGTACTCGTCGATGGCGAACACGAAGCGCTCCCGCTCGGCCATCGCGAAGACGTAGTCAATGGCTTCGCGGAATGACCCGAAGGGGTTGCGCGGCGCGTTGGGGGCCAACACGGACAAAATCTGCGCGGACAGGACCTCCAGGTTTTCCTTCATGGTGGATTGTACGGCAACGAAATAGATGGCCTTCTTGTCCTTGCAGAACTCGTTAATCAGCGTAGTCTTACCTACACGCCGCCGGCCATAGAGTACCGCGAACTGAAAGCTTTTCTTTGCATAGAGCTTTTGCAGGCTCTGCAATTCCTGGTTTCTTGCGACAAACATTGCTTATCCTCCGATTACTAATTGTAGAGTTAGTAACTGCGGAGTTAGTATAGCGCGTTTTGGCGCGTTTGTCAAGTGAATAAAGTGAATGTCACGCGAATTTTATGTACCACCGCTTCTCCAGCGCCAGCATCGCCATCAAAAACCCATCCGGCTGTCCCCGTGTCATCTGCAGTGGGTCGCCCTCGCGAATTCTCATGGTCCTGCGGATTTCCTTCGGTATCACCACGCGGCCCAAGTCGTCGATGCGCCGCACAATTCCCGTTGCCTTCATGCTTCCATCATCCTCCGTGT
>Ga0123353_10003048_pt1 | contig 20980 bp, 12 predicted proteins | sample TergutLab28metaG_3_FD_92763 | JGI IMG/M metagenome (GOLD analysis project Ga0123353, IMG submission 92763) | Labiotermes labralis P3 segment gut microbial communities from Petit-Saut dam, French Guiana - Lab288 P3 | ecosystem: Host-associated > Arthropoda: Insects > Digestive system > Gut ... | reverse complement strand
TTGCCGAAGCCCTGGACTTCCCAGTTGCCCGGCACCTGGATGTCGGCCCAGGCGGCCGCGTTGAAGTCGGCGGTTTCGAAGCCCTGCGGCACGGTTTCCGGCGAGGCGGCCAGGTGAAATTTCCATACGCCGTTCAGCGACAACACATTGGCCGACGCGTCGCGGTCGCATGTCGCGGCCTGCGCCGCGCTCTCATACGCGCCCCACGGCGCGTGCATCAACTCGCGGTTGATCTGCGTGACGTGCTGGTTCTCCCAGTCCCGCCGATAATGAAAACACTCCGCCTTCTTCGGGCCGTTGTCCGCAAAACGATTACGCGTGTTCATGGACGCTCCTTTGGTGGAGCGTAGCATAGCGAAGAGGCAACCGTTTCACAATGGCTCTGCCTGTTTGCGTTGTCAAATGTCGTGTAAAGCGAAAATGTTCGTTTCGTGCAACGTTCTGCAACGCAAACAGGCAGAGCCATCGCGAAGCGTTTGGCGTGTATGAACGCCTCGTCGCTTTTCACCCCGTGATTCCCGCGAACATGATTATCTGATGTTGTCCGACGGTCTGACCTGTCGTGAGGGCGAGGGGCGTCGGAAATCGGTGCGTGGCGGTGTCGCGTGGGGGGCGCGGGCTGGATCGACGCACATTCCGTCGCGGGGGTTCCCGTGGGCGGGGGAGTCTTCGGGGTCGGCCCGATAGCCGGACACCATCGCCTGGCTCGCCCGGCCGCCGACGATCGACATCAACTGGTGAACCATGTTGTCCAATGCCTTCGCCTGCGCCGACAACTCCACACTGGCGCACGCGGTCTCTTCCGCCGTGGCGGCCGTCTGCTGCGTGATCGACCCCATCTCCGCCATGGCCATGTTGATCTGCTCAATCCCCAGCGCCTGTTCCTGATTGGCGGCCGCGATTTCCTCCACCGCGCCGTCCGCGTCGCGCGTCGAGGACGAAATCGCCGACAGCGACGCGTCCACCAGCGACGTCAACTCCACGCCGCGACCCGCGTGCTCCACGGCCTGGCGGATCATCTCTCCGCTGCCGCGGGCCGCGTCGGCGGCGCGATGCGCCAACTGGCCCACCTCCGCCGCCACCACGGCAAACCCTTTGCCCGCGTCCCCTGCGCGGGCCGCCTCCACGGCCGCGTTCAAGGCCAGCAGGTTCGTCTGGAACGCGATCTCGTCAATCGTCCGCACGATCTTCGCGCTCTGGTCGGCCGACTTCTTAATGTCCACAATCGCCTGCGACATCCGCGCGACCGACTCCATCCCCTTGTCCGCGCTGGACCGCCCCACGCCCGCCATCGTCCGGGCCTTGTCCGCGGCCGCCGCGTTCTGACGCGTCTGGGCGGACATCTCCTGAATCCGGGCCGACGTCTCCTCAATGGCCGCCGCCTGGCGAGACGTGCCCATCGCCAGCGAACTGCTCGCCGTGGCAATGCTGTTGGCCGCCGCCGTCACGTGGCTGGAACCCTCCATCAACTCCGTCACGATCCGACCGATCGGGCCGGAAATCGAACGATTCACGCTCCACGCCAGCCAGGCCGTCAGCAGCACGGCCATGCCCCCGCCGGCCAGGACGCTCACATTCAGCAGCCAGGTCGCCTGCACCACGGAATGATTGGCCTCTTCCAACTGCGTCGTCTGCGCCTTGATGAACGGGTCCAGCGCCTCGGCCAACCGGTCGGCCGTGGAGTCGAACGGTCGCATCATTTTGTTCCCCGCCTCCGTACCGTTGGACATGTAGGCGGCGGTCATTTCCCTTCCGGTCTCGACAAACGCCAGAAACGCCGACTCCAACCCGTCCAGCGTGTTCAAGGACTCCGCGTCGCCGCTGTCCTGAAAGAATTGGCGATAATCGGCCAGGTTGTTCAAAAAGCCGTCGGCATGGAGTTTGGTCATGCCCAGACCGTCGGTCAGCCCGTCCTCGCCCCGCGTGGCGGCGACGTCGGTCATCCACTGCTGCACCTGGACCACCTGCCATTTCATCTCGGACGCCTTCGTCGCGTAGACGATGCTGCGGTCGCGGATGTCGCAGGCCTTGGACTGAATGAACGTGCTGATGCCGATGACCATGCACACCACGCCCAGCATGACCACGACGGGAACGGCGAGTTTGATTCCCAGACTGATTTTCCGTCGGCCCGCGTTGTTTTGACTCGGCATGCCCGATTCCTCGATGCGTCATGGCGTCTCGCCGACCCAATCGGCTCGCGCGGAATCGACCCCGCGCGCGACGCCTCCTGAGCGTTTTATCGGCGCGCCGGGGGGCGGACATTAGGTGGCCAAACCCGAAATTTGAAACGGTAGGACACCTCTAGTGGTCCGTGGCGGGTGGCTGCTTGGCCACCAGGGTCATCGCGTGTTGGGCGGCCTCGATGGTTCGTCGGATCAGGTCGTCGGTGTGGGCGGTGGAGAGGAAGAGGGCTTCGTATTGGCTGGGGGGCAGGTGAATTCCGGCGTCGAGCATGGCGTGGAAGAAGGTGGCGAAGGCGGCGGCGTCGGAGGCGGTGGCGGAGGCGTGGTCCCGGACGGGGCCTGGGGTGAAGAAGAGGGTCATCATGCTTGCGGCGCGGTTGAGGCAGACGCGGCCGGCGAGTCCGGCGGCCGCGGCGGCGTCGAGCAGCCCCTGGGCGAGTTTGGCCGAGGCCTGTTCGAGCTGCTCATAGACGCCCTCGGCCTGCAACTCGGCCAGCGTGGCCAGTCCGGCGGCCATCGCGATGGGGTTTCCGCTGAGCGTTCCGGCCTGGTACACCGGGCCGGCCGGCGCGAGGTGGTTCATCAGCGTCCGCCGTCCGCCGACGGCGCCCACGGGCATCCCTCCACCGAGAATTTTGCCCAGCGTCGTCAGGTCAGGCCGGACACCGTACACCTGCTGCGCCCCGCCGTACGCGACGCGGAAACCCGTCATCACCTCGTCGAAAATCAGCAGCACGCCGTGCCGGTCGCACAGGTCGCGAAGCCCCGGCAAATAGCCCGACTCCGGCGGCACCACGCCCATGTTTCCGACGACCGGCTCGACGATCACGGCCGCGATTTGTCCGGCGAACTGCTCCATGGCGACCGACGTTGCGGCCAGATCGTTGAAGGGGACGAGGATCGTGTCGGCGGCCGCTCCGGGCGGAACGCCGGGGCTGGACGGAATGCCCAGCGTCAGCGCTCCGCTGCCGGCCGAGACGAGCATGGCGTCGGCATGGCCGTGGTAGCTGCCGATGGTTTTGACGACCTTCACCCGCCCCGTCGCACCGCGGGCCAGACGAAGCGCCGTCATCACGGCCTCGGTTCCGCTGGAGACCAACCGCACGGCCTCGATGGTCGGAAAGGCCGCCGTCACCGCCTCGGCGAGTTTGATCTCCGCTTCGGTCGGCGCGCCGAAACTCGCCCCCTTGTGCACCGCCTTGGTGACGGACGTCATCACGCGCTCGTGCGCGTGTCCGAGGATCATGGCCCCGTAACTGCCGATGTAATCCACGTAGTCGTTCCCGTCGGCATCGGTGAGCAGGGCCCCCTTGCCCTTGGCGATAAACAGCGGAACGCCGCCGACCGCGGCGAATGACCGCACCGGAGAATTCACCCCGCCCACCAGCACGCGATTGGCCTTGGTCAACAACTTCTCGGATTTTTTATTCGAAGCCATGGTGGGCCGATTATACCCATTCCACGCCGCCGCCGCCACCGCCACCGTGCGTATTATTTCTCCTTGCCGAAATACCCCCACGAATTCCGCAGCCAGACGGCGGCGCCGTCGAGGAGGTTGACGTCGGCCAGGGCGGCGGTTTCGACGGCGGGGGCGAGGACCCAGTCGTAGTCCCAGCCGCCGTAGTCCGGGCGATGGTCGGTGTCGCGGAAAACGTTGTTCGTCCACGCGTTCACGTACACCGTGCCCTTGCCCAGGCGGTGTCGGTACACCAGCGGCAGGCTTCCGGCGGGGAATTTCGCCACGGCGACCACCTCGGCACCGGCCGGCAGGGCGTGAATCGGCGTGAAATTCTCACCGTCCAGCGGATAGAAACTCAGGAACTGGTGCCGCTGAATCACGGCGGAATACTGGCGGAACTCGGGGCAAATTCCCCAATGCAGGAACGACTGCGCCATCGGCTCGGTTCCGGTCGCGGGGATCGGCCCTTTCGCCGTCGGGTAGGGGTTGGGCCAGTTGCGGCAGGGCACGCCCGCGCCCGGCCAGTTGGTGACGGCGGGGTCGTACGCGCCGGTCAATTTCCGCAGCGCGTCGCTGCGCCGCGACACGCCGTGCTCGTCCTCGAACGTGTCGGTCCGGTCCATCGCGAAGTACAGCGTTCCGCCGTTTTCGACGAATTTCAGCAGTTTGTCGGGCATGTCGGCGAAATCCCGGCCGTAGTGCTGGTCGGCGATCACGATCAGCTTGTACGCGTCCAGCGTCTCCTGCGTGATGCGGTGGTCGTTCTGGGCCGACCAGAGGTAGTCGCACCGCACGCCCAGCCGGGTGAGGGCTCCGCTGACGGCCGACGCGGTGGGCATGGCCACGCGCCGGGCGACGCTGTATTGCACGGCCACGCTGGACAGCAGCAGGGTTTCGTTTCGGGCGGGGGGTTTGGCGTCGCGGGCGCGGCGGCGAAGTTCGTTGGTGTACATTTTCACCAGCGAGACGGCCGGTCGGGGGTGGTTGTCGTAGTCGTACAGCCCCATGCTCTCGCCGTAAAAATACAGTTCGTGCGGGTTGGCCTTTTGTTCGGCGCGGTGGGCGAGCGAGGACTGCCAGTCGTCGGTGAAGCACCAGTAGTGCCACCCGTCGCAGTCGGCGGCCAGGCTGGCGGCGTTGACGCGGTCCAGCAGCGCGGCCTGGTGGGTCTCGCTCTCGGCGCCGCTGGAGGGATAGTCCATCCGCGTGCCGTGGCAAATCACCACGGGCCTCTGCGTGGCGAGTTTGATGTAGCGCGTGAATAAGTACGCCGAGTTGTAAATGGTCGGCGAATCGTGGTGAAGCCGGTGCGTGATCAACTCGCCGGTGTGGTGCCACTCGGTCGGATTGACCGGGTGGGAGCGAATGGCCTGCCAGTGGTAATACTCCATCCAGATGGCGTGGAGTTTGCGGGTTTCGGGCGTGAATCCGTCGAGCATGGCCCAGTCGAGCGAGGGGCCTTCGAAGGGCGTCCAGAAGACCTGCCGGGGAGCGATTTCGGCGACGGCGGCGTCCCACCGGGCCTGCGTGTCCCCGATGGCCTTCTTCTGCCACAGGACGTACTCGTACGCCAGCGGGTTCTGCATCGACCCGTTGAAGCGGCTTTCCTGCGGCATGAGGACCTGGTTGAAGTCCCTGGGGTCGCCTTCGAGGCTGCCGCCGGCGGCTTCGCGAAGATTGGCCAGCGTGCCGAATTTTGCCTTGAGCATCGAGGCCCATTCGTCCTTGAGGTTGAACGGGATCGTGTGGTTGTCGAAACCTTTGTAGAAGCGGTCGATGCGGTCGGTGTACCCGAGGATGCCGGGCTCGTTTTTGTATTTTTCCGCCAGCGGGCGCATCTGTTGGACGTAGGCGTCGAAGAGGGCTTCGTTGAACGACGGGAACCAGTGCTCTCCATAGGTCCACTGCTTGCCGGTGACGTGGAAATAGGTCTCCTCGTTGTCGATGAATCCGCCGAGGAACAGCGTCAGGCGCACGTCGTGGCGCTTGGCGACGGCGAGCACCTCGTCAAGCCGGTCGTACCCGTAGCGGACGGGTTTTCCGGCATCGAAGAACATTTCGTTGCACAAAAACAAGGCCGCGTGATTGATGCCCACCGACTGCATCTTGCCGAAGTCCTCCTCGAGCAGGGCTTGATTGTACGGCCAAACGTCGTCGGTAAACCAATTCCGCATCGACCCGGGCCGATGGCCGTAGTAAATCACGGAATGACAATACCACCGCCTGCCGTCGAGCGAAAATCTGCCTTCGGGCGTGACATTGACGAACGAATTCATTATGGACTCCTTTTGAAAAAAGCCAATAGCCAACAGCCAGTAGCCAATAGGTATGGCGAAACTGGCTGTGAATCAGAGTAGACTGATTGTCGGGAAAAACGTCAATCGAATTTTTGCGTCGTGTTCTGCCATACAAGAGCGCGTTCTTTTTCGCCACGAATTACGCGAAGTACGCGAATGTTTCGAGACAGTAGCAGGGCCGGTGTGTGGATTCGACGTGGAAGTCACATCCAGCGGCCTCTCCGGTCCCGCGTGGAAGTTGCCGGCACACAGCCGCGGAGCGGCGTCTTGGGTAGCCCCGGGTGAGCGGTACTCCGCGAACCCGGGGTTAGAGGTTCTTTCTTCTATATAACGTTGCCTGACGCCACTGGCCGAGGTCACACCGTCGGGGCCTGACGGCTTCGAACGACGCGCACACGGAATTGTGCGCGTCGTTCAATGCCGACTTCGTGTGCCGATGCGGCCTCGGCCAGTGGCGTCAGGCACGATGAAAAGACTAAAAAACATCCCGAACCCCGGGTTCGCGGAGTACCGCTCACCCGGGGCTACCCAAGACGCCGCTCCGCGGCTGTGTGCCGGTGACTTCAATGTGCGATCGGGGAGGCCAATTCGTGCGACTTTCACGTCAACGTCATGCATATGCGATGCTGTAGTTCCGAATTTTCGCGTTCCTGCGTTACGCGAACATCAGGCGACGGCCTTTGGGAGCGGGGATGGGGGTGCCGAATTCCTGCGCGGTTTGTACCCACAAGCCGATCGCCTCTCGCACGGATTGCAGGGCGGCTTCGAGCGTTTCGCCGTGAGCCATGCAGCCGGGCAACTCAGGCACTTCCGCCACGAACGCCTCGTCCTCGTCGCTCCAGTACAAGATGATTTCGTATTTATCCATGATCGGGCCCACCTAATCGGTACTTCAGTATAACATGGCGCACTTGGCGAATCTGATAACTTTTGGCTTTATTTCCGTCGCACTGGATATTGATCAACTCCAGAACGCCTTCGCGGCGAAACATATGATGACTTCCTCGCACGCGTTCCGCAAGTCCCAGATGTAACAGTAAAGATCGCAGATCGTTGAACGAAACGTTCTTGTCCGACGTTCCGCGAAGGACCACATCGAGAGTTTTTTCAATGGGAGTCATGCGCGACTTCTTATGTTTTCGATGTTTTCCCCGTCAGCGCCGCGGCCACCAGTCCGGCGAACATCGGGTGGGCGCGTAGCGGGCGGCTGGTGAGGCAGGGGTGGGCCTGGGTGGCGATGAAATACGGGTGCGTTTCCTTCGGCAGTTCGAGGATTTGCATGATCGGGTGCGACGGGTGTTTTCCGCTGAACACCAGGCCCGCTTTTTCGAGCGGTTCGACGAACCGCGGGTCCAGTTCATAGCGGTGGCGGAAACGCAGCCGGACTTTCTTCGCGCCGCCGAACATGCCCGCCGCCAGCGTTCCGGGCGCGAGGTCCACGTCCTGGCCGCCCAGGCGCATGTTGCTGGCCAGCCCCTCGATGATCTTCTTCTGCTCGGTCAGCAGGTCGAACACCGGGTGCTCCGTCGCGGGGTTGCGTTCGGTGCTGTCGGCGTCGGCCAGGCCGGCGACGTTGCGGGCGTACTCGATGACGGCCATCTGGAACCCGCGGCAGATTCCCAGAAACGGCAGCCCCGTCGTCCTCGCGTGCCGGATGCAGGCGATTTTTCCGGGCGAGAGTTTCGAATCGGCCCCGCCGGGAACGAGCAGCCCATCCACGTCCGCCAGGGCGGCGGACACGTTGTGGTCGGTCAGTTCGGAGGTGTCGATCCACTGGATGGTGACGCGGGCCTCGTGGGCGGCCCCGGAGTGCTCCAGGGCCTTGATGATGCTCGCGTAACTGTCCCGCAGCGACGTGACCTTTCCCGTAATGCCGATGGTGACGTCCTGCTTGGGCTGGGTGATCCGCCGCGTGAACTCCGACCACCCGATGGCCGCCCGGGCGTCCTGGGCGGAGTTGGTGCGGGCGCCGAGGTTGAGCAGTTGGACCACTTCGTTATCCAGGCCGGACTCGCGCATGATCTCCGGCAGCAGGTAAATGCTCGGCAGGTCGTGCATGCTGAAGACGCGCCGGAGCGGCACGTTGGTGTAGATGGAGATTTTCTGCCGCACCGTGTCGAGCACGGGCTGTTCGCATCGGCAGGCGACGATGTGCGGCATGATGCCGTGTTCCATCACGCGTTTGAGTCCGAGTTGGGCGGCTTTGGACTTCTGCTCGCCCAGCGACGAGGGTTCCAGGACGTAGGTGAGGGCGACGAACACAACGCTGCCTTCGCCTTCTTCGTAGGAAAGCTCGCGGAGGGCTTCGAGGTAGAAGGCGTTTTCGATGTCGCCGACCGTTCCGCCGACCTCGACGAAGACGACATCGGCTTTGCTTTTGACGGCTAGGTCGCGAAGGCGGTACTTCACTTCGCCGGTGACATGAGGGATCATCTGCACATCCCTGCCTTTGTATTCGCCCTGGCGTTCTTTGCGGAGGATTTCCGTATAAATCTGCCCGCTGGTGGCGAAGTTGGCCCGGCTGAGGTCCTGGTCGAGCATCCGCTCGTAGGTGCCCAGGTCCATGTCGGTTTCCATGCCGTCATCGAGGACGAACACCTCGCCGTGCCGGACCGGGTTCAGCGTGCCGCTGTCGATGTTGAGGTAGCCCTCAACCTTCATCGGCGAGACGCGTAAGCCTTTGTCCTTCATCAGCTTGGCCAGCGAGGAGGAAAAGATTCCCTTTCCCAGCCCGCTCAACACGGTGCCCATGATGGCGACGTACTTGACGGCGCCTACGCGATATCCGTCGGGGAGTGGGGTGTAAAATTCGGTTTCGTCAGATCGTTCCTTGGCCGCTCTTGAAGTGTCCATGTTGTTCATGGGGTGACACTGTATCGCCGGGGGCGGAAAGATGCAAGAGGGCAGTGAAGAAAATCTGTAAAAAAAGTGTCCAGTTATGAATTTTTTTACGAAGAATTGGGAGGCGGTTCCCGGCGGTAAAGTCGTTCAATTCGTTCGAGGGAACCGGCGGTCCGATTTTATCGTCGAACACCGAAAATCTTTCGCGTGGCCCTTGTCGCATTTGGCAGGTGGCGGTACAATACACACATCGGGCATGAGTTTTTCGTGGCGTGTCCGAGGAAAAAAAGGAAATGTCGGACGTATGTCCGTTCCCGTTCGTTTTGTAAAGACAATTCCATGCCCATCAACGACTGGATCGATGCTGAAACGCGCGTAGAGCGGGCTCGTGTGCTTTACGAAAAAGGACGCTGGGTGGAAGCCGCCGCCGAGCTGCGGGCCGCCATCGACGTGCATCCCGACAACGCCGACTGGCACTTCAACCTCGCCCTGACCTTCGACGCCATGGAAGAATTCAGCCGGGCCATCGAGTCCTACCAGGCCGCCATGGCCCTGGACCCCAACGACCTCGAAACACTGAACTGCCTGGGCGTCGACCTCACCCGCCTGGGGCGCTACGCCGAGGCCCTCGAATTTTTCGGCCGGATTCAGAAACTCGATCCCACCTACGAGGCTTCGTATTGCAATCGCATCATCACCTACCTGGAGATGGGCGATCACGACAATGCCGAGTTGATGTTTTACCTCGCCCGGCAGGTCAAGCCCGAGTGCCCGCTGTGTTTTTACAACATCGGTTTGAGTTTCCACTCGCGGCGGTTGTTCGACCGGGCGATCGGGTGCTGGCAGCAGGCCCTCGCGCTGGACGCCAAACACCCCGACGCCCACAACCGAATCGCCGACGCGTACTGGGAAAAGGGCGACCTGGCCCAGGCGGCCGTTTATTATCAACGGGAACTCGACCACGACCCCGCCAACGTCGACGCGCTGCTGGACATGGGCGAGTTGCTGCTGGAAATGGGCCGGCATAACGAGGCGGCGGAGAAATTCCGCTGCGTGCTGGAGCAGTCGCCCGACCATGCGACGGCCCATTTCTGCCTGGGCGAAATCGCCATCAAACAGGACAAACTCACCCGGGCCGAGGAACAGTTCCGCCTGGTGCTGCGGATCGAACCCGACTACCCCGCCGCCCACGCCCGCCTGGGGCAACTGCTCCTGCGCACCGGCCGAACCAAGCACGCCGCCAAGCACCTGCTGGCCGAGTTGCAGCGCTGCGGCGACAACGCGGACATGCTCCAGGAGTTGGGGCAACTGCTGATCGAGGCCGGGCATGTGTATCGCGCCAACGGCGTGCTCAAACGTGTCGTGCGCCTTCGGCCTGACGACGCGGTGGCGCATCACAACCTGGCCGTCAGTTTCTTCATGCTCGACCAGTACGACGACGGTATCCGCCACTGCCGCCGGGCGTTGCGGCTTCGGCGGGATTATCCGCTGGCGTTGTACAATCTGGCGTTGGCCCATTTGCAGATCGGCCAGAAGGCCCGCGCGCGTCGGTACGTGGGCCTGGCGCTGCTGCGTTCGCCCGAGGACGCCCAACTGCTCCAACTCTCCCGCCGCCTGGGCATGGACGGCCTCTGGCCCCGCATGAAGGAATGGCTCAAGGGAGTCCGCCTGTTCCGGCGACGGTAATTTTCGCCGCGAATTATGCGAATTTTTTTAGCGGGGATTGGGGGATTGCGACGAAGAAACGAACAGGCGTTTTTCTTCTTTTGTCGTGCCTGACGCCACAGGCCGCAAGTCACACCGTTACGCAAGGGCGGCATCGAACAACTCGCATATTCCCGTGTGCGCGTCGTTCGGTGCCGTTTTCGCGCGACGGTATGACTTGTGGCCTGTGGCGTCAGGCGATGGAGGAGGAAAAATACCCGTAAATCGCACCCGCGGCGGACTGGCGCACACGCCAGCCCGCCGCGATGTTGTTTCCGACTATTCAAAGGCGTCAATCACCGCCGCCAACGTGACAACTGGCCACCTCTACAATGTTGGTGAATCCAACCTGCTATAAGTCTTGAGCTCTCCGCGAATTTTTGTGTTTCCGTTGGACCGCAAAAAAATCGCGGTATTCGCGTCATTCGAGGCTGAAAAGGATGAACGAATTTTGGTACGATGGCCGCATCGTGGCGAGCATCGTATTGCACAACGTGAGCAAGGTGTACCCCGGTCCCGTGTCGGCCGTGCGGGAATTGTCGTTGGAGATTGCCGACGGCGAGTTTGTGGTGCTGGTGGGGCCCTCCGGTTGCGGGAAGACGACGACATTGCGGCTGATTGCGGGGCTGGAGAGCGTGTCGGGCGGCGAGATTTATGTTGGCGGTCAGCGGGTCGATCCTCTGCCGCCGCGGGAGCGCGACGTGGCGATGGTGTTTCAGCACCTGGCGCTCTATCCGCACATGACGGTGTTCGACAATCTCGCGTTCGGCCTGAAGATGCGGCGCACGCCGCGTGACGAAATTCGCCGCCGCGTCGCCGACGTGGCCGAGCGGCTGGGGATGGCGGAACTGCTCGCCCGGCGGCCTGGCGAATTGTCCGGCGGGCAGCGGCAACGGGTGGCGCTGGGCCGGGCCATCGTCCGCCGGCCTCGGGCGTTCCTCTTCGACGAGCCGCTGTCTCACCTCGACCCCGCCCTCCGCGCCCAGATGCGCGCGGAGATCAAACAACTGCACCAAACGCTCGGCGCGACGATGGTCTACGTCACGCACGACCAGACCGAAGCCGCCACCCTCGGCGACCGCATCGTGGAAATGAAGGACGGCCTGATCGTCGGGTAGGGCACGGTGCATTGTAGCGGTTTCGTCGTCTCGCCGGAGACCCCGCGTTACACGATGTACTCATACGCCCCGATGTCCACGGGCCCGACGCGGGGGGTGTAGCGGAGGTCGTAGGGCAGCGCGCGGGCGGCCGAACCGGCGTTGACGGCGGGGCTGGTCGGCTGGAGGCGGAAGTTGAATTTGCCCGGCGTCGTGTGGTACGAACTGGCCACGTCGCGGAACTGCGGATCGGTGTAGGTTTTGTAGGGTTTGTCGATGTCGTCGACGGTGCCCGTGGCGTCGTTGCCGGCGGGGGAGATGTAGAAGATTCGCAGCGGATCGTACCCCAGGTGATGGAGAAAGGCGTTGAGGGTTCCGTATTTCGCCAGGGCGTCCTGGAGGGTGTTGACGGCGGGGTCATGGTCGTCGGCATCGGGGCCGAGCGGGCTGGCTACGCCGTATCCGTCGCCGTCGCGGTCGATGTGAAAGGCGCTGGTCGCTCCCTGACCGATGCCCGGGCCGTCACTCGGCGGCGGTGGCGGCGGAGGTGCGGCGACGATGATTTTCACCGTCGTGCTGGCTGCGGCCTTGCCGTCGTTGGCGGTGAACGTGACGTTAAACGTGCCGGCGGCGGTCGGTGTCCACAGGAACGTTTGTGTAGCCGCGTTGAAGGCCGCACCACCCGGCAGACCCGTGGCGGACCAGGTCAACGCATCGCCGTCGGGGTCACTGCCTCTCACCACAAAACTCATCGACTGGCCGACGGTGGCGGACTTGTCGGCGAGGGGCTCGACAACCGGCGCGCGGTTGGGCGGCGGGGCGACGGTGATTTTCACGGTCGTGCTGGCCGTGGCCTTGCCGTCGCTGGCGGTGAACGTGACGTTAAACGTGCCGGCGGCGGTCGGTGTCCAGGAGAACGTCTGCGTGGCCGCGTTGAAACTCGCACCGCTCGGCAGACCCGTGGCGGACCAGGTCAGCGTATCGCCATCCGGATCGCTGCCTCTCACCGTAAAACTGATCGGCGTGCCGACCGTGGCGGACTTGTCGGCGAGGGGCTCGACAACCGGCGCGCGGTTTGGCGGCGGGGCGATTTTTGGCACTTTGGAAAAAACGCAAATCACGATCTTGTGCAACAAGGTGCCGATGGTCGAGCACAGGTCATAAATGGACGAACTGCCGCCGGCCACAGTAGCGACCGAACTGGCGGCCAAGCCACTGGCGACCAAACCACTGACGGTCAAGGCCGAGTTGCTGACAGCCAAGGCACTGAAGGCCGGGGTCGATCTGCTGACAACCGAATCACTGACGACTTGGCTATTGACCTGACAGGCCGGTTCACCATCAAACGACACCCCCGCTGAGGCCAACAACATGCGGTCTTCAAGACGCTCAAAAACGGGAAAACCGTCCAAAACATGAAACTCGCATGAATCGAGACGAACGGTGGGTTGAATTTCGGGCCGAACGGCGGGTTGAACGACAGGCCGAAAGGCGGGGCGAACATCCGAGGTGGTGGTCTTGTCGCTAGTCACGAGAGCCTCCTTGTAAAGTTATCGGACCTTTTGGTTATGTATTATCGGACGTTCCTGTGGTTGTAAAGAGAAATCCCAAAAAAAATTCAGGCTCATTTCGCGAGAAATGTCGGAAAATTCGGAAATGTCGTCATCTAACGGCCGCTGTTTTCGACGGTTACACTCTGGGTCGCTCGGGGTGCGTCACGGCATACATTTTTTTGTCGTGGGGACGCCATCGCCACCTTGCGTCGGCCACATTACCGTCTGGCCATCCCAAAAACGCGACGAAATGGTGCTGGGCAAGTCGATACCCCCCTTTTGGAAATGCCATCTTCTGAAAGAAGAAAACGCGGCGGACGCGCAACGAAAATCGCGAAGAGCACGGTGGAAATCCCCCAAAACACCACGACCGTTCCCTGGAAAGGAACGGTCGTGGTTTAACCCTAGTCGGGGCGAGAGGATTTGAACCTCCGACCTCGTGCGCCCAAGGCACGCGCTCTAGCCAAGCTGAGCTACGCCCCGATGTCGGAAAACCATTGTTGCATCCGCGACGCCCAACGTCAAGTCTCTGCCTTCAGTCCCCTGCTTTCCGCTTTCAGTCCTCGGTCTTCAGTCCTCGGTCTTCAGGCTTCAGGCTTCAGGCGCGCCAAGCCTTTGCGAAGGATTCTCGCAAAGGCTTGGCGCGCCTGCGGACTGAGGACCGAGGACGGAGGACGGAAGGCAGAGGACTGACGATTGACTTCCCCACCGCCAGACGGGACAATGCCTCCTTTCAAAGGGACTTCGGATGCTGGAAAAAGTACAGGAAGATCGGTTGGCCAAGTTGGAAGCCATTCGGGCGCTCGGGGTGGATCCGTGCGGGCCTTGCACGCAGTATGCGGCGGCGGAGCGGATTGATTCGATTGTCGGCCGCTATCAGGAAACGGCGGACGGGCATCCCGTGCCGGGGCAGCGGGCCGACGCGGCGGGGCGCATCATTTTGCTGCGGGACATGGGCAAGATGATCTTCGCCCACATTCGCGACGACAGCCACGCCAAGGGCATTCAAATCTGTTTGCGTAAGGATCAGCCCGACAAGCCCCCCGCCGGCCTGGGCGAAATCCAATGGAAACTGGCCAAATTGCTCGACCTCGGCGACATCGTGGCGGCCCGCGGACCGCTGCTCAAAACGCGGACCGGAGAAATCACCATCTTCGCCGACGGCTTGGATTTGATGGTCAAAAGTCAGCTCCCCATGCCCGAAAAATGGCACGGTTTGAGCGACGTGCAGACCCGTTACCGGCAGCGATATCTGGACCTGATGACCAACCCCGACAGTCTGGCGGTGTTCCAGAAGCGGATCAACATCATCGAAACGTTTCGCGAACGGCTCAAGGCCCGCGGGTTTTCCGAGGTCGAAACGCCGACGCTACAGTCGATCTACGGCGGAGCGGCGGCGAGGCCTTTCACCACGCATCACAACGCCTTGGACATTGATCTGTTCATGCGGATCAGCCCGGAACTATACCTCAAGCGGCTGTTGGTTGGCGGCATGGAGCGGGTGTACGAATTCGCGAAGGTGTTCCGCAACGAGGGCATCGACACGCGGCACAACCCCGAGTTCACGCTGATGGAGTTGTACCAGGCCTACGCGGACTACCACGTGATGATGGAGATCACGGAGGAGTTGGTGACGGAGGCCGCCCTGCGGGTGAACGGGTCGAACCAACTGGCGTACGGTGAGCGTACGATTCGTTTCGAGAGGCCCTGGTCGCGGCGGAAATATCGCGACCTCGTTCTCGAACACGCGGGCGTAGACTGGAAGGACGACGAAGCCGTCCGGGCCAAGGCGCGAACCCTGAAGCTCGACGAAGCGAACAAAGACCTGGCGGTGGTGGTGAACGATTTGTTCGAGGCCGTCGTCGAGCCGGCGCTGGCGGGGTTGGATCATCCGACGTTCGTGATGGACTACCCGGCTGCGATTTGCCCGCTGACGCGGCGTGATCCGGCCGACCCGGGCGTGGCGTTGCGGTTCGAGTGTTTCGTGGCGGGCATGGAGATCGCCAACGCCTACACGGAGCTGAACGACCCGGCCGTGCAGGAGGCGAATTTCCGCGAGCAGGTTCGCGGCGAGACGGCCGGCGAGACGATGCGCGTGATGGACGAGGATTTCGTGACGGCGTTGCGTCACGGCATGCCGCCGGCGGGCGGGCTGGGCATCGGCATCGACCGCGTCATCATGCTGCTGACCAACACCACGTCCATCCGCGACGTGGTGCTGTTCCCGCTGCTGCGACCGGAACAGACAAGCCAGTAGCCAATAGGAGCATCGCGACAAGTGACAAGTGACAAGCGACAAGTGACAAGAGAAGGCAGTGTTTGTCTTCTTCAACGTTCTCGCGCAGTGTGGTCGTTTTGAAAGACAAGACCTTCCTTCTCTTGTCGCTTGTCACTTGTCACTTGTCGCCGCGGCAGAAGCCGCCATGGACCAGAGCGTGCGCTATGTATAAAATTTTCCTTTGCCTTCGTTACCTTCGTCGTCGAATCGCGGCGTGGTTGGCCATGATTTCGGTGGCGTTGTGCGCGTTCATGATGGTGGTGTCCACCAGCGTGATGGACGGGTTTTTGTCGAAGATCGAACTGGCCGCCAAGGGGCTGTTCGGCGACGTCGTGATCGACGGTAAATCGCTCGACGGCCTGCCCTACTACGACGAATTCATCGCCGAAATCAAACGGCAACTGCCCGACATGATCGAGGACGCCTCGCCGTTCATCCTCACCTACGGCATCATGGAGGCGCCGTTCGTCGATGAGAACAACCGGCAAAACGTCCAGATCGCCGGAATTCGAATGCCCGAACGCACGCGCGTCAGCACGTTCGGCGCGGGGCTGACCTACCAGGCCGGCGTGGCGAACCCGACGTTCGACCCCCCCATCGAACTCCTGCTGGAGAACGTGCGGCAGCAGATCGCCCAGACCGACCGCCTCGCCCAAAAGGCCGCACGGGACAAGGGGTTGGCCGGCCAACTGGAAGCGGCATGGAAGAAATTGTCGCCCGAGCAGCGCGACCGTTACGAAAGCAACTGGGGCCGCGTTTCGTCCCGGCAGCACGAGCGGCTGGGGATGTCCTGGCGGAAATTGCCGCCCGACCAGCGCGACCGCCTGGAGGCGGTCAACGCGATTGCCATGTATGGTTTGTATCGCTCCACCGTCGCCTCGCCGGACACCCTCCTGGACCAGCAGTTGATCCGGTTGTGGAGTGCGGCCTTTGCGCAGCGGGACATGGAGGCGATTCTCTTCAACGCCCAGCCTCACCAGGCGAAACTGGCGGAACTGGAGCGGAAACTTCAGCAGGCCGACGACGACGAAACGGCGTCCGGAGAGGACGACGACCCGTTCAACACCGCCACCGTCACCGTCTCGGCCGAGCTGCGGGAGCAGCTCAACCGGCTCGCCGAGCAGGCCGGGTCCGACCGCTACGCCAACGGGACGTGGTTCCCCTTTCAGCCGCCGGGGAAGCGGGCGATTGTCGGGCTGGGGATTCCCTGGTTCATGTTCCGCACCGGCGACGGAACGGTCGTCCGCACGGCCGGTCCGGGAAACGACATCGTCCTGACGCTCATTCCGATGGGCAAGGCCAGTCTCACCGGCGAGTCGTATAAACCGCTGCGGGAGACGTTCACCATCATCGACGAAAGCCGAACCGACGTCAGCCAGGTGGACTCCAACACGGTGTACCTGCCGTTCGAGACGCTCCAGGCGATCAACCGCATGGGGCCCGACTACGACCTCGATACCGGCAAGACCATTCCGGCCCGCACCACCCAGATTCACGTCAAGGTCCGCCCGGAGTTCGTCGAGCGGCGCGAGCGGGCCAACAACCGGCTGGCCGTGCGGCTGGGGCTGTCACCGCGGCAGCCCGATCCGCTGACCGAGGTGGCCGAGAACATCGAGCGTGTCGGGGCGTCCTTCAAGGCCGACCCGAGGTACGCGTCGGCGTTTTTCTCCACGAGCATTCACGCCTCCAGTTGGCGGGTGCGGCAAGGGGCGATGGTCGGGCAGATCGAAAGCCAACGCACGCTGGTGGTGATCATGTTCGGCATCATCAGCCTGGTGTCGGTGGTGCTGATTTTCGTGATTTTTTACATGATCGTGCTCCAGAAGACCAAGGACATCGGCGTCATCAAGAGCCTGGGGGGTTCGAGTTGGGGCGTGGCGACGATTTTCCTGGGGTACGGCGGCGCCACCGGGCTGGTGGGCGCGGTGCTGGGCATTTTCGGCGGGTGGCAGTTTATGCGGAACATCAACGACATTCACAACTGGGTCGGCCGGACGTTCGGATTCCAGGTGTGGAACCGCGAGTGGTTCATGTTCGACCAGATTCCCAACGAGGTGGAGGTCTCGACGCTGCTGTCGGTCGCCATCGGCGCGATCCTCGCCGGCCTGCTCGGTTCGCTGGTCCCGGCCATCATCGCCAGCCACATGCAGCCGGTGAGGGCGTTGCGATATGAGTAAAATGAAAAAAAAGAACACCCCCGCCCCATCGGCCGTCCCCGATGACGCCATGGTCGTCATTCGGAATTTGCACAAAACGTACCACCTGGGCAAGACGACGCTGCCGGTGTTGCGCGGCGTGAGTTTGTCGGTGAAGAAGGGGCGGTTCGTCGCCATGGTCGGGGCCAGCGGGAGCGGCAAGAGCACGCTGCTGCATTTGATCGGGCTGCTGGACAGGCCCGACGAGGGCGACATCACGCTCGACGGGCGCGACGCCGCCGGGCTGTCGACGGCGGCCCGTCACCGCATGCGATGCCGCGACATCGGGTTCGTCTTCCAGTTCTACCACCTGCTGGCCGAGTTGAACGTGCTGGAAAACGTCTCCCTGGCCGCCATGGTGGACCACTCGACGCTGGGCTGGATGGGACAGCGAAACACCCAGCGAAAACGGGCCGAGGAACTGCTCGGACGCCTGGGACTGGGCGGGCGGCTCAAACACAAGCCCAAGGAACTTTCCGGCGGAGAACGCCAACGCGTCGCCATCGCCCGGGCCCTGATCAATCAGCCGAAAATCCTGCTGGCCGACGAACCCACCGGAAACCTCGACTCCAACACCGGCGGCCAGATTCTCGACGTCCTCCGCGAAACCAACCGCCAACACGGCCAAACCATCCTCATGGTCACCCACGACGCCGCCATCGCCTCGCAGGCCGACCAGATGTTCCATTTGAGGGACGGGCGGTTGGTGGAGTGACTTCGAACGCTCCGGCCAAGGAAACGCTTGAAATCCGAAGCACGAAATTCGGATTTGGGGCGTCTACTCCTTATCCCAGTCGATCTTGTCGTACGCCGGATACACCACGCTGGCGCCGTCGTTGTAGTGCCATACCACGTCGCCCCAGGTCCAGGGGCGGACGTTGAGCTTGACGGTGGTCGCTTCGGTCGTCCGCGTGGAACCGGCGGCGATGGGGCTGTCGCCGATCGTCGTCTCGATCTCGATCTCGTCAAGCTGGCGAAGGTCTTTGAACTCGATCCAGTCCGGGGCCGCGTGCTTCCGATTGAACGCCAGCGCGTACCGCCGGACGGCGGCGAGTTTCGGGTCGTCGCGGAGGTACTGAATGCCGTTATACAACTGGAAAATCCGGTGCGTGCTCTCGGGATCGCATAATACCGTATGCCTCGTGTGGTCGCCGAGGTACCAGCCCATCTGGAACAGCCACAGGAAATGCTCATCCCCGTCGCCGCCGGCGAACGTGTTGGCGCCCTTCCAGCCCCTCGTGCATTCCCCGTACGCCGAGAGGCCCAGGTGCTCCGCCTCCCGCCAGAAGCGCCACCAGTAGGGCTGCGCGGGAACGGCCGAGTCGGTCTTCCCCAGGAGGCGCGGCGCGTAGTCCACGCCCTGGAGTCCGCCAAATCCGCCGTCCACCAGCACGCGCTCGAACCCCAGCTTCGCGCTCATCCACATCGCCGGCCAGACGATCCGGCTGTGCCATTCGGTGGCCAGGCTCATCGGCACCCACTGGTAGGGAGTGTTGTAGGGCATCGACCCGTCGCGGCGGGCGCGAATCCAGCCAGGATTCTCGCGGAAGAGCGGCAGGCCTCGTTCTTTCAGGAGCGGAACGAGGTCCGGGTAGTGGCAGGTCTCGTAGCCGTAATAGGCCTCGGCCGTGGGGATGCGCTCGCTCAGGGCGGCCGGCGCGCTGGCCTCGGTGAACTCCGGCCGGGTCCAGAAACCGGGATGGAGTCCCTGCCGTCTGATTTCGGCGGTCATGGCCTTGACGGCCGGGTTGCAGTCGTGGTTCTCGTCGAAGCGGTAGGCATCGTCGACGGCGCCGGGGATGGAGTGCCAGATGTCGTGGTGCATCGTCATCACATCGACGCCCTCGTTTTTCAACCTGGGCGGATAGGTCCTGGCGAATTCCGCGGGCCCGCCGGAGGCGCGGATCATCCAGTGCGGCGCGTCCACACAGATGGCGGCGATGGTGTCCTGCACGCCCATTCGCCGCGAGACGTCGGCGTAGGCTTCGAAACGGGCGTTGTTGAACCGTTGCGGCAGCGGTTGGCGGACGTCGCCGGTGTAGAGATACTCCACCGTGTCCACGGCCGTGCGCTGGCCGGCGATGGTGCAGTCCCACGCCAGGTTCGGCCAAACGCCGTCGACACCGTGTTCGATGTAGCTGGAACTGTTGTTGGCGCAATGGTAGTACAGGCTCCGCGCGGCGATGGTCAGGCTGCCGGTGCCCCAGTCGTAGAAAATCAGCGGGCTGCCCTGCAAACTGTCGTGGTTGGGGTGATACCCGTACCCGCGCCGCGGCGGCTTGGGGCTTTGGAAAAACACGCCCTCGTTACGGCCGCCGGAGAAGTCCACCACCTCGCGGCTGGGGTTGCGGAAACCCGTGCTGTAACTGACCACGCCCCTGCGCGAACCGTCCGGGCCGAACCCGTTGTTGAGCATCACCTGGTAGCCGTCCTTGAGCGAACTGAGCATTTCGACCTCGACCAGCCTGGCCAGGCCGTTCCAGGCCGTACCGTGCCGATCGCGCTGGATCGGCCACCAGGTTTCCCACACCAGCACATACGTCCACGCGCGATACCCCATGGCCCGGATGGGCAGCCAGTAGTGGAAGGTGACGCGGTCTCCGTCGATGGTGGGCGTGAACCACTTCGCGGGGGCGTCGTGGTGGCGGCGGTCCAGCGGCAGGGTCATGGGGTCGGTGATCCATGGGTGAAGCGTGCCCCACTGGGCGTCGCGATAGACGGCCATCTGTTCGGTGGGCGCGTGGGCGGGATCGGCGGCGCCTTCGGGGCGCGGGCCTTTCATGCCCTCGGGCGGGATGACCATGGGCAGCCCCCGCATGTCGAATTGGCCGATGTCCAACCCGTTGCCGAAATGCAGCGGGTACATCAGGTGCGTGCCGTCGGCGGCCTTCCAGTCGATCGGGCGGTAGCGGTCGTAGACCAACTCCTGCCCGTCGGGGAAGACGATCTTCGCGGACTCCGACCCGATGGGCCGATTGGCCTTGGCGGAATCGGCGCCGATAAGGATGTCCTTGAATTGGCCAAAACCAATGCGTTCGCCGCCGACGATTTCGCTGTCGCGGCGTTCGGCGGGTTTGAGCGGCACGATCTTGGCCACGCCCACGTCGCGCGGCGTGACGGTGACGGGGTTGCTGGCCGGCGTATGCGAACCGTCCCGCAGCACACCGACCACCGCGAACGTGTACGCCGTGCCGTTTTTCAACTCGCGAACCACCAGGGCGGGGTCCGTCAGGGGCGCGTCGTTGAGGGTGCGTTTTTCCGGCGCGGTCTGGAGCACCCGCCACCCGACAACGCGGCCGTCCTCCAGTTGGAGATTCCACCGCAGATACACCCTGCCGTCACCGCCGTCGCCGGTCAAGGCCGTCGGTGA
>Ga0123353_10003047_pt1 | contig 20981 bp, 14 predicted proteins | sample TergutLab28metaG_3_FD_92763 | JGI IMG/M metagenome (GOLD analysis project Ga0123353, IMG submission 92763) | Labiotermes labralis P3 segment gut microbial communities from Petit-Saut dam, French Guiana - Lab288 P3 | ecosystem: Host-associated > Arthropoda: Insects > Digestive system > Gut ... | reverse complement strand
CCGCTCAGACGTTTTCTGATCACAATTTCAATTTTTTTTATTTCAGAAAGAATTTCTTTCTTGTTCATTTTATGGAGTTTTTACAGTACCAAGTATGGTAGAAACAATAATATTGGAATCTGCTCCTTCTGCTTCTGCTTCGAAGCTTCTTATTATTCTATGCCTTAGAATATCAGGAGCAATTTCTTTCACATCATCAGGAGTAACAAAATTGCGTTTTTCCAAAAGCGCTTTTATTCTGGAACATCTCATTATTCCTATGGATGCTCTTGGAGATGCACCAAACTCAATATATTTGTTTGTTTTCCTTGTCTCTCTTACAATATCTACAATATATTTTTTTATATCATCGCTTAACATTATATTTTCAGCAGCTTCTGAAAGCCTTGCAACATCTTCCTGCGTGATTTTATCTTTTAACTGAGGGAATGTTTTTTCTTCTTTATCATGCATTGCAAGAATTTTAAGCTCAGAATCGTGCGAAGGATAAGCAGTATCCAGTTTCATCAAAAATCTGTCAAGCTGAGCCTCAGGAAGCCTGTATGTTCCCTCCTGCTCAATGGGGTTCTGTGTTGCGATTACAAAAAAATTATTGGGAAGCTTAAGGGTTGATTCTCCAATTGTGACCTGCCGTTCTTCCATTGCTTCAAGCAGGGCAGACTGAACTCGTGCAGGAGAGCGGTTTATCTCATCCGCAAGAACAACGCCGGAAAAAACAGGCCCTTTTCTTACGGTAAATTCTCCCGTTACTGGAATAAAAACAAGATTTCCAATAATATCTGATGGAAGAAGATCTGGAGTAAACTGAATTCTTGAAAAATCAGCTCCTACGATTTCAGAAAGAGCTTTTGCTGATCTGGTTTTCGCAAGTCCCGGAACTCCCTCTATTAAGACATGGCCTCCTGTTATATAAGCCATCATAAGGCGGTCATAGAGAAACTCGCCATCAATAATGGTTTCAAGAAAATATTTTTTTGCTTTATCAAATTTTTCAAAAATATCAGCAAGATTATCGAGCATGCTATCCTCTCATTACTCCATTATAGACAAATTCTGATTATGATCTGTAATCTGCATTTTCCCGCACATATCCATAAGAAAGATCACTTCCAAATACTGTTGCTTTGCCATCAGGAGATCCAGCTCCAAGAACTACATCAATATCAACAGTATTGTTGTGGCTTGGAAATTCTTTATGATCTGAATCAAGTACCCTTGACTTAAGGTATTCTACCAATCTGAGTTCTTTTTCCTGATCAAGCCTGAAAGCCCCATTTTCAAAAATAATTTCTCCGCCAAGAGAAATCGAAATCTTGTTTTTATTAAGTTCCAGTTTATTATTGCCTGCATAATCTCCCAAAGCAGACAGCAATCTCCCTACATTTGGATCATTGCCAAATATTGCAGTTTTAACAAGAGGAGAGTTGATAACAGCTTTTCCAAAATTTCTTGCTGTTTCATAATCAGATGCGCCTGTTACAGAAACTTTTACAACATGGCCGCACCCTTCTGCGTTTCTTACTATATCAACTGAAAGATCTGAACATACTTTATATAATGCATCTTCAAATTCTTTTTCCGGAACTTTTTTCTTTTCGCATGAACTCATTATAATAACAGTATCGCTTGTGCTTTGGTCTCCATCCACAGAAACAGAGTTATATGTTTTTTCAACAACTCTTTTTAAGATTTCCCTTATTGTCTCTCTTTCCATTGAAATATCTGTCATAATAAAAGAGAGCATTGTAGCCATGTTAGGCTCTATCATTCCTGCGCCTTTAGCTACAGCAACAATACGACCATCCCCTACATCTGCAGAGCGGAGCTTGGGATATGAATCTGTGGTCATTATCCCCTTTGCAAGATTTACCCCTGTTCCCGGAGCAAGCTCGCCAACAAGGCGGGAAATATTTTTTACCATATCTTCGACAGGGAGCCTCCAGCCAATGATTCCTGTTGAAGCAGGAAAATATTCCTGGGATGAAGAGCCAGTCTCTTTCGCAAGATGATCAAGCAGCAGAGTAGAATCCTCAACACCTGTTTCTGTACATACGTTAGATACTTTATTATTAATAATGATTCCCCGAACTTTTTCAGACATAAGCCTTGCCCTGCCTATTATTACAGGAGCGCCGGGACATTTATTTCTTGTAAATGCAGCGCCAAAAACAGAAGTGGGTTTATCCAGCATTAAAAGAGAGAGCCTCATTGGAAGAGGTTTTTTTACAGGCCTTTCTACAGGGAAAAATTCCATGGAAATAACCGAAGTTTTAAAACCTTCGGGCAGTTTACCTCTTTTCTCAAGATCGCTTAAGTACTCTTCTTTAGAGTTATAAAATTCAAGTTCATTTTTTCCCATAGCGGATTTCCTCCAATAGCTTATAATATTAGTTTAAACCTCAAATGTCTATGGAGCAAAATAAAAGGGCTGTCCGCTACACTATGTGTTTTCCCGGACAGCCCCAATCTATTGGTTTTCTTTTAAGGATTATTCTTTAATAATTCCTCTTTGCTTGATAGCAATAAAATTAATAAACAGAGCAAAAAGCGTTATCGCAAGAATTATTCCAATTGAAATAGCAACTGTCAAAGTTGTGTTTGGGTCACCCAGGATTTTGGTCATAAGAGGGCCCACGCACTCTTTTGCTGCCATAAAATAAGAAGTAATAACTACAGTCATAAAAGTTGCAGGCACCAGGGCAATCCAGTAGTTCCTGCCGGCTTTTGCAAAGTAAGCAGCAGCTGCCCACAATCCAATTGTAGCCAATGTTTGGTTAGACCATGCAAAATATCTCCATATAATGTTGAAGTTCGCTGTGCTTGAAAGAGAGAAAAGTACCAACGCAATACCAACTGCAAAAAGTGGAACAGAAATTACAAATCTGTTCCTTACTGGTTTTTGGTCGAGTTTTAAAGTTTCAGCAATGATCAAACGAGCGCTGCGGAAAGCTGTGTCTCCAGAAGTGATCGGGAAAAGCGCAACACCAATAACAGCGATTGCACCACCAATACTACCCATGTATTTAACTGCAGACTGGGTAACAATAACCGGTGCAGCAACTCCAGCTTCTTTTCCAACTACTGAGAAAGCTCCCATGGTAACTGCAGCCCAAATCATGGCAATAACGCCTTCAAGGATCATGGCGCCATAGAATACCATTCTGGCATCTTTTTCACTCTTTAAGCAGCGTGCCGTCATCGGAGCCTGTGTTGCGTGGAAACCGGAAATAGCGCCGCAGGCTATAGTAATAAACAGGAATGGGAACAGCTTGGCCAAAATATTAGTCCCTTTATCTGGTCTTAAGTTTTCGAAGCTGAATTCTGGAACTTTGAAAATATCACCTGAGAAGAACAGGAAAAAGAACATACCAACAGCCATGAAAACCATGAAGCCGCCAAGGAATGGATATATTCTACCAAGTATCTTGTCGATAGGTATCATTGTTGCAATAACGTAATAGCTTATAATACAAGCAATGACAATATAGTAGAACTTAACACTTTGCGGAGCAAATAAATTCTTTAAAACCATTGCAGGGGTAGTAGTGAATACAACACCTACGAAAATCAGAAGAACAAGTGAGAAAACTCTCATGATCTGAAGTGGTTTTTTACCAAGGAATTTACCAACTATTGTCGCAATGTTACAGCCATCATTTTTCAGAGAAAGCATACCAACTGAAAAGTCATGGACAGATCCTGCAAAAATACATCCAAGTACGATCCACACAAATGCTGCTGGACCAAATAATGCGCCGGCAATAGCTCCAAAAATAGGACCTGTTCCAGCTATGTTTATCAAATGGAGAAGCAGGCATTTCCATTTTGACAGTGGCACATAGTCAACTCCATCGGTTAATCTGTATGCTGGGGTCTGAGCTTCTGGTTTAACAATAAAACATTTTTCTGCAATTTTACTATAAATCAAAAAACCCAATAATAATCCAATAATCCCCAAAAGAAAAGAAATCATAGAAGCCTCCTTTTTTTATATTATTTTAATACAGTTTTAAAAAAAAATGTTATTTTTTTTTAATTTTTTCATATTTATTTTGATTTTTTGCATCCTATTAGTTCATATAATCAATATACACCTTAAATTATTTGCACAATGTTATAGTTTCAATAAAAAAACATATTCAATGCCTCAATTATTGCCATTATGTATCACTCCGGGCATTACTCCTTAAGAATTATAGGCAAAATAAGGCTGCAAGGATCACTGCTTAAAAGCCGCAGGATTGATAATAACATATTTGCCATTTTCAGTTGCCGCATGAATTTTCCCATTCTGAAAAACAATGCTTTCAATAGGAAGAGCTGTATCTGCATATCTTACAGCAAGGCCTGTCATGGAATTATATGCTGTGATCCTTCCATTTTCCGAAGCTGCGTAAACAAGAGAATTTTCACCCAGACAGAAACTTTTTACTTTTTCTATCTCTTTTATCTCTTCTCCATTTAGTTTGAAAAATTTCAGAGCATTATTGGAATAAATTATGATCCCTCGCTCAGATGCGCTAATATAAGGCAGATTACCTGATGCATCAGGTTGATATTTTCCTCCCCAAAGGAAATTGCCTGTCTGGAGGTCAATGGCATTTATGGAACCATTAAGATTAGCAAAATAACCCAGATTATTACCTATCGCAATACTCACCCCGCCTGGATTTCCCAATGTTATGGGAATTGAAGAGACAGGAGTTTCTTCCTGTCCAAAAATCTGGAGAACTCCTTTGTCGGTAACTGTTAGAATTCTATTATTGGACAAGTATGGATATGAAACAACACTATCCGGCACTTTTATTTTTCTGCTGACTTTAAAATCATTATTATCAATTACAAGAATTGAATCGCCGCTGTTTATAAGAACAGAATTTCCATCAACAACAGGAACCCTGTAAAGAGATTCTTCCAGTTCAATATTGCCTGCTTCTTTCCAGCCTGCTGTATCTATTGCTTTAAAAAGATTTTCAGATATGAATAAAAGTTTTCCCCCTGCAAATACAGGAGTTGCTGTAAGCGTATCACTATTTTTAAACAGAGTTTTCCCTTCTGCATCTATAACAGAAAAACCATTTTTGCCTGAAACAAGCGTACAAAAACTTCTGCCTGCAGAGACAATCTTATCTATTTTGTCAAATCCTGTATCAAAAGAATATGGCACAAGCAGAACAGGCAGCGCAATACTTCTTTTTACTGTTTCCCCTTCTTTTATTTCAACAGACAACTCTTCGCTCTTATATTCTTTTCTCTGCAAAGAAACATTAAGTTTTGTTCCCGGATCAAAGCTGCCCCTGTACACACCTTTTCCAACAAGCCTGTTTCCTATATGGATTTCAGCGTCAGCCGGCACTACAGATATTTCAAAATAACCTCTTGCCGGAGCTCCTGGTTTAAGCGTGATAATATATGGCTTCTCTGTGATTTCAGAGATAACAAATTCTTTTTCAAAAGGCTCATACCCTTCATGCTCAGCAGTTACGCTTACTGTCCGATTCTCTGCAAGAAGAGCGCTTATTGAACCATGTCCTATAAAACTATTGTCAAAATAAATTTTTGCTCCTGCAGGATCTGTTCTGAAAATTACTTCTTTGAATTTTTCATTTTTATCATGAACCTGCATAAAATCCGTTATTTTAAGTTTTTCAATATTGGCATTATCGATATTTTTTACCATAGCCAAAGTTCTCTCTGCCTCAGATACAGTGGCTAAAGAAGAGGTTGAAATAATCTCATGAAGCTCTTTCATTGGGATTTTTTCGCTTTTAAGATCATCAAGGCCTTTCTCAACTATGGAAAGTGTTTTTAATATCTCTGCTGACAGATCAGGCGCTATTGTTATCTCGCTTCCTCCTGTTACATCAGGAAAACTTTCTTCAACCAGTTTTATAAAATTTTCAATATTTGTATCTCCAGTCGGAGCCTTTTCCTTTAACCTTTCAACAACATCAGGATGGGGAATCATATGAACTTTTCCTGATTTTACAGCAAGAAGAACTTTTTCAGGCTCCAGAGAAGATATTAAAAATTCTGTCCCTCTTACACCCAAAACAGCGCCTTGTGTTCTTATAGAATAAGAGCCTGCCTCTGCCGGCGGAGCAATGATTTTTTCAACTTTGTTTACAATAGATCCTGTAAGGAGAGACATCGCAATATCTGAATTTGTCCTGGTAACTGAAAGACGTTCTATTGAAAGTTCTGTATTTTCATCCATTCTTATAACTGAACTTCCGGTTATAAGTATTTCGATATATGAATCAGATGCTGTTTTAAGCGAATCTCCCTCTTTAAGGCTGCTGCCAATTACAGCAGGCAGAATTCCTTTTTCCGATAAAATATATGCATCGCCTGAGATAAAAGTAATAATAGCTTCCAGATTTTTTATTTCTTCAGCTTGTTCTTTTTTCTTTTTACATGATGATAATTGAAATAAAATAAAAATCAAAAGAAACAAATATAATAAGAAATAGATATTTTTCTTTTTCATTGAAAACCTCAAAAATAATTAGTCTCTGTTCATAATGTAGATATAAATCATTACTCTACAAAATATAAACAATTAATCATATAGTTGGTTTCATATTTGTAAGAGTATTTTGCAGTCCTGCATTGGCAATATTTGCCCGGACAATTTTTACAGAAAGCAGTTTAACAAGGAAAAGTCCATATTGCGGATATTTTTTGATTATCTGAATAAAATTCTTTCGTGATATTTTTATTATTCTTCCATTAGTTTCAGCGCGCACAGTAGCGCTTCTTTCATTATTAAGGAAAAAGGCCATCTCCCCTATAAAAATATCTGAAGGATCAAGCTCGCCTACTCTTTTATTTGCATGCCATACGCTGTATTTTCCAGATGAGATATAATAAAGAGAATCCCCGTATTCCCCCTCTTTACAAACTGTATCTCCTTTCTTTACATCTATTATTTCTTCACTGGAAAGAGATTCAGGAGCTTTTGGAGATATATCTTTATCATGTTTAATTTGCACAAGAGCTGCATTTCCTTTTCTGTTATATGCAAGCCTTTCTGCAAAAAAACTTGCCATTCTTATGCCTCTTCCATGAAGAGCATATATTCCTTCTTTTTTTATTTTATCTTTAAATTGCAATACATCAAAACCTTCACCTTCATCTCTTATAATAAAAGTGCTTTTGTCTCTTGAGATCTCCCACTCCATAGAAACTATTTTTTTTGAAATAAGAGGATCTTTATTTTTTTTTGCTATAAGATCTATTATATTCCCGCCTGTTTCCAGGAAATCGGTTTTTTCATCATAGTTTATTCCGCAGTTACCATGCTCAATAGCATTGATAAGTAATTCGGAAAAAATCAACTGAATATGCATTCTTGATTCAGCTCTTACAAGACTTTTTTGTATAAGTATAGATGAGACAAGACCAGCATATATAGAAACTGTTAAAGGATCATTTTCCAATTTTAAAGAACCAACATCTTTATCAAATAATTTCTCTGAAAAACCTTTATTGAACAGAAGCTGTTTATTTTCAAGAATTATTTTTGCGCATTTTGTTAATATAATTTTGTACATAATATTATCAAGCAGTGTAAGTATGTTAAATTCCATATATTTTTTCATAACTGCTTCTTCTGATATTTTTTCCTGATCGTATATTCCAATAATTCCAAAATTATTTACCCATATATCATGGCTAATTTGCTCCATAATTGATTCAATATCCAGATCAGGATCGCTAAAATTAATTATTACAAGTTCGGGAAGTTCAAAACTGATAAATTCGATAATTTCTTCTTCATTTGATAATATTTTATAATTGATTATTTCATCTTTTTTTAATGATTTTGCTATCTGAGCGCTTATTTTTTCATCTGAATTTACAATTCCTATATATCCCATTTTTACTCCAAGTCAAAAATATTTATTTAAGTAAATATTGACCTTATCTTCTAAAATATATACATTTCTTAATTTATTTAAGATTTACTTCATATTATTATCGGTTTTGGTATTTATAAATTATAGTTCCAAAAATTTTATTTCATAAGGGGAAAAAATGATAAAACCTTATATAAAAGCAATTAGTTACTATGTTCCTGAAAAAGTTGTGACAAATAATGATCTTTCTAAAATAATGGATACTTCGGATGAATGGATCATCTCCCATACAGGGATCAAAAAGCGGTATTTTGCAGAAGAACAAGAAAATAATTCAGATATTGCGACAAAAGCTGCCAAAATTGCCATGAAAAAGTGCGAAATTACAGCAGATGAAATAGATTTTATTATTGTATGCACAGGCTCCCCTGATTATCTTGGTTTCCCTTCAACAGCTGCTCTTGTGCAGAAAAAACTGGGAGCAAAAAATGCCGGCGGATATGATCTTAGCGCTGCTTGTACAGGATTTGTCTTTGGGTTAGATACAGCGGCAAATTTTATAAGATCAGGCAGTTATAAAAATATTCTTGCTATAGGTTCAGAGATACTCTCCCGGATCACTGATATGTCGGACCGCAATACTGCAGTTCTTTTCGGAGACGGAGCAGGCGCTGCCGTGGTGTCTGCCAATGAAGAGAGTAAATCAAACAGTGAAATAATATCATCTTACTTAAGGCTTGATGGAAGCGGGGCAGACGCCTTAAAAAGGCCAGCCGGAGGAACAGCGCATCCATTTATTCCCGGAGTAACTGATCCCAAAGAATTTTTTATATATATGAATGGCAGACAGGTTTACAACTTTGCAGTAAAAGCAGTAACAGATACCATTTTAAAAATGATGGAAAAAAATAATCTTACAATAGATTCAGTAAAATATATTATTCCGCATCAGGCAAATATAAGAATAATCGAAGCAGCTGCAAACAGAGCTTCGATTCCGCTCGAAAAGTTTTATATAAATATCGAAAACTTTGCAAATACTTCTGCTGCTACAATACCCATAGCATTAACAGAAGTTGTTGATAAAAATCTTATTCAAAGAGGCGATAATATCCTTACAGTAGGTTTTGGCGGCGGATTAACATATGGCGGAAATTATATAAAATGGTAATAAGCAGTTATTTTAAACTTTGCTGTCCTGCAATTTTGCTGCTTTATAAACTTCTTTTTTAATAAAGAGATCAACCAAATCGCTGTCAAGCTTTCCTCTTTTTGCTTCTGTATCAATTATTTTAAGAGCTTGCTCTACAGTCAATGATTTTTTGTAAGGCCTGTCACTGGCTGTTAATGCATCAAATATATCTGCAATAGCCATTAACCGCGACTCAAGAGGCAGCTCTTCCCTGCGTTTGCCATCAGGATAGCCGCTTCCATCAAGTGTTTCATGGTGCCATTTCGCAACTTCAGGTATCCATTCCATACTTTCGGGCCATGGAATATTTTTAAGAAAATCATAAGTATGGGATACATGGGACATGATTTCTTCCCGTTCGGTTTTTGTAAGATTGCCTTTTTTAATACTTAAATATTCAAATTCCTTTTCAGAAAGAATATTGTTTCCTGTCTCATTTTTTATTTCTGATAAAACTTTTTCCGGATCTGAGTCAAGAACAGCAGGCTCATTTGCCTTCATAATAAAGTCCCGATATTTTTTCAGTTTCGCGATTTCATTGGTTTCCTTTATATCAAGTTCTTTGATTTGATCTTTATATGAAGGATCTGTTTTACTTAGCATGACTTTTGTTTCAAGTGTTTTTATCTTTACATTATTCATCAAATTATCAAGCCGTAATAGTATAAGATCAAGCATTCCCGGATAAAGTTTTTTTGACTTTACAAGCACATTTTCCCTGACTCCTACTTTGCCAAAATCATGCAGGAGACACGCATACTTAAGTCCTTTTAACTGATCATCAGAATAGTTGATCTGTTTAAATAAATTTTTATCTTTTGCAACAGCTTCTGCAAGCGCGATCGTATACAAAGCAACTCTTGAAGAATGACCACCTGTTGTAGGATCTCTCTGTTCGATTGCTTTTACTGAAGCCAACACAAGGCTGTCAAAAAGTTTTTCTATTTCATTATAAAGGAAGTTGTTATCAAGGCTTACTGCCGCAAGAGAAGCGAGCGACAATATGATCTCTTCATCAAGTTTATCAAAATCAATAACACTTTCTTCGACACTTTTATGATCTGTAAGAATCATGTGCCGTTTTCTCTTTTTGTTTATAAGCTGAATTACTCCTATGACTTTCTCTTTATAATTTTTCATAGGAACCGTAAGCATACTTTTTGTTCTATAATTTGTTTTTATATCATAACTTTTGTTAAATCCATACTCAACATCAGGTGGTATGGAGTATGCATCATCAAGCTTTATTGGTGTTCCTGTTATTGCGACATAGCCGGATATGGACTCTTTTACAAGAGGCATTCTGAATTCCGTAAAATCGGTTTTATTTGAATCATTATGCGATATTTTAAAAATCATGGAAGATTCGCCGGTCTCTTTGTTATTATCCAAAAGATAAAGGCTTCCTGCATCTGCCTTGGTAATTTCACAAGCTTTAACTACAATATAATTAAGCAGTTTTGAATTATTTCTCTCTGCGGAAAGAGCAACTCCAATGCTTAAAAGTTCCTGATTAAGTTTTTCCTGACTTCTAAGTTTTACTACAAAGTGTTCTTTATCAATTTTTTCTGATAAAAAATTAATATAATTTTTTATGATTTGAGAAAAAACATCTTTTTTAGGTTTAGCTTTAAAAGCAAAATAAGCATTAAAATCTGTGGTAATATCTATATTTTTTTCTTCTTTACCGAGAATAGACCATAAAATAACAGGATATCCATTCTTTTTGAGTTCTTCTATATCTTCACCGCTTTCATTTCCAGTAAGAATAATTCCCAAATAACCAGTCATGGCATAATAGAAATCATCTGTAAAAATTATTTCAATTCCATCAAGTTTCCTAAAAGAACGAGGTAATTTAGCAGTTTTACTTGCATATAAAACATTACGCATTAAATACTAATTTCTTCCTTATTAATCTTTATATAATTATTTTTTATTATTTCGCATACATTTTCATAACCGCAGATAATTACATCTTTGATTATCGACCGATTATATAAATTGCTATAGTTCACATTAGAGCCATTATAATATAAAAATTTAAGCCCTGCTTTTTTTACAATAGCATGCGGGGCTGCAATATCCCATATCTTGCATTTTGGAATAACAGCTCCTCCTATGCCACTATGTATGAGAGGGGCAATAATACTGATTACAGAGGTGCCTACTGCCCTTGCTTTGCCTTTAAAAGCTGAAAAATCAAAAACTTGATGTGTTTTTGATGAAATAGCAACTTGAACCTCATTATCAGGCGGAAATTCATATTCCATTTTATCAAAAGATACTTTTTCTCCATTTATAAAAATAGGACCTTCTATATCAGAATAGATAAATGTCCCTTTTTTCCCTCCCCACAAAGGAGCATATATGATACCGGCAATTGGTTCTCCATTTTTAAGCAGCCCTACAGCAACACACCATCCCGGCAGACCCTGGCTAAAAGAATCTGTTCCATCTATTGGATCAACAGCAAAAGTATAATCCTTTGAATCATCATATATTTCTGAGGATTCTTCTGTAATCAGGTTTGCTTCAGGATATAGAGAGGTAATAGCTTGGGAAAGATATTCATTTAGTTCCTTATCAATATATGTAATAACAGAACCATCGCTTTTAAAATTTCTTTTTACCCGGTGCTGCTCTTTTGCAGCTCTTTTCCCTGCTTTTTTTACATATTTAATAAGAGGTTTTATAGTCATCATAGTATTCAATAAATAGCCACAATATAATTTTACTCATTATATACAAAAAAATGGAATTTGTCCACAAAAGGAGTTGCATCCTGTGTAACTTCGTCAAAACGGGATAATATAGAAAAATAAACTATACTAGACAGAAAACAGCTATATTGGATAAAATACTTTTATTATAGTGTACTATATATTATTATATTTATAGAGGATAAGTGCGGGGGTGTAGCTCAGTTGGCTAGAGCGCGTGAATGGCATTCACGAGGCCGCGGGTTCAATTCCCACCACCTCCACAATGAGCTAAAAATGAGCAATTCAAAAAATAATTCAAATGAAATTGACCCTGAAATTGCAGACCTCATAGGACTTGATGAGAGTAATGCTTCAAATAATCCTGATTTTTTTGATCTTTTCACAGAAGAAGCGCCAGAAGTAGTAGAAGAGGTCCAGGGCGATGGTATTGAGATCAAAGAGAAATTTGCGGAAATTACAAAATTTGAAGAAAATCCAAAACCTTATTTTAATGATAAAGATTATTACCAAACAGTGCTTTCCGGAGAAGGCGAAATATCCAAAAAAGTGCATACTCTGCTTTCAAATTTTTTAAAAGCAGAAGATCCAAAAGATAAATTAACATACAGGGAAAGGCTTACATTAGCTTATTGGGAGCTTGGAGCATCAATTGCCGGGAAAATAAGGAAATCACTTCCTCCGCCAAAAAAAATGCTTTTAAGATTTGGTGTGTTATTACAAACACTTATAAATAAAGACCAGAGGCTTCTCCTTTCAAAAGTTATAGAAAATAATGATACAGGCGAACCTATATTCTATGTAGATGAATGGCTTTCTAAAATAGCTTCGGGAGAGATAAATCCTTCGGTTGTTGATGAAACAAAAAAAAGCAAAGGAAAGCAATCAAGAAAAGTAAACAGCGCTCTTGAGCGGGAACGTGGTCATAAAGATTCAGTTTTCGCTCTTATGAAAAATAAAGCGTCTTTGATTTCCGAGACTGAAACATTTATTTTGGAAAAAGCTGCTGCCATAAAAAAACATGAAATCATTGCAAAATATGGGAATATTACATCTCCATATTCTGCTGACCAAAAAAACTTTATAAATGAGATACAGGAACTTTGCAAAAGACTGTTGCAATATGATAAAGATCTCTTTTTGGCAATTGAAAATATCGATAGTTCTTTATTAAAAATAAAAGACCTCGAAGATAAGGCAAAAGAAGAAGGCGAAGAAGAAGCCAGCGTTGATTCTCATGTAATGGTAGAAGAATTTATGACCATAAAACAAATGGCAAAAATGAGTGTTGGAAGAAAAGGGAACCATTTCCCGATTCTGATGCAACAGTACATGAGAGCAAATATGAACGATCTCGCAACACGCGAAAATGTAATAAAAATATTGTCGGAAATTGAAAAAGTTGATCCAGGACTTTTCAGAAGAACATTCAAGCGCCAGACAAACAGGATCATTCCATATACCATATTACTGCCCAGTTATGGAGAATTTGGAGTTTGCTGGGAACCTTATGAAAAATTCAACAGAGCAACAGGAAGAGGAAGAATAGGAATTCCAATTTATCCAAAAGATCTTAAAACTGCGATCATCTATGCTATGGGCGACCTAAGGTGGCAGATCGCCAAAGAAACAGCCTCATACTACTGGATGGAAGAAGGGATCACTGGACGTTACTATCAATGGTTCACAGAACAAAAAATGCGCGGAGATGTAAAAGAATCTTTTATAAATAACTATCATCTTTGGATAACAAAAGAAGCTGATGGAATGCAAAAACTTGATAAAGAAGTAAGAGGAATTTTCTGGCGCAATATGCCCTTTCCTCAGGATATTAAAGAAAGGCTTAGAAACAGAGGCTTTGTTTATAACGAACTTTATAAAAAAGATACAAACATTGCCATGTCTGATGGCTATTGAGAGTTGATTTAAAAATCTTATTTGGTTTTTGTTTTGAAAAAAAGAGAAATAAAAAGCAATATACCGCAAACAACTATTGATGAATCAGCAATATTAAAAGTAGGCCATCTCTCAAGACCCATAATTCCAAAAAACTTAACATCAATAAAATCAACAACACCTTCGGGTCTTAAAAATCTATCTATAAGGTTTCCAAATCCGCCGCCGATTATGCCTGCAAGAAACCACCGCTGCGGCAGGGTAACCTCATCTGTTTTTAAAATATAAATAACAAGCAGCGTAAGCACAACAAATGGCAAAATAGAAAAGATCAAAATTCTTATCTCTTCAGGAAGAGTATTTCCTATACTAAAAGCTATTGCTTTATTTCTTACATGCACAATTCTTATGATGTCATCAAAAAATGAAAATTTCACATTATATAACTGTATATTTTTTGCAACAATATTCTTGGTGATCTGATCCAGAAGTATTACAAAAATTGTAAGAGAAAATGGTATTAGTTTGTTTTTTAAATTCATCTATACTCTCAATAAAAATTTTATCAAAGACCTGTAGGGATATCTATAAAACATGTTTCCAAAGAAAGTTTTTCTGTAACTGCTTTTTCAACATTTTTTACCCCAAAAGTTTCTGTAAGATAATGCCCTGCTGAAATAATATTTATTCCCGCCTCAAGACACTGATGATAAATCTGATGAGTGATTTCGCCTGTTATATAAAGATCGAGATTCTCATCAATAGCCTGTTCCACTTCCCTGCATGCTCCGCCTGTAATAACAGCAGCGCTCCTGCATTTTTCCTTGCCAAATCTTAGCACAGCAAGCATCTCCGAAGCATTAAATCCCAAAGCAGCAAGAATTTCATCACATCCTGCAGGCTTTTTAAAAATACCTTTATAACCTATTTTTATCCCATGATACTCGCCAAAACTTTCTATCTCTTCCAAACCTGCTTTTCTGGCAACAGAGATATTGTTTCCTATTCTTGGATCAACATCCAGAGGAAGATGGACAGCATAAAGGGCAATATTATTTTCCACTAAAAAAGAGATACGGCTAAAAAAATCCCCTATTATTGCTTTTTCAGCTCCCCAAAAAATACCATGATGGACAAAAAGCATATCTGCATTGCATTGAGCTGCTCTTTTAAAAGATTCAATAGATGCATCAACAGCAAAAGCTATTTTCGAGACTTTCCCTGATTTATTGGAAACCTGAAGCCCATTGATCGCGCTATCTGCTTTTTTTAGATCATTAATAGGCAATAGCTCGTGAAAAAATCTGTCAACTTCCATGATATGCATAAAATAAGTATATATTTTTATATCATTCTTGACAATAAACTACTACTTTTACAATATTATTCTTTATATGGAACAACATAAAAAACTAATTGCAGAAGAACTTGAATTCAGCATTCCGATTGAATTAATAAAATCGCTTAGAGAATCAAAAATAAAAACATTTATTGCAGGGCAGCAAAGAGCTGCAGATGCCCTTATTTTTGGAACCAAATTACGAAAACCTGGATACAATATTTTTGTTACAGGAAACACAGGAACAGGAAGGCACAGCGCAATAAATAAAATACTGGAAAACTTACAATGCGAGACCTCTTTAAAAGATATTGTATGTGTTTTTAACTTCTCAAATCCAGAATCTCCGGGAATTCTCTATTTTCCTGCTGGCCGCGCCAAAAGTTTCAGAAACAGCCTCAACAACCTGGTTACTATAGTGCGTAAAAGAATAAAAAGCAGAATAGAAAGCGACAGTTTTAAGAAGAAAAGGAATTCAATACTCAAGTCACATGATATCATGGAGAAAGAGCTTCTTTTAAAATTCGAAAGCAATCTTAAATCTGATGGTTTTCTCCTGGTTAACTCAAAGACAGAAGAAAATGAAATGATTTCAGATATAATGCCTGCCTTAAAAGGAAAGCCAATAGATTTTGACGAAATACAGCAGATGGTATCAGAAGGAAAACTCTCTTCAAAAGATGAAGAAAGAATCAGAAATGATTATTTTAAACATCTTGATGAACTGCAGGAACTTTTACGAAAAATGCAGCACAACAGAATAGAACTTGAAAACAGACTTCTTGAAGAAGAGAAGAAATTTATAGAACCTGTTATAACTTCGGAAATCGATGATCTTATTGCTGAATACAGGCAGGGAGATGTAAAAAAATATCTTACTGATTTAAAAAAAGATATACTTGAAAGACTTTATTTATTTATCGATGAAGAGGAAGAACGGAACGAAGAAGAAAGCAATGTTGATTTTTATACAGACAATGAGGCAGAAAGATATCAGATAAATATTCTTGTTGATAATTCAAAAGCAAAACATGCTCCTTTGATTTATGAATCATATCCTACTTTTTCAAATCTGTTTGGAACAATCGAAAACAGAGTTGAACACAACATTGAAATTAAAACTTCATTTATGATGGTAAAGGCAGGTTCTCTTATTAAATCATCGGGCGGCTTTCTAATTCTGGATGCAGAATCGCTTTTCCAGGAAGATAATTCCTGGGAACATCTCAAAAGAGCGCTCAAAAGCGGAGAAGTACAAATGCAGCAGCCTATTTCTCCCTTTAATCCTTCGGGTGGGTTTCTTAAACCAGAACCTGTAAAAATCGATACAAAAATAATAATAATTGGGAATGAAAATATCTATGATGTTCTCTATAACACAGACCAGGATTTTGAAAAGTTTTTTAAAGTCATTGCGGAATTTGATTCAGAAATGGCTATCAATGATGAGAATACAAAACAATATATAAGCTTTATAGATGAACAGATAAAAAGCAGAAACATGAAACCAATAACAGAAACAGGATTACAGGCAATACTTGATTTTGGAATAAGGATGACAGGTCATAGAAAAAAATATTCAACAAGATTTGCAAAGATCCTTGATCTCCTTGTTGAGGTCGATTATTGGGCAAAAGAAGCAGGGAACAACCAGATAGACAGGTCTGCGGTAGAAACAGCAATAGCAAAACGCAACTACATGAATAACCTGCCGGAAGAGAAACTTTCATCTTTAATAGAAGAAGGCACAATAAAAATAGAAGTCAAAGATAAAAAAACAGGAGTAGTTAACGGACTTGCGGTATACGACAGAGGGTTCTATACATTCGGACGCCCTTTTCTGGTATCAGCAACAGTTGCTCCGGGCAATGAAGGAATAATCAATATTGAAAGGGAAGCAGGGCTTTCCGGTGAAATTTACAATAAGGGAGCAATGATAATCGAAGGGTTTTTAAGATCATTTTATGCCAAAGATTTTCCATTATCTTTATTTGCAAGTATCTGTTTTGAGCAATCATACGGAGAAATAGAAGGAGATTCCGCATCATCTACAGAGATATTTGCGCTTTTGTCTGCTATTGCAGGAGTGCCATTCAGGCAGACCATTGCAATAACCGGCTCTGTTAATCAGCTTGGGCAGATACAGCCAATAGGCGGAGTTAATGAGAAAATAGAGGGCTTTTATTCGATATGCGAAAAATTCGGCTTAACAGGCAACCAGGGAGTTATAATACCGGAATTAAATGTTAAAAATCTTGTTCTTCAAAAAAATGTTAAAGAAGCTGTGAGAAATGGGACTTTTTCCATTTATCCCATAAAAAATATAAATGAAGGGATAAGCATACTGTCAGGAATAGAGGCAGGAGAAATGACTAAAAAAGAGGTGTTCCCTTATGGTACATTTAACCATATTGTGGAGAAAAAACTCAGAAACCTCTCAAAAATGAGTAGAAACTCAGGCAGGTAAGGTATATTTTGCTCAATAATTAAATAAATTATGCTATACATAGTTTTGATTGACATGCCGAAAATTTAAATACTATAATTCTACATAATTTATAATAAAATATTATACATGGATGAGAAAAAATGGCAATTAATATTGATATTCCTAAAATTCAAAAAGCAGCACATAATTCTTTACCACTCATAATAAACACCAATAAAATAAATCATGAAATAGAAGAGCAACTTGAACAGATCCTTGGGGTTTTTCTGGAAGAATTCGGTCAAAAAGAGATATTGACCCAGATATCCTATTGTTTAAGAGAACTGGCTGTAAATGCCAATAAAGCAAATACAAAAAGAGCCTACTTCACGGATAAAAATCTTGATATTGAAGATGAAGAAGATTATCTGGCAGGAATGGAATCTTTTAAAGCAGATACACTTGATAATATCAACTATTATTTTGAAAAACAGAAAGAACTGGGTTTATATATAAAAGTCGGCTTTCAGGCATCAAGAGAAACATTAACAGTAACCATAAGAAATAATTCAAAAATTTCCAAAAAAGAACAGATGCGCGTTTATGACAGGATCGCAAGATCAAGAGCTTTTAATACTCTTGAGGAAGCAATGACATCTGTACTGGACAGCTCCGAAGGAGCAGGACTTGGGCTTGTTATTCTTGTTTTAATGCTTAAAAAAATAGGATTAAATGAAGAAGCTTTTGATCTCGATGTTGAAGGCGAAGAAACTGTTGCAAAACTGATTGTCCCCTTCTCAAAAATACATAAAGAAAATATTAATATACTCTCCAGAGAAATCGTTAAAGAGATCAATGAACTTCCGCAATTCCCGGAAAATATCGTACAACTCCAGAAAATGATAGATGATCCAGAATCAGAGATAACAGATATATCAAGAAATATAGCAATGGATATGAGCCTTACTGCAGACCTCTTAAAAATAGTTAACTCTGCTCAATATATGTTAAGTAAAAAAGTTGACAGCATAACAGAAGCAGTAAAACTTGTTGGATTAAGAGGCTTAAAAAACCTTCTCTATTCTTACGGAACACAAAAAATATTAAAATCAGGATTAAAAGAACTGTGGAATCACGCAAACAGAACAGCATTCTATGCATATACGCTTGCCAAGGGCTATATAAAGAAAAAAGAACTGCTTGATGATGTTTATATTGGCGGAATTTTGCACGATATAGGAAAAATCATATTCTTTAATGCGCATCCAAAACTTGTTGGCAAAATATCTGAACTTGCCAAAGCAAGAGAGATTGGAAAAGATATATTTGAAGCTCTTTCCGATGGTTTGAATCATGCTGAAATCGGAGCTCTTATTGCAGAGAAATGGAATTTCCCCGAAGACCTTATAATGTCAATAAGATATCATCACGAGCCTAATTCAGCTCCAAGCGATAAATGGGAAACTGTTTCAACAATTTATCTTGCTAACTGTATGGCAAACTATGAAGAACAGGAACTGGCATTTGAGCAAATATCAAAAACTGTTCTTAAACGTTTTGGAATATCAACAGAAGAACAGTTTAATATTCTTTTAAATAAGCTAACAGAAAACTTTGATAAAGAAAATGATGTTGGAAAAAAGATCTAATTGATTTTTCCTGCTTTTAATTTATTGACCCAGCAAAAAGAGAGTATTCCAAAAGCTATCCCGACATTTAAAGAACCCTTTATGCCATAAAGCGGTATTGAAACATATCCAAGACTTTTTCCTGCAATATCAATAGCATCGCGGCTTATCCCGCTCTCTTCGGAACCTATGATTACTGTACCTGATTTAGGAAAAGCAAAATCAGAAACAGGAATTCCTCCTGTTTCAAGCGCAAAAACAGGTCCCGGTAAATCAGCGATATCAGCCCTGCTCCATTTTAAGAGCTCCACAGTTCCCATAGAACTTCTTGCTGCTCTTTTATGAGCAGGCGAAGGGGTATATGGCGATAAAAAAATATTTTCATAGCAGAATGATTCTGCTGTGCGGAATATTGAGCCAACATTAAATGGAGATCTTAAATCATCAAGATAAACATTTATAGGTAAAACTTCCCGCGCTGTTCGCTTTTCCCAATCATGCGCAATAAAAGCGCTCTCTATATCCCAGTCCGCAGGCTCTTTTCCAATATTTGAAAGAAGAACAAACCTTAAATTACTTAAATCTCTGATATTTTCAATTGTAAGAGTTTCCGGGATTTTGGACAAAGAAGAGAGAAATTGTTCTCTCCATTCTGAGCTTATATCTTCTTCAATTATTTTAAGAATATTTTTAATATAGGAAAAATCAATATTTTTTTCGCAATGAAGCTGCTGGCATGCTTCCTCAATTATCAAGGCTGCTTTTTTAACTCTTGTGCGTCCGCTTATTTTTCTGAATTTTTTTTCCGAAAAAATCATTTTTACAATGCGTTATGCAACATCATATTAATTTGGCTTTCTTCCAGATTACAACTGTTTTTTATTATAGTTGGATATTGGCAAATAGAAGATATGACATTGTTAAGCTTATTTTTTTTAATATCAGCTTCCGAGAGCCTTATGGGCAAATTTCTCTTTTTTATCATTTTTCTTATCATTGTAACAAAATCTTCGCTATCAATGCTTTTGTCGCTATATATCTTGCTAATAATGGACTTTACTGTATCAGGAAAGAAATCTGAATAATATTCAACAAAATGAGGGAGAAGGATCGTTGAAATGGTCGATACAGGAACGCCAAATATACTATTTAGAGCAAGAGAAATATAGTGGCTTATTCCAGGACCATGGATTGAATATGCATAATCAGAACATAGCGCAATATCAGAATAATCATCCATTATTAGTTCTTCATCATTATGTAATGAATTGTAAAGTTTGATCAAAGGTGATGTAACAAGCGTGTTTGTAAAATAGTGTTTTTCCTTTGAAACCATGACTTCAAACATAATTGAAAGAAGTTCAAAACAAATTGAATCAAAAGAAGTTTTTGGGAGTTTATCAAATATGGATGAATCTTTTATTATTAAAGAAGGCTGATATTTTATATCAGTGATTTTAAAAGTTCTGCTTCTGCTATCAGTAATAAATACAAATGAGGTAAACATAAGCGGATTTCTTATTGATGAAGGGATCTCAAAATAATCAATATTTTCTTTATTGTTTTTTAAGTACAAACCGGGAATATCAGCAGTTTCATCCAAAATATCATCGATTTCAAGCCCATTCCCTGCGGCAAAAGCTGATATTCTTGCGATATTAGCAACTGTTTGACCTCCAAATCCTATAACACACTGTACAAAACCTTTCTTTATAAAATTGACAAGGGTTTCTGCATCTCTGGAAGTGGATTTTGAGGAAATATCAGTATAAAAAACACAATCAACCCCTTTTTTAAGCAATAAATCGTATAAATCAGTAGCTATATCTTTGGGAGTATTGGGATCACGGACAACAACGACCCGCCTGCAATCTTTTTTTAGAAATCCGGGAAGTTTTTCAATCCTCCCTCTG
>Ga0123353_10003046_pt1 | contig 20988 bp, 17 predicted proteins | sample TergutLab28metaG_3_FD_92763 | JGI IMG/M metagenome (GOLD analysis project Ga0123353, IMG submission 92763) | Labiotermes labralis P3 segment gut microbial communities from Petit-Saut dam, French Guiana - Lab288 P3 | ecosystem: Host-associated > Arthropoda: Insects > Digestive system > Gut ... | reverse complement strand
GCCGCAAAAAACAGGCCCGTAACGCCCAGGGCAACCCCGTACAGCATGCTGCCCCCCAGCCCCATGCTCTCCACCCCCATGGCGGCGAGGCCCAGCCCGGTCAACAGGGCCAGCGCGGCGTTTACGGCGGCGGCGGTGAGCATCGCCGCATGCAGGTTGGCAAGGCGGCCGGTGGGCAGCGAGCGCACCACCTCGGTTCGGCCCCGCTCCTCGTCGGCCCGGGTGTGGCGCACCACCAGGAAGATGTTCATCACCGCCACGGCGATCATCACCCAAAGGAGCATCATGCCGCTGTACATCGCTCCCGCCGTAAAATTGCCCTCTCCCGCCCCGTAGAGGGGCCCCATCATGGCGACCATGATGGGGTTGTTGAACGACTCGGCGAAGGTTTGCCGGGCCTGGGCATCAAACATGCCGTCCATGGCGGGGGCCAAGGCCATCGAAAACAGCACCAAAAAGAGGATCCACACCGTGGACATGATCCGCTCGCGCCGCAGGATAAAGCGGACGAGTCTCCCGGAGTTCTCCAGGTTTCCGCGCATGCTCACTCGCCTCCGTTCCCGGTGTAATGCCGCATAAACAGGTCCTCCAGCGTGGGCGGCATGCTCTCCAGCCGGATCACGCCCGACTTGCCCACCAGTTCCATCACCGGGCCCAGCGCGTCGTGATCCACCTGGAAGCTGAGCGCGCCGTCTTTCTCTTTTACCGCGTGCACGCCTTCGCAGGCCTCCAGGCCGGCGAGGGGCTTGGCGGTCTCCACCAGCATGTTGATCTGGGTCAGGTGCCGCAGCTCGCTCAGGGTGCCGGTGTCTACCACCCGGCCCTCGCGGATGATGGCCACCCGGTCGCACAGGCGCTCCACCTCGTGGAGGATGTGGCTGGACAGGAATACGCTCTTGCCGGCCCGCTTGCACTCCAGCACGCAGGCCTGGAACACCTGCTCCATCAGCGGATCCAGGCCCGAGGTAGGCTCATCGAGGATGTACAGGTCGGCCTCGGAGGCGAAGGCCGCCACCAGCGCCACCTTCTGCCGGTTGCCCTTCGAATACGTGCGGCACTTTTTGCCGGGATCCAGGTCAAAGCGCTCGATCAAATCCTTCCTGCGCGCCGGGTCGTGCTTGCCGCGCAGGCTCACGAACAGGTCGATCACCTCCCCGCCGGTAAGGTTGGGCCACAGATTTACATCGCCCGGCACGTAGGCGAGGCGCTCGTGGATGGCCACGGCGTCCTTCCACGCGTCCTTGCCGAATACCGATACGCTGCCCTCGGTGGCCTGCAGGATGCCCAGGGCCAGGCGGATGGCGGTGGTTTTGCCCGCCCCGTTGGGGCCGATGAAGCCGAACACCTCGCCCTCGTTGACGCTCAGGTTTACCTTGCTGAGCGCGGTGAGCTTGCCAAAGCGCTTGGTCAGATCCCTCGTTTCCAAGATGCCCATATTCCGTCGTCCTCCTACTCACATATTCAGTTTCGGTAAAAAACCAGCCTTAAGGAATCCAAGTAGCCGTAGTAGGCCCTAAATAGCGGCGTGTACGCGCCGGGCTCCCGGAGCATGCCCTGTTGCGCCATCAGCGCCTCCATCTCCTTTTCGTAGCCCTCCAGGCACCACCGGATCAGCTGTATGCAGTGTTCCGGCGGCACATCCTCCCGGAACAGGGAGGTGTCGATGTCCGCGTACAACTTGGCGCGGGACAGCGCGTACGCGGCGTTCAGCTCTTCCAGCAGCGGGGGCGGGAGGTGGCCGGAATTCCGCTCCAGAAAAATGGCGCCCAAGAACCGGATGATGTGCGGGTTTTCGGCATAGATCCGCAGCTTGCGCTCGGCCAGTTGGCGCAGCCTCCCGATAAAGTCGCCGTCCATGCCGTCCAGCGGCTTGAGCAGGGCGTCCCGCACGGTGTCGTAAGCGTAAGCCGCCAGGTCTTGAAACAACTGCTCCTTGCTGCCAAAGTAATAGAACAGCATGCCCTTGCTGATGCCCGCCTCGCGCACGATCGCGTTGGTGGAGGCCTTTTCGTACCCATGCTGGGCAAACGCGTCCATCGCGGCGTTCAGTATGGTTTGGCGCTTGGCGGGCTCCAGTTCGCGAAATACCTCGTTGATACGCATCCTCCTCCTTTTCGCATTGACCACCCTGGTCAATGCGAATTATACCCGAATTGACCGGGGTGGTCAATAGGGGAAATGGAGGAATTTTTGCGCACAAAGCAGCCCCTCCGCATCCATGTGCGGAAGGGCCGCTTGATTGCGCGGTTGATTGATTACTCCCCGGCGGCTACGCCCTTGTCTGTCCCTTGGCGCGGGGAGGCCTTGTGTTCCTCGAGGAAGTGCCCCGCCGCCAGCCAGCCGGCCGCCGCCAAGCTGGCCACGTAGTCCCACACATTGAAGCTTGCGCGAACGCCGAGAAGGAGGGGGAGGCAGATCTTGTAGAGCACGACCGGCAGCAGCGAAAGGGCGATCAGCAGATACATGCGGTTGGCGGGGAAGGGCTTTTTGGTTAGGTGCGGCCAGAAGGTGACCACCAGCCCGACCACGAGCCACACCACGCCAAACTTGGGCAGGACGTTGAGAAATTGGCCGATGATTCCGGATTCCGGGAGCGACAGGCGGCGCAAAACCATTGCCGCGGCCCAGATCAGCGACCCGGCCAGTGAGATTACGCTATAATCCTTTTTCATCATCGCTTCTCCTTGATCTTGTGGAACAATCCACGCCTAGCTTTCTCCACCCCTAGTATAACCCGAAAATGGAAATTCGTACAGGAAATTTTGTTTAAAGCAACTTTCTTAAAGCAATTTTCTTTAGCGGTACTTGGGCAGCCAATCGCCGTGGGCCGCGATCAGCTCGTCGCACATCGCCACGATGTGATCGATAGACAGTTCGCCGGCGGTGTGGGGATCGAGCATGGCGGCCTGGTAGATGTACTCCTTTTTGAGCGTCCGCGCCGCCTCGACGGTGAGCAGCTCCACGTTGACCTTGGTGCGGTTGAGGGCGGCGCACTGCTCGGGCAGGTTGCCCACGTAGCAGGGGGTAACGCCGCTCTTGTCCACCAGGCAGGGAACCTCCACCGCGCAGTTGGGGGGCAGGTTGGGAATGATGCCGGTGTTGAGCACGTTGCCGCCGATTTTGTAGGGCCGGTTGGTTTCCATTGCCTCCATGATGTAGCTGGCGTACTCGTTGCTGCGCTCGTGGGTCAGCAGCGGGTTCTGGGTGAGCTCGTGGCCGCGCTCGTTCCATTCCTCGATCTGCCTGATGCAGCGGCGCGGATACTCGTCCAGCGGGATGCCAAAGCGCTCGATGAGCTCCGGGTATTTGTCCTTGATAAAGTAGGGCAGGTACTCGGCGCTGTGCTCGCTGGATTCGGTTACATAGTAGCCGAAGCGCTTCATGATCTCGTAGCGCACCATGTCGTTGTGCTTTTCGGTGCGGGCGGCGGCGCGGGCCTTGATCTCCGGGTACAGGTCCACGCCGTCGCGGGCGACCTCCAGCAGCCAGGACTGGTGGTTGACGCCGGCGACCTTCCACTGCACCCGCTCGTCGTAGGGCATGCCCAAGCCCTGCATCAGGTGCTCGGCGCAGGTTTGCACGCTGTGGCACAGGCCCACGGTTTTGATGGGCGTCATGGTGAGCATCGCTATAGTCAGCATGGCCAGCGGGTTGGTGTAGTTGAGGAACCAAGCGTCGGGGCACGCCTCCTCCATGTCGTGGGCGAAGTCCACCATCACCGGGATGGTGCGCAGCGCGCGGAATATGCCGCCGATGCCCAGGGTGTCGGCGATGGTTTGGCGCAGGCCGTATTTTTTGGGCACCTCAAAATCGGTGACGGTGCACGGCTCGTACAGGCCCACCTGGATGGCGTTGACCACGTACTGCGCGCCGCGCAGCGCGTCCTTGCGTTTGGGGATGCCCAGGTAGGTTTCGATGCGGGCCTTTGAATCGTTGTTGCGGTTGATGGCCTCCAACATGGCGCGGGATTCCTCCAGCCGCGTGCCGTCGATGTCGTAGAGGGCGATGGTGCTGTTTGCCAGGGCGGGAGAGAGCATGCTGTCGCCCAGCACGTTTTTGGCGAATACCGAGGAGCCGGCGCCCATAAAGGTGATCTTTGGCATAAGAGACCCTCCGTCAATCGTGTTGTGATCGGATTCATTATACCATACATTCAAAATGAAAACACTTTTTTCAAAACGGCCCTCATTTATCCTTCAAAAACCTGCCCGCCCGCTTTCGGGAAGCGCAAGCGGAAATTGGCAGCGCGCCCTCGCATGGGTGCCTGCAATCTTTTGCATGCTAGCTTTGCGAAATGCATCGAAGGCGAAGTGCATCGCAAAGGAGGAAATGCTTTGTTTAGCTTTGTACTGCTGGGCATCCAGTTGCTGGTGACGGTGGTCGTCGGCGCCTATTTCTTTGTGCAGCTGCGCAACCAGCGCAAGCAGCAGCCCACCGCGCGGCGGGAGAGCAGCCGGGAGATGGACCGCCTGCAGCGCCTGCGCGCCATCCGCCTCAGCGAGCCCCTCAGCGAGCGGGTGCGGCCGGCCAGGTTCGAGGACATCGTGGGGCAGCGCGAGGGGATCCGCGCCCTGGAAGCCATTTTGTGCGGGCCCAATCCGCAGCACGTGATCATCTACGGCCCGCCCGGCGTGGGCAAAACCTGCGCCGCCCGCCTGGTGCTGGAAGCGGCCAAGAAGACCCGGGGCACGCCCTTTGCCCACGACGCGCCCTTTGTGGAGATGGACGCCACCTGCGTCCGCTTCGACGAGCGGGCCATCGCCGATCCGCTCATCGGTTCCGTCCACGATCCCATCTATCAGGGTGCGGGGCCGCTGGGGGTGCAGGGCGTGCCGCAGCCCAAGCCGGGGGCGGTGACCAAGGCCCACGGCGGCGTGCTGTTTTTAGATGAAATAGGCGACCCGCTTTCATCCCCACACAAATCCCCACACAAATGCAGGGCGCACGTGGCCTCCAGAGAAAAGCCGCCCCTGGGCTCGGGGCAGGCGTAGACGCCATGAAAGCCCACGGCGGCGAGGGCCTCGCACAGGTTGTCGCCGTCCAAATGGAAGTCCTTGTACCGCTTGCGCAGGCCGGCCTCGATAAAGGATTGCGGGGGGATGGAGGAGGGAGCGCGCAGCGCGCCCAGTTGCGCAAGAAGGGAGGCCCGCTCGGCCTCCTTTGCCTTTAGGGTGGCGGCCAGCGCCGGGGAGATGCCCACGGCCAGGATCGCCTCGGTGCAGTGCTTGATCTCCCGGTCCAGCGCCCGCACCCGGGCGGAAAGCGCCGGGGAGGACGCGGCGCGCGACTCCTCCGCGAGTTGGCGGTGGATCTCGGCGGCGATCTTTCGCAGGGCGGCGGGGGAAAACACCTGCTCCCGCAGCGCTTCCACCACCCGGGCTTCCAACACCTCGGCCCGGGTGGCATACGACCGGCTGGCCGAGGCCCGCCGCCGTTTTTTGGAGTTGCAGGCGGCGCACAGGTAGTAGGCGTAGCGGTTCCTGGCGCGGTTGGCGGTACAAACGGTGCCGGTGATCTTGTGGCCGCAGCACGCGCAAAACAGGTGCCCGGTGAGGGGGAAGCGCCTGCCCGCCTTACACGAGCGCTGTATGCTGCGAAAGCCGGCGAGCCGCTCGTTCACCGCGCGGAACAGCGCGTCGGGCACGATGGCGGGCACGCCGCCCGGGACGACGATGGCCTCGGCCGCGTCGGCGCCCGGCTTTGCGCGGCCGTTGCCGATCCCGTACGCGTATTCGCCGATGTACACCCGGTTGCGAAACAGGTAGGACATGCTGGAGGGATCGTAGGGCTTGCCGGTGCGCGGGCTTAAGATTCCGTGCGCCGCCAAATACTCCGAGCATTCGCAGTAGCTGTGCCCGGCCAGGAACATCTCGAATATACGCAGGATGTGGGGGGCAATGTGCGCGTTTGCCTGCAACCGCTTTTCCGCGTCCTTCACGTACCCGATGGGGGCGGGCCCCATGTACACGCCCTTATGGGCCGATTCCCGCATGCCGTAGAGCACCCGCTCGCCCAGCTGCTCGCTCTCGTGCTGAGACAGCACCTGCATGATGCCCCGCACCATGCGGCCGTTGGGGGTGTCGGCGTCGGGCTCCTTTACCGAAATCAGCGCTATCCCCATGCGGGAAAAGTCCCGCTCGATGAGCACGTGATCCTCCAGGCTGCGGGAAAGGCGCGCCAGGTAGTACACGATCACGCCCTCGAACTCGCGCCGCCGCGCCGCCGCTATCATGGCGAGGAACTGCGGGCGCTTCATGCTGCGGCCGGAGAGCGCTTCGTCGGTGTAGGTGGCGGCGATCTGGTGGCCGTGAGCGTTGGCGTAATCGTGTATGGCGCGCAGTTGAGCGGTGATGGATTCGTGGCGCTGCATGTCGCTGGAGTAGCGGGCGTAGGCGGCCAATCGCATCGGAACCCCCCCCCCTTGGTAATGAAGAGTGAAATTAGTATACGCCTTTGGAGGGGGAGGATCACTGGCAATTGTAGGCATCATAGCGCGGGGCGGGGTTGGAAAAACTACCCCTACAATAGAGGAGGTAGCGGCATGGAAACAAAGGAAAGGAATCTGCGCGTGGCGCGCCTCGCCGGGGCGATTTGGGGGCAGTACGGCGCGGCGATTATGCGGGAGTGGGAGGAGCGGGCGGACGATACGCAAAGAAAATAGGCGCCAATCGCACTTGAAACCCATCGGCGATGACTGTATACTGGGAACGGTTTCAATTATGTAAAGCCACACCCAGTACGGCAGAAAGGGCTTTTGTATGATGCAATCATTTCAGCAAATGACGCAATTTGACGCCGCGCGCATCGCCGATCCCCGGTACTTTGAGCAAAACCGCCTGCCCGCCCATTCCGATCACTGGTTTTACCGGAACGAGGCGGAGGCCGCCCAAGAAAAGAGCGGCTTTGTGACGAGCCTGAACGGCCTGTGGAAATTCCATTACGCCCGGAACCTCGCCGGCGCGATCCCGGGATTTGAGGCAAGGGAATACTGCTGCAAAAACTGGGACGACATCCGCGTGCCCTCCCACATCCAATTGGAGGGGTGGGACGCGCCCCAATACGCCAACTCCCAAAACCCCTGGGACGGCCACGAGGCCCCGGAGCCGGGGCAGATCCCCGTGGCGTTCAACCCGGTGGCCAGCTACGCCAAGCACTTTACCCTTCCCCCGGATTGGCGGGGAGCGGGCAATCTGTTCGTGTCCTTTCAGGGGGTGGAGACCTCCTTTGCCCTGTGGCTCAACGGCCGCTTCGTGGGCTATGCCAGCGACAGCATGACCCCCGCCGACTTCGACCTGACGCCCTACTGCGAGCCCGGCGGGGAGAACAAGCTGGCCGTACAGGTGTACAAATGGAGCGCGGGCAGCTGGATACAGGATCAGGACTTCTTTCGGTTTTCCGGCATCTTTCGGGATGTGTTTCTGTACGTAAAGCCGGCGGTACACGCGGAGGATCTGCGGGTGACCGCCACCCTGGACGAGGGCTGCGCGCGCGGCCTGCTGCGGGTGGCCTTGCGAACCGGCGCGCCGGGCCAGGCCGAGATGGCGCTGCGGTGGGCGGGGGAGACGGTGGCCGCCTGGGCCGGCAGCACCGATGAGGCGTGGGAGGCGGAGATCCCGTCGGTGCGGCCCTGGAGCGCTGAAACGCCCAATTTATATGAGCTGGCCATCATTATCCGGGATGAGCGGGGAGAGGTACAGGAATGCCTGCTGGAGCAGGTGGGCTTCCGCCGCTTCGAGATCGCGGACGCGGTGATGCGCCTCAACGGCAAGCGCATCGTGTTCCACGGCGTCAACCGGCACGAGTTCGGCAACCTGCGGGGGCGCTCCGCCATGACGGTGGAGGACACCGAGTTCGATTTGGCCACCATGAAGCGCAACAACATCAACGCCGTCCGCACCTCCCATTACCCCAACAATTCCTTCTTTTATCGCCTGTGCGACCGGTACGGCCTGTACGTGATCGACGAGGCCAACATCGAGTCCCACGCCTCGTGGGATCGCGCCAATCGGCTCGGCAGCATGGAGGGCGTGGTGCCCGGAGACCGGCCCGAGTGGCGCGACAACGTGCTGGCCAGGGGCAACAACCTGTACCAGCGGGACAAGAACCACCCCTGCGTGCTGATTTGGTCTTGCGGCAACGAGAGCGCCGGGGGCGCCAACTTACTGGCGATGTCCGAGCTGTTCCGGCAGTTGGACTCCACCCGCCCCGTGCACTACGAGGGGGTTTGGTGGGATCCCCGGTATCCCGCCACCACCGACATCGCCAGCGCCATGTACATCCCCGCCGCCCAGGTGGAGGCATACCTGCAAGCGCATCGGGACAAGCCGATGATCCTGTGCGAGTACCTGCACACCATGGGCAATTCCGGCGGCGCCATGTACAAGTACGTGGAGTTGAGCGAGCGGGAGCCCCTGTACCAGGGCGGGTTTATTTGGGACTACATCGACCAGAGCCTCACCCGCAAGGATCGCTACGGCAAGCCCTTCGAAGCCTACGGCGGCGACTTTGCAGACCGCCCGACCGACTACAACTTTAGCGGAAACGGCATCGTGTACGGCGACCGCACCCCCTCGCCCAAGATGCAGGAGGTCAGGTACCAGTACCAGGGCGTGCGCATCGCGGTGGGGAAGGACGCGGTGACGTTTTGTAACAAGTACCTGTTTACCGACGCGTCGGCCTACGATTGCACCGTTACCCTCCGGCGCGAGGGCGCGGTGCTGACGCGCGCCTCCCTGGCCATCGGCGTGCCGCCCCTGTCCGAGAAAACGTATCCGTTGCCGATAGACCTTCCCGAGGCCCCCGGCGAGTACACGGTGACGGTGGCCCTGCTCCTGCGGGAGGACGCGTTGTGGGCGCCCAGGGGCCACGAGGTGGCATTCGGGCAGGGGATCGTGCGAGTGGAGGCCCCCGCATCCCCCAAGGGCGCAACGACGCAACCCGCCCCGCCGGCCTTGGTGGAGGGCTGGGATAACTACGGCGTGCGCGGCGAGCACTTCTCGGTGCTGTTCTCCAAGGTGCACGGGGGCTTGACGTCCTATCGCTGGGGCGGGGTGGAGATGCTCAGGGAGCGGCCCATGCCCTGCTTTTGGCGCGCGCCCAACGACAACGACCGGGCCAACGCCATGCCCGCCCGCTACGGCCAGTGGAAGCTGGCCAGCCAGTACGCGGCCCTCGCAGGCAAAGAAAGCCTGCTTATGGGCGAGGCCGCCGTTTCGGCGGCGCGGGAGGCGGACCGGGCGGTGATTACCTGCCACTACCAGCTCCCCACCCGCCCGGCCTCCCGGTGCCGGGTGCGGTACGCGGTGACCGCGAATGGGGCGGTGGAGGTGACCCTGTGTTACGATCCGGTACAGGGGCTGGAGGACATGCCGGCCTTTGGCATGCTGCTTAAAATGGACGCGGACTACGACCGCCTGCAGTGGTACGGCGAGGGCCCGGAAGAGACCTATGCCGACCGCAGGCGCGGGGCCAAGCTGGACGTGTACCGGGGCCTGGTGCAAGACCAGATGGCCCGCTACTTGCGGCCCCAGGAAACCGGCAACAAGACGGGGGTGCGCTGGGCCCGGGTGACCGACGCCAGGGGCCGCGGGCTGGCCTTCCGCGCCGCGCCCGGGTGCGCGATGGAGTTCTCGGCGCTCCCTTACACGCCCTTTGAGCTGGAAAACGCCAGCCACCCCAACGAGCTGCCCCCCGTTCATTCCACCGTGATCCGGGCCAACCTGGCGCAGATGGGCATCGCCGGCGACAACACCTGGGGCGCGCGGACGCACCCGGAGTACCTGCTCCCGGCCGGGGAGGCGCTGTCGTTCACCTTCGTGTTTCACGGGGTTTAGTTTAATTACGCCATCTCCGGGATCCACACGCGCATCTGGTTCAGTCCGCGGTTCCCCCAGGCGTAGTAAGGAATCAGCGTCAGTGTGCAGGGCTCGGCCTTGGGGCGCTCCGGGGAATACAGCGCGCCGCCGCTTTCGACCCGGTATCCGTCGATTTGCACCTGCACGAGGCCGTTCAGCTCGTTTGACCAACGGGTTTGCGCAACCGCGTCCTTTTTGGCGTACAGCCCGAGCACGTCGCCGGCGTTATCGATGCCCTCCAGGCAGTACACGAGGGGCCCTCTCGCAAAGGCCACCCTGCCGCTGTTTGCGCTGACCTTGGCGGAGGCAAACACGCGCTCGACGCGCATCTCGAAGGTGACGGCGATCGTGTCATCGGCGGAGAACGGGCCCGGGATCAAGGCGTAGCCGTCCTTTTGTGTGTACTCTACCGGTTCACCGCCCCGCGTGATGGCGGCGCCCCGGCTCCATTGGGGAAGCCGGATCGCGAGGTCTACCTGCATGTTTTGCCCATTCGGCTCAAAGCGATAGGTCACCTGATTGCCGAAGGGGTACTCGGTCTCCACCCGTACCTTGCCGCCCCCCTGATCGGCCAAATCGAGCACGCCGCCCACAAACAGGTGCGAGTAGAGCGTGTTTCCTTCCATGCTCCACGCGTACTTGCCGATGGAAGACAGCAACCGCGCCACGTTGGGCGGACAGCAGGCGCACGCAAACCACTTGGGCCGCTGGGGCAGCGTGTGCAGGTGGGTAGACGCCTCCCCCGAGATGCCGGGCGCCACCTCCAGCGGATTGACGTAGAAGAACCGGGCGCCGTCCAGCTCCATGCCGGCCAGCACGCAGTTGTAGAGCGCGCGCTCCATCACGTCGGCGTACGCGCCGCGCTTGTGCAGCCCCAGCATCTTTCGGGCAAAAAAGATGAGGGCGATCGAGGCGCAGGTCTCGGCATAAGCGGTATCGTTGGGCAGGTGATAGTCCTTGGTGAAGCTTTCGTCTTCGTAGGCCGAGCCGATGGCGCCGGTTACGAACATCCTGCGCTGCACGATGTTGTCCCACAGGGTTTTGCACGCGGCCGCGAGGCTTTCCTCGCCGGTTTCCGCGGCGATGTCGGCCATGGCCGTGTACAGGTAAACGGCGCGGACGGCGTGGCCCACCGCCTTGGTTTGCTGGCGGACGGGGGCGTGGCTCTGGGCGTACTCCTTGTCGCGGCAGTGGGGGCCCCATACGCTCCATTGAATGCGCTCGCTTTCCCGTATAAAGTAATCGCTATCGACGCCCCGCACATCCACAAAGTGCCGGGCAAGCGCCTTGTACCTCCCGTTGTGGGTGCAGCGGTACAAACGCATCAGCGCGAGCTCCACCTCGGGGTGCCCCGGGTATCCCTCGGCGCCCTCCTCCACGAACCGTTTATAAATGTGATCGGCCATGCGGGTCATGATGCCCAGCAGCTTGGCCTTGCCCGTGCACTCGTAGTAGGCCACGGCGGCCTCCATCATGTGCCCGGCGCAATACAGCTCGTGGGCTTCGCGCAGGTTGGCCCAGCGCCGCCCAGGCTCCTGTACGGTAAAGTAGGTGTTCAGGTAGCCGTCGGCGTGCTGGGCGCGCCCGATCAGGTCGATGATGCCGTCGCAGCGCTCTTCCAGCGCGGGATCGGGGTGGTTTTGCAGGGAATAGGCGGCCGCTTCCAGCCACTTTGCCACGTCGCTGTCTTGGAACACCATGCCGTAGAACGCGCCGCCGCACGTTCCGGTTTCGATCACTTCGGTCGCCGCCCGGAAATTATCGAGGGCGTGGCTCTTTTCGACGCCTTCGATCTCGTCGCCCAGCACCTTCTCCTGGTAGGGGATCACCACCTCGCGCACGAGTTTTTCGTAGCGCCCTAAAAAGTTGTCGGTTACCGCAAAGCGCTTCAACATGCCGTCTTTGTCCTCTCCTGCTGTTTTATTCCGACGGATTCATTTATGGCCCTGGTTCGCCGTGCGCGTCCGCGCGCCCCGCTGCGCGTCGCAGCAGAAAAACCGGCGCGACGGCCCCCTTCTGTGCTATAATAAAAGCGCTGATGTGTGGAGGGAGGGGCGCCATGTGAGCGCGCTGGCAAGCGTCCGGGAGAAACGGGGCTTTATTTGCGATATGGACGGCGTGATCTATCACGGAAACCGGCTGCTGGCCGGGGTGCATGATTTTGTGCACTATCTGAAGGCGGAAAACAAGCGCTACCTGTTCCTCACCAACTCCAGCCAGCACACCCCCGTAGAGCTCCAGCAAAAGATGGAGCGCATGGGCCTGGACATCCACGAATCCCATTTTTACACCAGCGCGCTGGCCACCGCCAAGTTTTTATCCACTCAAATGCCCGGATGCTCCGCCTACATCATCGGCGACTCCGGCCTGATGAACGCGCTGTACGACGCCGGCATCGCCATGAACGACGTGAACCCCGATTACGTGGTGGTGGGGGAAACCAAGAATTATCACTTCGGCAACATCTGCCGCGCGGTTCACCATGTGCTGAGCGGAGCCAGGCTCATCGGCACCAACCCGGATGTGACGGGCCCCACGGAAGAGGGCGTCGTTCCCGCGTGCGGGTCCCTCGTGGCGCCTATAGAAATCGCGACGGGCAAGTCGGCTTACTTTGTAGGCAAGCCCAACGCCCTGATGATGCGCACGGGCCTGCGCATGCTGGGCGTCCATTCCGGCGAGGCGGTGATCATCGGCGACCGCATGGACACGGACATCATCGCCGGCATCGAAACGGGCCTGGACACCGTGCTGGTGCTCTCCGGGGTATCGACCCGGGAAAGCGTTCAGGAGTTCCCCTACCGCCCCAAGCACATCTGCAGCGGCGTGGGGGATATACTGCGGGATTAGGATTACTCCGGGCTGTCCAGATCGGCGGGGTAAAGGGTGATCGCGTCCCCTTCTTCATTGATGAGCGTGAGCGCCGGCGCGCCGCCGAGATCCAGCGAGAAGGTGAATCGCAAGGCGTCCCTCTCCTCGATCAGGGTGTACACGCCGTCGGCATCCAGAATGCCCAGCCGAACATCCGAAACGATGATCGCGTCGCCTTCCACTTCGCGGACGCCCTCCAGCATGACGATCAGATCGTCTTCTTCATGGTATCGGTACAGACGGAACGCGTCGGCGGGATACAGGAGCAGCGTAACGAAGTGCCCGTCATCCTCCGCCGTTTGCCACGCGCCGGCCAGCTCGCCGGTTGCATCCGCGCCTTCCGCCGGCATGAACGCGTAAGGAATCTCGTTTTCCTCCGCGTACCGCGCGGCGTAGCTGCCTACCGTTACGCTCAGGGTTTGGCCGTCACACCAACGAAAAGCGTCGTGGCCGATATTCGTCACGCTGGCCGGAATGAAGACGCTGGTAAGTTCCACGCAATTAAAGAATGCCTCTTCGCCGATGCTGACTATGCTGTCCGGGATCGTTATTCCGGTTAAGCCGGTACAGCTCAGAAAGGCCCCTTCGCCGATACTCGTTACGCTGTCCGGGATGGTCACTCCGGTTAGGCTTTCAGACTTTTCGAATGCGTACTCGCCGATGGCCTTCACCTGATACCCATCTATTTCACTTGGAATTACCAGTTCACCGCTTCCCACCCCCACGCATCCCGTTATCGTGGCGCCACCGTCTTCCAAAGTATACATCCACTGCCCACCGGCATCCGTTCTCTCCCCCCTGGCATACGCAAATGTGAATGAAATGCGGTTTTCGATCGCGTACCGCACGGCATAACTGCCTCCCGTTGTTCTTAGCGTGACTTCGCTATCCCATCCAAACGCTTCTTCGCCGATGCTGATCACGCTGTCCGGAACGGTGACGACGGAGAGGTTGTCGCACTCCTTGAACGCCATGTCGCCGATATGCGTTACGCTGTCGGGGATCGTCACGCTGGTTAAGTTTACACATCCCCAGAACGCCATGTCGCCGATGCTCGTCACGCTGTTCGGTATGATCACGCCCGTCAGATTGCCGTTATTCGAAAATGCCGATTCACCGATGCGCAGAACCCCTTCGGGTATCGTATATGTGTTTTCTTCCCTGGCGTGGGGATAGGCGACGAGCGTCTTGCGCTGTTTGTCAAACAGAACGCCGTCCACCTGCTCATACACCGGATTGTCCGCGGCCACATCGATGTGTGTCATCGGGCAGCCCTCAAACGGATTCCTGCCGATGCCCGTCACGCCGGCCGGGATGGTCACGGTGGTCAAGCTACAGTAATAGAACGCGCTATCGCCGATGCTGGTCACGCTGTCCGGGATCGTCACGCTGGTTAAGCAAACATCGTCAGACGCCCATCTGCCGATGCGCGTCACCGGATGTCCGTCCAACTCGCTGGGGAACACCAAATCTTCGGGGGGTTCTCCCACATATCCCGTGATCGCGGCGCCGCCGTCTTCCAGCGCATACCTCCACAGCCCGCCGGCATCGGTTTGGGATTCCCCGGCAACGCCGGCGGCCATCAAAAGAACCAGCGCAATCGCAAGTACCCCTATCCTTTTGATTTTCAATAGCTTCCTGCACATGCGGTTCATTCCTCCTTCACACTTTATCGTGTTCAGTATACGCTCAAAGGGGTTTGGGGGCAAGCCGCATATTTGCATAGGTTCACGCGCTGCGGCATCCGCGCGTAAAAATCGCCCGGCGCAATTGCTTTTTGGCCGGGCTTTGCGTATAATAATGCCCGAAACAACCTTTTGTTTTTTGTTCAAGTTTTTCTTGCTTTTGGCAAAAGATTACGTTGGAGGAGGCCGTACATTCATGAAACTTGGATTTGTGAGCGCGATACTGGAGGAGTATACCTTTGAGCAGGTGGTCGATTTCGCCTCGGAGAGCGGCATCGCCTGCGTGGAGATGATGAGCTGGCCGCGGGGGAAATCCGAGCGGCGCTACGCGGGCGTAACGCACATCGACGCCGAAGCGATGGACAAAGGCAAGGCCGAGCAAATCAACGAATACTTGGCAAAAAAGAACGTCTCCATCTCGGGCATCGGATACTATCCAAACCCGCTGGACGCCGACCTCGGGCAGCGCGCGCTCTGCATCGCGCATATCAAAAAATGCATCAAAGCGGCCCAAATGCTGGGGCTTTCCAACATGAACACGTTCATCGGCAAGGATCCGCTACGCCCCATATCCGACAACATGGAGCAATTCAAAAAGGTATGGCCGGACATCGTGAAATTCGCGGAGGATCACGGCGTCAAAATCGGCATCGAGAACTGCCCGATGTACTTTAAAGACGAATGGCCGGGCGGCAAAAACCTGGCGGCGTCGCCCAAGATCTGGCGCGAGATGTTCTCGGTGATACAGAGCGATCATTTCGGCCTGAATTACGATCCGTCGCACCTGGCGTGGCAGCGAATGGACTACATCAAGCCGATCTACGAATTCAAGGCAAAACTGTTCCATTTCCATATCAAGGACGCGAAGCTGTTCCAAGACCGCTACGACGAGGTGGGCATCTTCGCCGCGCCGCTGGACTACCATGCGCCCAAGTTGCCGGGCCTGGGCGACATCGACTGGGGCAAGACGGTTTCGGCGCTCAGGGACGCCGGCTATGACGGCGCCATGGTGATGGAGGTTGAAGACCGCGCGTTTGAGCGCACGCTGGAAGACAAGCTCCGGGCGATCCGCCTGTCCAAGCGATTCATGAATCAGTACATTCTTTGATTTGAGGGATAGGATGCAGCAGCAACAATCGCTCTTGTCGCTCGTTGAGAAACTCGCGGCTCTGCCTGCGCAAAGGGCAAAGGCCCTCATCGGCTTTGACGGATTTGTGGACGAAATCGTCCATGTGGTGGACAAGCGCGTCGGCGCCGAGGCGTACGTGCGCCTGGAATGCATGGCCGAATACGGGCGGCGCATCCAAAGGAGCGCGGGGCTTTCCACCAACATTGAGATGGTGACGCGCATCCAGAAGCTCGGGGGAAACGGCCCGATTTTTGCCAACGCGCTGATCGGGTTCGGCTACGATATTACGTACATAGGCGCGGTGGGCGTGCCGGACATTCATCCCGTATTCGGGGAGATGGCGGCGCGCTGCACGATGATCCCCATCGCCAACCCCGCGAGAACCGATGCGATCGAGTTTTTAAACGGCAAGATCATCAGTTCCAAGCTCGACCCCTTGAAGGAGGTCAATTGGCACAGCCTTTGCCAGAGGCTCGGCGTACAGAGGCTGGCCGAACTGCTTGAGGGCTGCGCGCTCGTGGGCTTTGAAAACTGGACGATGCTGCACCACATGAGCGAGATCTGGGAGCGCATGCTCGCGGAGGTTCTCCCGCGGCTGAGCGAGCGCAACCCCAAGCCGATCCTTTTTTTCGACCTTGCCGATCCCCAGAAGCGCGAGGCGGGCGACATCCTGCACGCCCTCGGGCTGATCGGGCGCTTCGGCGCGCATTATCAAACGGTGCTTGGCCTGAACGAAAAGGAAGCGTTCGAGATCGCCGAGATCCTCGGCATGCCCGGCCGGGGTGCGGATCGGCGCACGGATGGGAGTACGGATGAGAGCACGGATTTGGAAGCGCTGGCGCGCTACCTTTTCGCCCACATGCGCGTGGATACGCTGGTGATTCATCCGGTAAGGTCCTCCTGCATGATAACCAAGGAGGGCTATTGCGAAGCGCCGGGGCCCTACTGCGAATGCCCGAAGCTTACCACGGGGGCGGGCGACAATTTTAACGCCGGTTTTGTTTTTGGCGCGATCGCGGGGCTTTCTATGGAGCAGAGGCTCCTCATGGGCATGGCGGCGTCGGGATACTACGTGCGCAACGCGGCCTCTCCCAACCTTCGGCAGCTCATCGGTTTTTTGTTGGATTGGGCCCACGACCGCTTGGATTAGCAGGAGGGTACGGCATGAGAAAAGTAAAGGTTGGCGTCATTGGCACGGGGTTCATCGGCCCCGCTCACATCGAGGCGCTGCGCAGGCTGGGCCATGTGGACGTGGTTGCCCTCGCGGATATCGACGAGGATGCGGCGCGGCAAAAGGCGGACGCGCTCGGCGTCGGGGCCGCCTATGGAGACTACAAAAGGCTGTTGGCGGAGCCGGCGATCGAGGCCGTCCACATCTGCACGCCGAACCACCTGCACTATCCGATGGCGAAGGAGGCCCTGCTCGCCGGCAAGCATGTCGTGTGCGAAAAGCCCCTGGCGATGGACAGCGCGCAGGCGAAGGACCTGATCCAAATCGCCGGCGAAAAAGGGCTGGTCAACGCGGTGCACTTCAACATCCGGTTCTACCCGCTGATCCACCATGTGCGGGAGATGGTTCAAAACGGGGATTTGGGCACGGTATTCGCCGTAAACGGCTCCTACCAGCAGGACTGGCTGTTTGCGGACACCGACTACAATTGGCGCCTGGAGCCGGCGTTCAGCGGCGACTCGCGGGCCGTGGCGGACATCGGCTCGCATTGGCTCGACTCGATCGAATTCATCACCGGGCTCAAGGTGAGCAGGGTGTTCGCGGACTTCGCCACCTTTCATCCGATCCGCAAGAAGCCCCTCAAGCCGGTGGAGACGTACGCCGGCAAGATGCTCGCGCCCGAGGACTACCAGGACGTGCGGATCCATACCGAGGATTACGCCACCGTGCTCCTGCGCTTTGGCGGCGGCGCTCACGGTTCCCTGACCGTCAACCAGGTGGCGGCGGGGCGCAAAAACCGCCTCTACTTCGAGATATACGGGAGCAAGGCGGCGGCCGCGTACAATACCGAAGCGCCCAACGAGGTTTGGATCGGCTATCGCCACAAGAGCAACGAGGTTTTGCTGCGCGATCCGTCGCTGCTCTACGGCCGGGCGCGGGAGATCGTCGCGCTGCCGGGCGGGCATAACGAGGGTTTCCCGGATACGTCCAAGCAATTCTTTGGCAAGCTGTACCGCCATATCGCGGAGGAGGGCTTCAAAAGGGGCGATCCGCCGGAGTTTCCGACCTTCGAGGCCGGGCTGCGCGAGCTTGAACTCTGCGAAGGCGTCGTGCAATCGGCGCGGCAGGAAAAGTGGGTTGACGTGTGAACAAAATGGATGCGGCAAAGCGGATATTCGAATACCTGCGCGTCCGCGACGAGACGCTCCCCAAGGCCGACCTTGTGATCGGGTTCGGCCATTTCGACCTGAGAATCCCCGCGCTGTGCGGCGCCCTGTACGAAGCTGGCCGCGGGAGAAGGGTGCTTTTTACGGGGGGGTACGGCGCGGGAACGGCGGACCTGCCCGACGCCGAGGCGGTCGTGTTCTTGCGGGCATTGGCGCAAACGCATCCCGCGATACCCGGGGAGCATGTGTACATCGAGAGCGCGTCCACCAACACCGGGGAGAACATTCGCTTCAGCGGCGAAACGCTGAGGAGGGCGGATCCGGCGTTCTGCTTTGAAAGCGGCATTCGCAGCGTGATCGCGGTGGCCTCGCCCTATCGGCAGCGAAGGGTATTCAGGACGATGCAGAAGCTCTGCCCTTCGATCCGGGTGTACAATAGCCCGCCCGAGACCTCCTTTGAAGCGGAAGTCCGGCTCTTCGGCGCCAAGAATCAGGCTCTCGTCCCCTTGCTCATGGGGGAGTTAGAGCGAATCATGGGCTATCCGGCAAGGGGATACATGGCCCCCGATTCGGTGCCGCCGGATGTCGCGAGCGCCTATGAAAAACTGAAAACCTGAGAAAACTGAAAATTTGAACGAAAAGGGGACATGCATCATGGATGGAAACAGCGGGGGAATGGTATTGCAGCCGGGTTCAAAGGTCACGGCCAAACAGATTTCGAAAATGATCGATCATTCGCTTTTGAGGCCGGATATGACGCGGCAGGAGGTCGTGCAGGGGTGCCTGGTCGCAAAGGAGTACGACTGCGCGACGGTGTGCGTAAAGCCCTGCGATGTGGTGATCGCCAAGGAGGCGCTGCGCGGCTGCGACGTGTTGGTCACCACCGTCATCGGCTTTCCCCACGGGCATTCTCTGACGGAAGTCAAGGCCAGAGAGGCCGAAACCGCCATCGACCAGGGCTGCGAGGAGCTCGATTTGGTGCTGAATATCGGCCGCCTCAAATCCGGCGACTTCGACCTCGTGGAGGAGGACATCCGCGCGGTTTGCGACCTTTCGCACCGCAGGGGCGTCATCGTAAAGGTGATTTTGGAAAACGCCTATTTGACCGACGATGAAAAGAGGATCGCCTGCGAGATTTGTGAGCGCGCGGGCGCGGACTTCGTAAAGACATCGACGGGCTATGCCAAGGGCGGGGCGACGATTCACGATCTGCGGCTCATGCGCGGAACCTGTTCGGCCAAGGTGCGCATCAAGGCGGCGGGAGGCGTGCGCACCCTCGAGGGCGCCCTGGCGGTTCGGGCGGTGGGCTGCACCCGCTTTGGCGCCACGGCCACGCAGAAAATCGTACAGGACGCGCGCCAGCGGGAGAAGGACGGTACGCTGAGAATCCCCGATTCCGTTCAGGAATTGCCCTCGGCGTATTAGTTGACTTTCACCATTCCCTATGCTATGCTTTTTTATGTTCATTTCCATTACCATAAATAGAAGTCAAACTCTCCTTTATTCTTTGGTATTAACAAAAGGAGGAAGTGCGACACAGCGCACGACGAGCCATGCAGAACATTCAGGGCAGCGTTTTTGTACGAGCATTGAAGCGTATATGGAATATGAAGGAAAGCGGAATCATTATTCCGACCATCGTCTATGCCATTTTTGTGCAGTTGATGAATCCGATTTTCTTCTCGGTGAGCAACGTCGGCAACCTGCTGCGGCAAACCGGCTTTGTGCTGATCCCCGCCATCGGCATGACCATGGTGCTCATCGTCGGCGGCATCGATCTTTCCGTCGGTTCCGTGATGGCGCTCGCCTGCGTGTCGTCGGGTCTGCTGATGGTGAACATGCAGTTCCCGATCCCGCTGGCGATCCTGTTGGCGATTCTCATCGGCGCCTTCATCGGCTTGATCAACGGCACCGTTATTTTCAAATTCAGCACCCCGCCCATGATCATGACCCTGGGCATGTTGTTCATGGCGCGGGGGATGGTCAACATCACCACAAAGGGCTTGCCCGTATACCCGCTGCCCAAGGCGTTCACGAGCATCGAGCAGACCTCGCTGCTCGGCATTCCGTCGATCGTGTATCTCTGCCTCGTGCTGTGTATCTTCTTTCACATCCTCCTGTCGCACACGGCCTTCGGCCGGTCGGTGTACGCCATCGGCGGCAGCAAGGACGCGGCCAAACTGTCCGGCATCCCCATCGGCAGGATCTCGATTGCGGTATTTGCCATCTGCGGCGCCATGGCGGCGATCGCGGGCATCATGATGGGCTCCAGGCTCGGCTCCGCGCAGCCCTCGGTGGGCATCAACCACGAAATGAACGTGATCGCCGCATGCATCGTGGGCGGCACCAGCACCTTCGGCGGCCGGGGCACCATACTGGGCACGGCCATCGGCGCCCTGTTTATGAGCATGCTTACCAACAGCATGACGCTCATGAAGGTGGACGTCTACTGGCAAAGCCTGGTTCTCGGCGCGGTTTTGGTCCTCGCGGTCATATTGGATCAGTACAAGCGCGCGGCCGCCGAGCGCGGCGCGAAAATGGCGGCCGCGTAACCGTTCCGCCGCCGTTGTCGGGGTATCATAAGCAGCGCAAGCGCGTGCCGGAGGTTCCTATGAGTGAAACTATCTTGGAGATGAAGGGCATCACCAAGACATTCCCGGGCGTTGTTGCTCTCAACAACGTCAGCATAGATTTGCGCCAAGGCGAAATCATCGCCATCGTCGGAGAAAACGGCGCCGGCAAGAGCACCCTGATGAAGGTTTTGGCCGGAGATTACGCGCACGGCACCTACAACGGTGAAATTGTGATAGGCGGCGAGCCGGTGCAGCTTTTCTCCCCGCGCCACGCGGAAAGAGCGGGCATTGCCATGATCTATCAGCATATCCATGTGGAGCTGGATTTGACTGTGGCGGAAAACATCTGCCTGGGCATCCTCCCCCGCAAAGCCATCGGCCTGGTAGACTGGAACCGCGCCAGGGCCATCGCGCAGGAGGCGCTCACCCGCCTGAAGGTGGACATCGATCCCTCCTCCACCATGCGCAACCTGAATACGAGCATGCAGCAGTTGGTGTGCATCGCCAGGGCGTTGGTGCGCAACCCCAAGGTTCTCATTCTG
>Ga0123353_10003044_pt1 | contig 20990 bp, 25 predicted proteins | sample TergutLab28metaG_3_FD_92763 | JGI IMG/M metagenome (GOLD analysis project Ga0123353, IMG submission 92763) | Labiotermes labralis P3 segment gut microbial communities from Petit-Saut dam, French Guiana - Lab288 P3 | ecosystem: Host-associated > Arthropoda: Insects > Digestive system > Gut ... | reverse complement strand
TGTCCATATAGGCGTACATTTTTACGCGAGACTCCTTGCTAAAAATATCAAAATACCATGGTTCACAGAGTACCATAGTATAGTATAGCATAGGTTCGGCGGGATTTCCAGTGTTTTTTAAATATTTACTCGGAACTCTTCTTGCTCTCCGCGCATACCCTGGCGATTGTCCTGCCCTGTTCCAGAAATATGCGCTGCTGCCCGAGAGGTTGCTGGCGGAATACGCGCAGCAGGTCCTCCTCCATATCATTTTCACCCTGCCTGGGGTGGTAGTCCAGCAGGTAGTCCAGGCTCACGTGGAAATAGTCGGCCAAACGCTTGAGCGTTTCAAAATCAGGCTCGCGCAAATTGCGGACATAGTTGCCCAAAGTGGATGTAGCGATATGCAAATCCGCTGCAAGTTGCTTTTGAGTCAATTCATTTTCTTCTATCAACCAACGCATAATATCCCCAAATTGCATTGTCAGCCCCTCCTTGTGGTTTTTATTGTACAGGAGAGGAGCAAGCTTGGGAAATAAAAGCACAATACATATTGACAAAATTCTTTTTGGGGTTTACAATTGTCTTCAAGAGGAGGGAACTACATGGACAAGACAATTGACTTGGAAGAGCTCAAACTGACCTGGCCGTATCTTGACAAGATATGCGAGCACTGCCTTTGGGCCCTGCCAACAGCAGATTTATGCAGCGAGGACAACCATTGCCGTTACTTCAACAAAACGGTTGAGCCGCAGCTGCCCGCATGTAATTATTTCGTGCATTGGATTGTGCGGAATTTGGTGTAGCGGTTGCGATATGCCCCTACTCCGTCGCCCTATAAACCCCGACAATCTCCCCCACGAACATGTGGTGATAGTCGCCCGTGTAGTTTCCCTCGATGCCGGGGTCGATAAACCCCGCGGGGTCGAGGGCCTGCTTGGAGGCCTTGCGGCACACGACCGCGAGTTTCGCGCCCTCGGGCCAGACGGCGTCACCCTCTGCATAGGCCGTAAGCCCCGCCTTGGCGATCTTGTCGCAGTCGCGCCCGCTGATCCTGCCGCACAGGCCCAGGGTTTCACGCGGGAGGCCGAAGGCCAGGGTGAAATATTCGCCGGCGTCCATGTACTTCATGGTGTGGCGCTGCGGGCGCACGAAGACGAACGCGGCGTCGAAGCCCCAGATCTCCCCGATCCCGCCCCAGCTGACGGTCATGGTGTTCCAGTCCCCGGGCGTACCGGCGCTCAGCAGCGCCCAGTCGTCGGCGATGAGCTTCACGGGGTTTTGCGTTTCGCGGATGTTAATGGGTTCGTATGGCATGGTGGCCTGCCTCCTGTTGTTCTTTTATTTGAAATATTCTATGCGCGATACCCGTCTGTGATTTACAAAATATGTTTATTTTATTAAATTTCTTCTATAGAATTATGCTGCCAGGGACAAGTAGTATAATATTTTCCGGGGAATTGAAATGATTTCCTCATCATTTAAATCTGGAAAGGAAAACAAAAGCATGAAACTGGCAAAAAGCATCCTGGCAATTCTCCTGTCCCTGGCGGTGTTCGCCGCGTTTGGCGTGGCCTCGACGGTCAGCGCGTTCGCGGAAGAGGGCGACGACGCAGTCTGCGAATGCTGCGAAGCCTGCACTGGCGAGGAAGGCTGCGACTGCGGCTGCGAAGGCTGCATCTGCGGCGTAGACGAAGAACCCGGCGATGATGGCGACGACGGCGATGATGGCGACGACGGCGATGATGGCGACGACGGCGATGACGGTGACGACGGCGACGATGGCGACGACGGCGATGATGCCGACGACGGCGACGACGAGGTCATCCGCCATGGCGGCAAGCTCCGTCTCGTGCTGAAGCTGCTGAAGTTCGCGGCGGACAAGCTCGCGTACCACCGTTCGATCGTAAAGGATCTCATTGGCTACTTCTTCAACGGCGGCCTGATCCAGCGCATCCTCCGGTTCCTCGGCATCGACCTCGACATCAACATCTTAATCAGCATCTGACCATCGCGATACAACAGGAACGGCGGGGCATGCGTGCCCTGCCGTTCTTTTTTGCTAGATGCCGGCCAGCAGCGAACGCAGCAGATCCGTGCGCCAAAAGCCGAAGCGCAGCAGCGCCTCGCGACCGTCCACGGCGGGATCGAAAAACTGCTTATAGCCGTAAGTGCTGCGCAGCAGCTGGGCGGCATAGAATCGCCGCATGTTCTTCCGGTCGGTCATACTGAGAGGGAACACGGCCTCGTAGGCGTCGATGTACGCTTCCAGGCGATTCTGCGGCAGCGCGCCGCCCGCGCAGGCCGGGTCGCCTAGGCTGAAGGAGCGTATGACCTCCCACACGGCGGGCAGGCGGCAGGCCCCGGCGAAATCCAGCACGGCGACGATTTTATTTTCCCCCGTGAGCAGCTGGACGATGCTGTAATCCCCGTGGGTGTTGACGTAGGTCAGGCCCTTGGTCACGTTGGGCTGGGCGGCGAGCCAGTCCAGGCCCGCCAGCTTGAAGCGCAGGTCCTCCGCGATGCGCCCGGCCCGGGGGTCCTCCAGGCGCTCGGCCTTAGCCAGCAAGGTTTCATATTCCCGCCGCTTGGGCGGGATTCGCTCCGGCGCGCCCCAGTCGGGGGTGAATTCCTCATGCATGTGAGGAAAGTCCAGCAATACCCGGTGCAGCTCCCCCAGCAGCCGCGCGGAGGCCTCCATCAGCCAGGGCGCGGCGTCATGGCCTGCCGGGGCCTCGCCCTCGATGTACTCCTGCACCGTGACCAGGCGGCCGCAATGCGTGCGCACAAACGCCCCATCCCGCGCGTGCATAAAGCGCGATGTGGGGATACCCCTCTCACTCAGAAAAATGGACAGCCGCGCCTCCTGCCGCACACCGTGGGGCTCGTAGCTGTCCCGCTGGTATTCCTTGACTACAAAACGCCGCCCGTCCCCGCACTGCGCGAGGAACAGGCACGCGCTGCCCCTGGGGATGGGCGAGACGGCCTCCGGCTCCAGGGCAAATTTCCTCTGCAAGAATTCGTTCAGGCTCTGCTGCGTGAAATCGGAAGCGTGAAGCATGGCGGCCTCTTTCTACAGCCGCACGCCGTATACCCACTGCGAATCGAGCACCTCCGGCGGGAAGGCCTCGAAGCACAGGGCGGCCATGCCGTCGGCGTTGAGGAGGGAGACCGGACTCCTCTCTCCCTGCCAGCCGAGCAGCGTGGGCGCATAGGCCGGGTCGTAGGACAGGCCCTCCAGAACGACCGTCCCAAACGGAAATCTCTTCAGGAACACATAGACATGCCCATCTCTTTGCGTATACCAAACCCCGTCCTGCGTGCCGGTCTTGAATTTGCGCGAGCCGTAAATTCCTTCGCCGTGCACGCGCAGCCAATCGCCCACCTGGAGCAAACGCTCCTGCATGATGGCCGGAATGGTGCCATCCGCCGCCGGGCCGACGTTGAGCAGCAGGTTGCCGCCGGCGGATACCAGCGTGACGAGCAGCTCGACGAGCTCGCCCGGCGTGAGATAGTCCTCGCAGGTCTCTGTTCTATTAAAGCCGAAGCTGTGCCCAATCCCTCTGCACTCCTCGAAGGGCTTGGTCTGGCCCGGGTTTTTCGCGAGGAAATCCTGCCAGCTGTATTCTGTCGTCAGGTTGCCGCCCAGCTGCATCTCGCGGGTGCCTTTTCCCCAGCGGTCGTTGGGCACGATGAAGTCCCGCACGCTGGATTCATTATAGAGCCATGCCAGAAACTCCCTGGAGTGCCAGATCTCGTGGGGCTGGTCCCACTCGCCGTCGGTGAATAGCGTGTGCGGCCGGTAGCGCTCGATCAGGTCCTTCATCATGGGGTGCAGGTGCTCCAGGGCGAAGCGCTCCGGATCCTTCAGATACAGCGGGTGGTACCATTCGTAGAGCGAGTGATATACCCCGAACTTCACCGGACTGCCCTCGCAGGCCTCGCGCAATTCTAAACAGAAGTCTCGGTGGGGGCCAACGTCCACGCTGTTCCAGAACTTGGCGTAGGGAGAGGAGAACAGGCAAAAGCCGTCGTGGTGCTTGGAGGTCAAATTGAGGTACTTTGCGCCCGCCCGCTCGAACAGCGTGACCCACTCTTTCGCGTCGAACAGCTCGGCCTTGAAGTCCCGCACAAAATCGGCGTACTTGAAGCTTTCGCCGTACACCCGGTTGTGGAAGGCCAGGACCTCGGGCTTCTTCTCCTCCAGCTGCTTCGCGTACCACTCGGCGTAGGTGTCGCGCCGGGTGAAGGCAGGCACGGAATACAGCCCCCAGTGGATGAATACGCCGAACTTGGCGTCCTCGAACCATGCGGGCACGGGCCGGGAATTGATGGATCCCCAGGTGGGTTGGTACATGATGTAATCTCCTTTACGGGGGTTATCAAGCCGGGTTGAACATGCCCTTGTCCAGCCCGCACACGGGGCAGGTCCAGTCCTCGGGCAGGTTTTCGAAGGGGGTGCCGGGCGCGATGCCGTTGTCCGGGTCGCCGACGGCGGGGTTGTAGACGTAGCCGCAGGCGCATTCAAATTTTTGCATTGGGAGGCCTCCTTTCCACCTATAATGACAGCCCCAGCGCGATCATCAGGGGCATGGTAATCACAGAGACCAAACTAAACAGGCTCACCACCTGGGCGGCGTATCCGGTATCCCGGCCGTGCCGCGCGGCGAACACCACGGTGTTGTTGGCGCTGGGCGCGGCGGCGGGGATCAGCATGGCGCCCAGCAGGGCGGGCTCCACGCGCAACAGCAGCAGGACGCCCATGATCACGGCGGGCAGGGCGAACAGCTTGATCCCCATGGCCAGGAACAGCTTTTTGCTGCGCAGCAGGCTCATTATTTTCGTGCGGGAGAGATAGGCCCCGAACATCAGCATCGCAAGGGGGGAGTTCATCGAGGCCACGGAGGCCAGGGGCGTTTTCACCAGGGCGGGTACGGGCACGCGCAGCAGGAAGATCGGCAGCCCGATGGCAACGGAGATCACCCCCGCGTTGAGCAGCAGGTTTTTCCACTGGAACTGCGGCCCCGGCTCGCCTATCGGCGCGCGCTTCCCCATGACGCCGCCGGACATTACAAACGTCCCGTGGGTGAAGGAGCAAATCTGGAAAGTCAAAATCACAACAGATACGTAGAACACCCCCTGCGGCCCCACCATGGCCTGGGCCAGGGGCAGCCCCATGTAGCCGCAGTTGCCGTAGATGGCCGCGAAGTGCAGCACGCTTTCCGTGGCAGCGTTTTCGCGCCCCTTGCCCCCCCGGAAGAAGGGCTCGCTAATGAGGATGCCCACCGCATGCAGCAGCGCACCGCAGGCGAAGGAGATCCCCAGCCCGCGCACCGCCTCGGCGGAGTACTCGATGCTCACGAAGGAGTTCACCACCACGCAGGGGGTGACCACATAGAGCAGCAGCTTGGTGCACAGGCGCGCGGTGGCCTCCGGGAACCAGCGCAGGCGCTCGGCGGCCAGCCCCAGGCCCGCGATGACGTAGAGCATCGCCACCTGCTTCAGGGCGATGAGGGCGTTGGTGAAAAATAGGTGCAAATTTATTCTCCCGCACTCTCCGGTTCATCTTCCGGCTCATCCTCCGGCTCTTCCGCTATCTCATCCTCAATCTCTTCGTCCTCCCGCCCCTGCGTCCCGGGCGCGCCCGCAAACAGCCGCCCGGCCATGAACATCAGCGCGAACATGGCTATCGCCGGGTCGCACCACTCGATCAGGGCGTCCTGTGGTGGGGTGAGGCCCATGATGCCGTAAGTCACCAGGCGCGGCACGAAGCACAGCAGCGCCAGCACAGCGGCGGGAATCCCCGCAGCCAGCAGCGGGGCGGTCCTGCTCGCGCCGTAGCGGCCGCTGACGCATTGGGCGAAGGCCAGCAGGAACAGCATCAGCGCCACGAGCATCGCCAGCCCGAGGAACAGGTCGGACACGCGCAGGAAGGCGATGGTGCGGGAGAAGCGCCGCAGGATGCGGCACACGGCCCACGCGAAGGGGGCCAGGGCCAGCGCCCGGCTGACATAAATATTCCTTTTTGGGAAAAAATCGACGGAAGCCAGCTGGCCGAAAAACACCGCGCTCAGGATTCCGAAGACGCTCTCGAGCACGCAGGCCATCGCCCCGGAGCGGATATAGAACTCCATCGGGGAGGAGGCCCGGGCCTCAAAGCCGTCGAAGAACTCGCCGCTGCCCTGACCCGAGAACAGCCGCAACGCGAAGCGGAACGCCGTCACGGCGCACCACAGCAGGGCCGCCGCCGTCAGGGCCGCCGTCATGCCCTCGAGGACCCGGCGTTTTCTCGTCAGATCAAGGGCCGCGCGCTTGCGCACGGCGAGCGCTGCCGCGCAGGGTACGGCCGCGAGCACCCCCAGGCCGGCGTAGAGCAGCGGGACCGTGACGCTGCCCCCCAGCCAGAAGCCGGTGCCCTGCTCCACCAGATTGATCTGCTGCCACAGGCGCAGCGGCAACAGCACCGCGAGCACCAGCGCGGCGAAGAGGATCGACCAGGCGGGCAAAGAGCGCGACACGCCCTGATTTTTGTTGTTCATATACCGTATGACCTTCCGCATATACTGAATTGCGCTATTTTATTATTATACTCTTTCACAAGAGAAAAGTCAAGGTGTATCGTTTGAAAAATGACGCCCGGCTATTTTTCAAACCGCAAGTTTTGTGCTCCGCAAAAAACTTATTTGGATGGATTTTAGTTATGAAGCAACAGTTTATTTTTGGCCTGACCGTCCTCCTGCTGATGGTCCTGATCCCCCTTGTGAGTTTGCAGGGAACAGGAGATCAGAAGCAGGAGGCAGGAGCGACGACTTCGAGCCAGCAATCAACCGCCCCTGCAACCGAACCGGCGAAAGCAGATCCGAAGGACACTGAGACCATCCAGGTGGTGCGCACCGCCAGCGGCAAAACCGAAACCCTGGCCATGCGCGAGTACCTCATCGGCTGCGTGGCGGCGGAGATGGAGGCGTCCCATCACCCGGAGGCCCTGAAGGCCCAGGCCGTGGCCAGCTATACCTATGCCCGCTACAAGCGCGAAATCGGCGGCAAGGCGGCCCTGAGCGACTCCGGCCAAAGCGACCAGGGCTACGAAAGCGCCGAGCAGCGCAGGCAGCGCTGGGGCGGGAACTTCGAGCTCTACGAAGAAAAGATAGCCAAGGCCGTGGACGCGGTGCTGGGCCAGACGATCGTCTATGAGGGGCGGCCCATCTTCGCGGCCTACTGCGCCCTGAGCGGCGGCAAGACCGAGAGCGCGGCGAACTACTGGGGCGACGGCTTCGCCTACCTGCGCAGCGTGGACAGCCCGGGAGACAAGCTCTCGCCGGACTACAGCAGGACCGTGACGCTGCAGCCGGAGGAGGTCGAGAAGGCCCTGGACAAAGAAAAAGGCGTCAAGCTGGGGAAGGACCCGGCCGCATGGTTCGGCAAACCCGAGCGAAGCGAGGCGGGCACCGTGATGGCCATCGAGGCCGGCGGGAAGGCCCTCTCCGGCCGGGCGCTGCGGGAGCTGCTGGGCCTGCGCAGCGCGAACTTCACCATCGAGCACAAGAACGGCGCGTTCGAGGTCAAATGCCTGGGCTATGGCCACGGGGTGGGCATGAGCCAGTACGGCGCGGATTTCATGGCGCGCCAGGGCAGCGGATACAGGGAAATATTGGAGCACTACTACACGGGATGCGAAATAATATAAAAAACACTTGCAATCCAAAACAGAACGTGCTATAATAAAATAGATAAAATTTGAAACGTCAGGAGGGATACTATATGCTTGATCTGCTGGAAGTGCTGGTCGCTGAAATGGGGCTGTTCCTGGGGCTGTTCATGTTCCTCTTCGGCGGGTTCACCTATGGGCGCTGACAGGGGCCCATCCGATACGTATACGTACAGGCCGCCGCCGGAGCCGTCAGACGCCCCGGCGGTTTTCATGCGCCGCGCGCTCGCCCTGGCCCGGGAGACTGCCCAGGCCGGGGAGGTTCCCGTGGGCGCGGTGGTCACCCGGCGCGGCGTGATCGTGGGCGAGGGCCGCAACCGGCGCGAGCAGGGCAAAAGCGCGCTGCTCCACGCCGAACTGGAGGCCATCGCCGCGGCCTGCGCGGCCCTCGGCGGCTGGCGGCTGTGGGAGTGCGAGCTCTATGTCACCCTGGAGCCATGCCCCATGTGCGCCGGGGCGATCATCAACGCGCGCATCCCGCTGGTATATTACGGCGCGAAGGATCCCAAGGCGGGCTGCTGCGGCTCGGTGACGGACCTGTTCGCCCTGCCGTTCAACCACCGCCCGCGGGTGGTCGGTGGCTGCCTGGAGGAGGAGTGCGCGGGGGTGCTGAGGGTGTTTTTCAGGGGGCTGCGGGAGCAGCGCGATCTGTAGGGGCGGCGTTCTTGCCGCCCCTACAGCGTTTCATCGCAGCACCAGCACTCCCACAGTAATCACAATCGCCAAGATCGCCGGTATGCCATACCGCTCCAGCCACGCCCCGGCCAGAAAATACGCATTGCAGGGCGCGAGGATAATCTTCCCAGCCAGACCCGCGAACCGGGGCAGCTCGGGCATTTCGGGCAACTCGGGCGGGATGGGTTCGGCTTGCTCTTCGGCTTCGGCCGCTTCTTCAGGCGCGGGCTCCGGCACGGCGTCGAAGGCCGCCAGCAGCGCCTCGGAGTATTCCGCCATGGCCTGCTCCTCTTCGGGCGTCGGCGCGCCGTAGAACAGCCGCCAGTGGCGCTTTGCGTCCTCCCACTGGGGGAAGGCGTTGCAGACCAGGCTGATCCCCAGGAACAGCGCCACGATCTCCAGCACGAGCAGGGGGTTCTCCTCCAGGCCGCGCATGCCGAAGATCAGCAGCGGCGCCACGGAGGCCCCGAGGAAAATCCAGCCCAGGGCGCGCTGGGCGAGGTAGGGCAGCAGGCTGAGCAGGTACGCCTTCGCCGGGGTCATGGCGGGGGCGTGGGCGGCGTGGCCGCAGGCCTCGTTCGGGCGCAGATAGCGCCGGTCGGTCACCCGGAGCCTCAGGATGCGGCAGGCGACGTGCTCCCAGAAGCCCTTCATGAACGCGCCGGGGTAGGTGAGAATCTTCGTGATCAAATAGAGCGTCTTCATGCGTCAAACCCTCCCCAGCCTTCGGTGAATATTTCCTCTACGGTGGTCTTGCCCTCGCCCAGGTCCGTGACGGACTGGGGAATGTCATAGCCGTAATAGGTCAGCATCATGGCGAGTTGCTGGGCCTTCTCTCCATCCCACTCCCCCTGCGCGGCGTAGGCCGCCAATATGGTGTAGGGGAAGGCCAGGCTCGCGTTGCCGTAGGGGTCTTCCTGGACGGCCTCCAGCAGGCTGATCGCCTCCCCGGGCTTGCCCTGCAGCAGAAGTGCCGTGGCTTTCACGACAACCGCCTCCATGGCGGCGTAGTCGCCCTTTCCGTCCGCGGTCCCGGACGCGGGCACGGCTTTTTCGAGTATGCCGTCGCACAGGGCGATGGCCTCGTCGTACTTGCCCTGGCGGTAACAGACCTCCGCCTTGGCCACCTGCGCGATGCCTTTGGCCGCGGGGCGCCTGGCGTATTTCTTTGCCGCGGCGAGGGCCTTGGCCTCCCCGGCACTCAGGTAGAGGGCCTTCACGCGGCGCTGCATGGACGCGAGGTCCTGCCGGTCGCGCTTGACGCGGGCATCGAACGCGGCGGCCAGGGCGTCATAATCCTCGTCCTGAAAGGCAAAATAGAGCTCGTAGTCCCCATACATCCAGAACGCGCCGGCCGGGTCCTGCTTCAGCGCCTCAATGCGCGCCAGGTTGGTCTGCTTTTGCCCAGGGCTCCCGGCGGTGTGCATCAGGGCGATCGCCTCATAGTAGAGCCTGTGGGCCTGCGCCTGCTCGTCCGCGCCGCGCACGGTCTCCAGCGCTTCCAGCAGCCATTCGCTCTCGCCCTGCCCCTCGGCGGGCTGGCCGAGGTCACTCAACTGCCCGTAAAGTGCTTCGGCGATCCCGCTGAGCGCGCCGCACTGAGCCGAGATCCTCCGCAGGCTCCTGGGCATGCGCTCCGGGAAGACGCTCGATATGGGCGGCAGATCCTGGCTGCGTATGATCGCCAGCGGGCCCTCCCGCTTGTCCATGACGATATACAGCCGCTCGTAATAGAATTTCCCGCTGGTGAGCCCCGGCACGCCCCAGCCCTGGGCGGTCATGTCCGTGTTGTAGAGCAGCTCGTAGGCCTCCATGGCGGTGTCATACCGCCTGCCGGCCTCATTGACCAGCCCGGACAGGGCCGGAATGGCCAGCACCAGGTTCCACAGGGCGGGCAGCGTCAGCACCAGGCCGAACAGCATCAGTAGCACCGCCACCGACCAGGCCAGGAACCGCGGCCCCTTGATGGGCTTGGCCGGCTTTTCGGGGGATTGCGTATAATCCTCGGCCAGTTCAAATTCCGCCAGATCGCCCTGCAATTCTTGTTCTTCCTCGATTTCTTCTTCCTGCGGGTCTGCCGTCATTTCTTTGCGCTCAAGCTCATCCAAGCGGGGACACCTCCGTTTGCGTTTTTTATACCACCCCGGCCCTGCGGGGCCACCCCTCCATGGAGGGGAATTGGGGATAAGGTGGTACTATTATAAATTATATTCCCGTACATTGCAATGAAAAATCGATGAAATTTTCATAATATTCTTTTCAATCGCGATATAATGTGCTATAATGAACTGGCGCATAGCCAAGCCCGCCCCCGCATAGCAATGATATGGCAATAACGCGCCGTGCACGGCGCGTATGGAGGGGTTGGGGGCATGGTCATCCGTTTCACGAAGGCGGCGCGGTTTTTGCTCGTGTGTGCGCTGCTGCTGCTCACGGCGCTGATCGGCATAGGCACCAGGAGCGTCACCGTAAGCACGCCGTATTCCTTCCGCGGGCGGGCGATGCCCGTGGTGATCTATCGCAGCCTGGACGACGGCAAACCCACCGGCCTCACTCTGGAGGAGCTCAAAGCGGACATCGCCTGGCTGGCCGAGGAGGGCTACACCGCGCTGTCCGAGCAAGAGCTCGTGGCCGCCCTGCGGCGCGAGGCCCCCCTGCCCGCGCTGCCCGTGCTGCTGCTGTTCGACGACCAAGCGAAATCGTTCAAGGCTGGGGCGCTGCCCCTGCTGAAGGAGGCCGGGCTGGCGTGGTTCCAGATGGGGAAGTACGGCCTGCTGAGCAACGAGCTACGCGCGGCGGGGTATCCGGTGACAAGGATTGAACGGGTGGGCGGGTTCACGGTGGGGGAGCAGATCAATGCGTAAGGCGTAATTTCGGGCGGCTGGCACGCCGCCCCTACAGATGGGTGGAAAGAGGACAAGCTATGTCAAAGGAAAATTGCCCGCTTTGCGGAGCTCCATGCCATTCCGATGGCAGAGACAAGTACACGTGTCAAAACTGCGGCGATATTGATGTGACATTTTATTGGAGGGAAAATCCTGACAGACATATCATAGCTGGATATCTCTTCGAAACCAATCGAGGAAAACAAGAGCGAAAATTTATTGATAGAAATATTATGGATGAAATCAAGCGAGGCGGCTATTTGGAGTTGACGACCATACAGCGACTTGAGAAGGTATTGTTATATCTATACTCACTAAATAGTCCAATTGGTACACAGTTTTTTTACAGAGACATCCCGGCATCAGCTGCATATGCAAAAGAGTTCGATGGAGCACGCGGAACGCTAACCGCTATGGTAGAGCTCGATTGGCTTGATTCTGATACAGACAATGAGTATTTCAGACTCACGGTCGCCGGCCTCACCCACGCCGAAGAACTCCTCAGCACCAACCTAAACAGCAAAAGCGTCTTCGTCGCCATGGCCTTCAAAGACGATTTGCTCGCTGCCCACGAGAAAGCCATCAAGCCCGCCTGCCTGGCCTGCGGCTTTCAAGCGCGCGTATCCTCGGACAACGAATACAACGACGGCATCATGGACGAAATCATCACGGAAATCAAGCGCAGCAAATTTGTCATCGTCGATTTCACGTACAATAACAACGGAGCTTACTTCGAGGCGGGCTATGCGCAGGGCCTGGGGCGCGAGATCATCCGCCTGTGCAAAAAGGATTGGTTCGAGGGCCTCGACGAAAAGGGCAACAGAAACCGCCTGCATTTTGACATCCAGCATTATAACATCATCTTGTGGGACAACCACGCCGACCTGCTGAAAAAGCTCAAAGCCCGCATCCGCGCCACCATACCCGACGCCATATTGGAAGATCAAGATATAACATAGGAGGCCCCCATGTACACCCTAAATTTTGACCCATCCCGCCCCTTCGACCTGGTCCTTCTCGGCCGCGCGGCCATCGACTTCAACCCCGTGGACTACTTCCAGACCCTGGTGGAGAGCACCACCTTCAAGAAGTACCTGGGCGGTAGCCCGGCGAACATCGCGGTGGGCCTGTCGCGCCTGGGCAAAAAATGCGGCTTCTTCTGCCGGGTAAGCGACGACAGGTTCGGTGAATACATCGTCAGCGAGTTCGAGAAGGAGGGCGTGGATACCAGCCGGGTTCGCACCTGCGCCAACGGCGAGAAGATCGGCCTGACCTTCACGGAGATCCTCAGCCGGGACGAGAGCAGCATCCTCATGTACCGCAAGAACATCGCGGACCTGGCCCTGGAGCCCGGCGACATCGACGAGGCCTACATCGCCGGCGCCAAGGCCCTGCTGATCTCCGGCACCTCCCTGGCGCAGAGCCCCTCCCGCGAGGCGGCGCTCAAGGCCGTGGCCCTGGCACAGAAGACCGCCACGTCGGTTATCTTCGACATCGACTACCGGCCCTACAACTGGGTGAGCGCCGACGAGATCGCCATCTACTATTCACGTGTGGCCGAGGCCGCCGACGTGATTTTGGGCAGCCGCGAAGAATACGATCTCACCGAAGCCCTGCTGGCCCTCCCCGGCACAGACGAAGCCACGGCATCATATTGGCAGGGCAAAAACGCGAAGATCGTGGTCATCAAGCACGGCAAAAAGGGCTCCACGGCCTGGGTCGGCGACGACAGCTACAGCATCAAGCCCTTCCCCGTGCAGGCGCTCAAGAGCTTCGGCGGCGGGGACGGCTACGCCTCAGCCTTCCTCTACGGCCTGTTCGAGGGCTGGGACCTGATGGACTGCCTGGAGCTGGGCAGCGCCTCGGCCTCCCTGTTGGTGGGGGCACACGGGTGCTCGTGCTTCATGCCCACCCTTGAGGAGGTGCGGGAGTACATCGCCAAATGCAAGGCGGAGTATGGCGAGATGGTGGCGAGGGCATGAAAAAGAAATCTGTTGCGTTGTTCGCCCTGCTTTGCATACTGTTTTTTACCGCATGCGCAAGCGCGGAGCCGCAGGAACAGGAAGCCGGCACTTCGCAGCCAACGCAAACCGAAATGTTAACCGAAGAAAAGACTTGGTTTAACTTTTTTTGGGATGAGAATTACGTTTCGCCAACATCAACACTGGCCGAAGAAGAGAGTTGGATTAATGTTTGGGATGAGAATTATGCGCCAATATCAGACGACCCCATGGCCTTTTGCAACCTGTTCCCTGACCCGTTTTTCGCCTGGGAAGTAGCTAGGCTATTTAAAAAAGAGGTCACGGATGCCATAACCTATGAAGAGCTTGCCGCATACGAAGGCGGAATTGGCTGCGGCCCCGGCCTTTTGAAAAGCGTTGAAGGCATCGGCTTGCTGACAGGCGTAACCTCATTCAGCAGCGGCAAAAACGAGCTTGAGACCCTGCCCGCGGAAATTGGCAACTTAGTGAATCTGACAGAGATCGATCTTTTGAAAGCTTATTCGTTCAAGCGCCTTCCGCCCGAGATCGGCAAACTGAAAAATTTGACCTTCCTCTGTTTGGCTTTGACCTCACTTGAGGCGTTGCCCAAGGAAATAGGCAACTGTGAAGCCCTGGTAGTTTTGCGTGTGGACGCCACGGGGCTCGCCTCCATCCCGCCCGAAATTGGCAAGCTGAAGAGTTTAAAAACGCTTGATGCACACAGCACTAAAATAACCTCCCTGCCAGACAGCCTATGTGAATTGACCAGCCTGGAATACCTGAACCTCGGCTATACAAAACTTGCTGCCCTACCTAAGAACATTGGCAAGTTGAGCAACCTCAGGAGCTTAAACCTGTTCGGCTGCAAGCTGAAAACACTGCCGCAGAGCATGAAGCAGCTGAAAAACCTGCGCCACCTCAACGTGTACGACAATTTTGAGTTGGATGAGGAATACAAAAAATGGTTTGACAAAGAGGTGTACTCCTGATGACGCCGCACTTGAACCGCGTGGAATTCATCCTCACCTGGGCCTGCACCGGGCAGTGCAAGCACTGCTCCGTGGGCGAAAAAGAGGACACGCAAACGCGCCTGTCCTACGACAAAATCGCCGGGCTGCTCACCGAACTTAAATCAAAGCACCCCATCCGGTCCGTCATGTGCTTCGGCGGGGAGCCGCTGCTGTGCCCCAGTACGGCCGTCTCGATCTTTGAAGAGGCCAAAGCGGCGGGCATCAAGAAGCGGCAATTGATCACCAACGGCTTTTTCAGCAAGGACCCGGAAAAGATCGCAGCCGTCGCGGACAAGCTCAATCGATGCGCCACGGAGATTTTGCTTTCGGTCGATGGCTTCCACCAGGAGAGCATCCCCCTGGAGACAGTGAAAATTTTCGCGGACAGAGCGCAAAAGCTCAAATTGAGCCCGGCCTGGCTGGTGGGCCCCGAGGCCGAAAACGATTGGGATTCACGCACGCGGCAAATTCTTATGCAGTTTCCGGGCGTGCCTGTGGGCAAGGGCAATGTGGTGTTCCCCCGGGGCAAGGCGCTGAAAAACTTTCGCGAATATTTTCCCGAGGAGCTGCCGCGGCGCTCGCCCTACGACCAGGAGCCGGGAAATATCACATGTATCAGCGTTCTTCCCGATGGGACCGTGATGGAGGGGTAATATGCGCCATGTCAAGCTCATCTGCTTCGGAAAGCTCAAGGAGCCCTACCTCCGCGCAGCCTGCGCCGAATACGAAAAGCGCCTGGGCCCCTGGTGCAGGCTCGAGACCATCGAGCTGCCGCCCGCCGCCCTGCCCGACAATCCCTCCGCCGCCCAAATTGAGCAGGCGCTTGCGGCCGAAGCGAAGCTTGCGGGGGAGAGGATCGTAAAGAACGCGACCGTCGCGGCGCTGTGCGTGGAGGGGCGGCAGATGAGCTCAGAGCAATTTGCCGCGTGGCTGGAGGGGCAGGGCGAAGTTGCTCTGTTGGTCGGCAGCTCCTTCGGCCTGAGCGAAGCCTTAAAAACACAGGCCCAGTTAAAACTGAGCCTTTCACATATGACATTCCCGCACCAGCTGGCACGTATTATGCTGCTGGAACAAATCTACCGGGCATCTCAAATACAAACAGGGGGGAAATACCACAAATGAAGACGTTCCTTTTCTATCTGCTGCAATGGACCTGGGCGCTGAGCCAGAACATCGTGGGCGGCATCGGCCACCTGCTGCTGCGGGGTAAATACCGCCACGAGCGGTTCCACGGCGCGGTGGTCACCTACGTGGAAGCCAAGGGCTTCGGCGGGGTGTCCATCGGCATGTTTGTCTTTATGAATCCCGCCCACGGCGAGGGTTGGACCCACGACACCCGGATCCACGAGACCGGGCACTGCGTGCAGTCGCTCCTCCTCGGGCCGCTGTACTGGCTGGTTGTGGCGCTGCCGTCGATCATCTGGTGCAACCTGCCGCCCATCGTGCGTTGGCGCAAGGAGAAGGACGTCAGCTACTACAAGCTCTACTGCGAGGGCTGGGCGAACGTCTGGGGCGCGGCGTGGACGGGCGAGGACTTCGTGACGGACGAGATGAAAAAAAGGGGCAGGTATGGGAAGGCCTGGGTGAAGAAGTAATCACGCAATAGAATATAATTTTCTGCGGGCGGCTGTCCACAACCGCCCGCAATCATTTGTAATTATATTGCCTCTATCCCAGCCGGTACCCTCTCTCCACCAGCAGCCTCTGTATCCTGTCCGCCGGGGTGAGCAGCTTGGAGAGCGACATGTCGTGGTTGAGGGTGTCGATCAGGTAGGCGATGTACTTCGACATGCGCACCGAGATGTGCCAGGGGCGCTCCTCCAGCTCCGGGGGGGTGTAGAGCATGTCGCCGGTGAAAATCTTGTCGAACAGGCCGGCCCTGTGGGCGGCGTCCATGCGGGCCAGGCCCGCGGAAAACAGCCCGAAGGCCGCACAGATGAACACCCGGTCGGCTCCCAACTCCTTGAGCTTTGAGCACACGTCGATGATGCTGTCGCCGGAGTCGATCATGTCGTCCACCACGATGACGTCCTTGCCCTCCACGTTGGCGCCCAGGAACTCGTGGGCGATGATGGGGTTGCGCCCGTCGCGCACCACGCTGTAGTCGCGGCGCTTGTAGAACATCCCCAGATCCACCCCCAGCATGTGGGAGTAGAAGATGCTGCGCTGCATGCCGCCCTCGTCCGGGGAGATGATCATCAGGTTGTCCTTGTTGATGTTGATGTCCGGCACGTGGTTGAGGATGGCCTTGATCATCTGATAGACGGGCGGCACGCTTTCAAAGCCGCAGTTTGGGATCGCGTTCTGTACACGGGGGTCGTGGGCGTCAAAGGTGATGATGTTCTGCACGCCCAGGTGCACCAGCTCCTGCAGGGCCAGGGCGCAGTCCAGGCTTTCGCGGCCGGAGCGCCGGTGTTGCCGGCCCTCATACAGCATGGGCATGATCACGGACAGCCGCCGCTCCTTGCCCGCCGCCGCGCTGATCACCCGCTTCAGGCTGGCGAAATGCTCGTCCGGGCTGGTGCGGCGCATCTCGCCGTTCATGTTGTACCGCACGCCCCAGTTGAAGCAGTCGCACAGCAGGAACAGGTCGTAGCCCCGCACGGACTGGCTGATGACCGCCTTGGCCTCCCCCGTGCGGAAGCGGTCGATGTGCGCCTCGATCAGGTAGGTGTCGCGCTCGTATTGGCGCAGAATGTCCCCCTTAGGCCTCCCCTTGAGGAAGTCCTTGCGCCAGCCGGTGATGTAGGCGTCCACCTGCTGGGCCATGCGTTCACAGCCCGGCAGCGCGATGATCCCCAGCTGGCCGTTCGGTACTGATTCTTGGTAATCCCCCGGGTTTTCCGCCATGAAAATTCCCTCCTTTTCGCGTCATAAACAGGCAATTCATTCGGCTGATATTATTATAACATACCTTGGACAGCTTGACCAGCCCCAAAATGGATTTTTGGCCGCCATTTTTTCTCCCCTATCCCACCTGCGTATTCAGCAAAATCACCACAACAAAGAAGAGCAGGGACACCGCCATCGCGGCGCTGCCGAAAAAAAAGTGCAGCGCGCGCCGGCCGGCCGGCATTTCGCAGACGGGCTTTTTGACCTCTGGGCGGCACAGATATAAATACCCAAGGCTCAGCACACCGAGAATGAACAGAACCAGCGCGTAAATATTCGCCGCGCGGTCGGGCAGGAGCGAGAGCGCCACGGCCGCCGCGTTGTTCCAGCAGTGCACAAGCATGGGAATCGCCAGCCGCCCGCCCCCGCGGACATACACCCAGCCCAGGGCCAGCCCCGAGACAAAGGCCATCGGGGCCTGCTCCATGTTCTGATGCAACAGGGCAAACAGCGCCGCCGCGCACACCACCGCAAAGCCGTCGCCGAAGCGGCGCAGGGGCGGCAGGATCACCCCGCGCAGCAGCCACTCCTCTGTGATTGCGGGAAGCACCCCCACCGTCAGCAGCATCAGCAGCAGGCCCGGCGCGCTCTGGGGCACGATCTGCTCCGGCCCGCCGTGGAATTCGATGCCAGCCCGCCCGGCGATTGCCTCCACCAACACGGCGGCAAAGTTTGCGGCCATGCACAGGGCCGCGCCGGCGGCGGCGAGGGCGGGGCCCTCCATGGGCCGCAGCGGCGGCCTGCCGTGTTTTGGTATGTCGCCCGCCAGCAGCTCCCTGCCCAGCAGCGCCCCGGTGAGGACGGTCATGCCGCTCAGGACCGCCAGGAGGTGGAACCACAGGCCGCCGCCGGCGTCCAGCCGGCGCTGCAGCCGCAGGGCCGCGAAGGAGGCGGCCAACTGCAGGGCGCACACGGCCAGCAGGGCGCAGCCGGCCTTGCGGGAGAGGGTGCGCAGGGCGCGTTTTTCCATAATACCCTACTTCATAAATAATTTACTTGTAATTTCCCCTGGGGTATGTTATGATTATACAACAATCTCGTGACATTGCGCAAGCACGTTTGAGAAAATAATTACTTTGGGGAGGAAAAACCATGGCAGAACCCATCCAGGTGGAGACCGGGGGCAGGAGAAACACAGGACCGAAGACCATCGTCATCCCGCCGGAGCGCGCGGGGCTGCGCATCGCCCTGAGCATCCTCGGCTCGGTGCTCACCGCGGCCATCGGCTATTACGTGATGCTGCCGCCGCTCAACTTCAAGGCCAAGGAGTTCTACTACTACCTGGCCCTGGTGATCGGCTCGTTCGTCGCGTTCCTGTTCCTGCTGTGCCGCGCGAGCAGCCAGCCGGAATACGCGCCCTATGTCAAGCAGAAGGCCACCATTCCATTCATCGCCGTCGCGGTGATCGCGCTGTTCTTCGCCATCGCGTGGGCGGTGTCGTCGCCCTTCTTCAACGCCAGGCGGTACAGCGAGATCATGCAGGTCAGCGAGGACGTGAACTTTGTACAGGACATGCCGGAGGCGAACTTCGCGGCCATCCCCAGGCTGGACGAGCCCGCGGCCAAGGCCGTGGCCGAGCGCACCTTGGGCGCCCTGGCCGACTATGTGTCCCAGTTTATCATCAGCGAGAGCAACACGATGATCTACTACCGCGGGAAGCCCGTGCGCGTGGTGGGGCTGGGCTACGCCGACATCATCAAGTGGCTGACCAACACGGGGAACGGCCTGCCGGGCTACGTCATCGTGGACATGGCCAACGAGAAATCCGAGTTCGTGCGGCTGGAGAACAAGATCCGCTACACCGACGCCGAGCACTTCAACAGGCTGCTCAAGCGGCACCTGCGCTTCCAGTTTCCCACCTACATGTTCGGCATCCCCAACTTTGAGATCGACGACGAGGGCAACCCGTTCTGGATCGCCCCGCGCATGGACAAGACCATCGGCCTGCTGGGCGGCGAGGACGTCATCGGCATCGTTCTGGTGGACGCCGTGACCGGCGAATGCACGGAATGGAACATGACCGACCTGCGCGAAAACCCGGACTTGCAGTGGATCGACCGCGTCTACGCCGCCTCTCTGCTCGTCACACAGTATAACTTCCACGGCAAATACGCCAGCGGCTTCTGGAACTCCCTGTTGGGCCAGAAGGGCGTGAAGATGACCACCTCCGACTATGCCTACCTCGCCAAGGACGACGACGTGTTCATGTACACCGGCGTGACCTCCGCCAATACGGAGGACAACTCCATCATCGGCTTCGTCCTGGTCAACCAGCGCACGAAGGGCACCGTATTCTACAAGATGGAGGGCGCCACGGAGAGCTCCGCCAAGGCGGCCGCTGAGGGCCTGGTGAGCGCCTACAAGTGGCAGGCCACCTTCCCGCTGCTGATCAACATCTCGGGCCAACCCACCTACTTTCTGGCCCTCAAGGACGACTCCAAGGTGGTGCAGGGCTTCTCCATGGTCAACGTGGCCCAGTACAACAAGATCAAGGTCTGGGGCAAGACCCTGGCCGATTGCACGGCGCAGTATCTCCAGGCCCTGAAGGACAACGGCGTGGACCTCACCAACCCGAACCTGCCCGTCGACCCCGGCAACGAGCTCCCTGGCCCGGGTGGGGTGCAGACCGCCGCCGGCACGATCACCGACATCCGCGACGTGGTGATCAACGGCAACACCACCTTCTATTTCCAGCTGGACGGCGGTGACACGTATTACACCATCACAGCCGCGCAGGCCCCCGAGGTGGTGCTCTACGGCAAGGGCATGGTGGTCGCCATCACGTATCTCCCGGCCGAGGGAAAAATCGTCCTGGCCAGCGGCATAGGCCCGGTCGGGTCGTCGCCGGCGGAACCGGCGGAGGAACCGGCGGCCTGACAACAGCAAATGCACAGGGACGGCGGGCGGCTCTTTTCATCGGGCCGCCCGCCGCGTTTTATATTTTTTCTACCCCAATTTCGGCCCCCCAGCCACATAGTCCGGACTCACCGTCTGGTGGATGGCGCCCACGCGGTAGGGATACTTCTCATCCGCCTGGGCATATAGGGTGATCTTCATGATCTTCGCGGGTTCCACCGGCTCCACATAGACGCCGTGCTCGATCTTGTAGTCGCTGTAGGCCAGGTATTCCACCGTCAGCTCGATGGCGCCGCCGGTCTTCTTGATGTTCGTCACCCGGGGGACGTAGATGCTCAGCGTACCCGTCACCGGCACGCGATAGACCTCCTCCTCGGGATCGTAGATGAAGTCGAAATCGCTGCCCTCGATACTGGCGTGTCTGGGCGGCAACTCGCCGAAGATCCTCTGGTATTCGGTCTCCACCCTCTCCTGGGCAATGCGCAGGTCGCCCGTATCGTCGTCCATGGGGAAACTGTTGGGCGTGGCGCCTTCCTCACGCAGGATGGACCATATGCTGATGTCCAGCAGCTGTGGGACATTCGCCATGGGCACCGCGCGCACGTCGTCGAAGGGATCCGGGTCGTGCACGATGATCTTTGCCAGGAACTCCTCATAAGCCTGCTTTTCCTTGGGGTGCAGGATCTGCTGCCGAATGCCGGTGACGGCCATACGCACCAGGGTCACCGCGCCCACCACCGCCAGCACCGTCAGAAGCACCCCCAGGGGGAACGCCCATCTATGCGAACGCCTGTGCTTTTCCATGTTTCAAGCCTCCAGTCTAAGGTCTGATATTTATTATATCACATTTCTGCGCCAAATGCAAACCCTTTTATGCCCGGGCTGTGGCCAATTGCGCATCTAAAGAAAATCGAGGACAGAGAAGGGCAATTCGCGGGACTTGGGATCACGGTTTTGGCGGAACTTCATTTTGGCGACACCGAAGGCGTTGTAGGCATCGGCA
>Ga0123353_10003043_pt1 | contig 20990 bp, 15 predicted proteins | sample TergutLab28metaG_3_FD_92763 | JGI IMG/M metagenome (GOLD analysis project Ga0123353, IMG submission 92763) | Labiotermes labralis P3 segment gut microbial communities from Petit-Saut dam, French Guiana - Lab288 P3 | ecosystem: Host-associated > Arthropoda: Insects > Digestive system > Gut ... | reverse complement strand
GTCAGCAGGTTCACCTTGAGGGCGGTGGCGGCGAGTTCGCCCACCGGGGACTGCTCCGGGGACCACGACTCACCGCCGGGCAGGCTGTCGAAATTACGGCCGCGGCTCCACGGGACGTACTCGTGCGGAAACCACTCCCGGGTTGCCGAAAGGTGCCGGTTGAGCTCCTTCTCGACGACTTCCTCGAGCTCCCGCAAGATGCGGGAGTCCCCTGCGGAATCAACGGAATTCATCGGTGACCGGTCTCATTCCTGACAAGTGCTGAACGGATTTCTTCTGGCCCGGTGCACCGGAACAGTAGGCAAGACGGAGCGCGACGGCAAGCGGTCTCCCGGCCTTCGGTCATAAATCATAGAAAGGTTGGCGGCGGGTAGTTCCAAAGGTGACGCCGGAGTCATGCGCGCGATGGATCCCCGGGTTATCGGGATTTCGATGGAATGGGGTGGAGGAAGCAAGGAGTCCTGAGGAGTGACATGGCTGCAGAACCGGAGAAGAGCCGAGCCGGCACCGTGAAGGCGGGGCCCCCCGCCATCGACCTGCCCCGCTCACGGCTCCTGCTCGTGGGCTGTGGTGCGTTCGGTGTCACGGCTCTGCCGAGCTGGGCGGTGCTGATGAGGATGTGGTACGGCTGGCACATCCGGGCCTGTCTCACCCATGCCGCGGCCCAGTTGGTCTCCGCCCCGGCCCTGGCCGCCGCCACGCAGGCTCCGGTGGAGGGTCCCGACTGGGACACGGCCCGCGGGGTGACACCGCACCAGGAACTGGCGGAGTGGGCCGACCTCATGATCGTCGCCCCGGCCACCACGAACTTCGTCGCCAAGTGCGCGCTCGGCATGCCGGACAGCCTCGCCCTGAGCGCCGTACTGGCCACGCGGGCGCCCGTGGTGCTGGCGCCCAGCATTCCCGAAGGCGCCTTCGAACGGCCCTCGGTGCAGCGCAACTTGAGTCTGCTGGCGGAGGACGGCTTCCATGTGGCGCCCATGCAGCCGGGCGTCTCGGTGCACAAGGCGAAGGTCGGGGTCGCGGCCGGAATGCCGGACATCCACACCACGCTGCGTTTCGCCGCCGCCGTCCTGCGGCCGGAGGCGCCAGCGGACGCGGGCGCCTCCGCACCGGCCTAGAGCCGATTGCCAGCATCGCTGGGGTAGGCAACGACGCCTCCGAACGAGTCACGACGAAATCGGGGACGCATCCGGTCCGTGAGACTGAACCGCCCCGGGTCAGGTGAAGGCTCGATTCCATGTAAGGAATGAGTCATCTTCTTCGTGCTGTCAAGGGGGGCGCAGCGTGGCAACCCCGGTATTCCTGGGTTTCTCCCAGGTCAGTGGCCTCTTCAGGGGGCTCTCCTCATTCCCAAGTTTCAGCAGGTTCGATCACCTGTGATCGGACTCATGCTGACTCGATGCTGACTTTACTGATGTGCCGTCAGGTTCGTCCGAGGGTCGCTGGACCGGCCATCGCAAGTTCTCGTGTGCCAAGCTGACGGTTGTGAGAGAGCTGGTGGGTGCTTCCTTGACCCGTTTTCGATTACTCCGCACGTGGAGTGCGTCGCGATCCTAGAGCCTGTCGACAAAGGCGCCTGACCTGCGGTTTTGTTGTTCGGGTGAGTTGCTCGACCTTTTTCCCGCTGTGTAGCGGTTCGAGCGGACGGATCGATCTTTGAGAGCTCCCTGACCTGCGGATTCGTGAGCGAGGGCGTATGCATCGGGGACGCCTTCAGAGACTCTTTCGGAGATTCTTGACGCTCGAAGCGGAAATCTCTGCTGCACCTCCGCAGTGGCGCTGCGAGCGACCATCCCGGTCCCACGTTCCTTGGAGCCGAGAACGCGGCCCGACCGCGCCACTTTGATACCGGCCTGGTGCCATCTCTGTATGGCGATGACACTCCGCCTCCCCGACGACCCTGGCGCGAGGCGTCAACGACTGTAGATGGATATGTCATTCAGTGGCATGAGGGTGAAGGCCGGTGTGTCATCTTCGGTCATGTCGGTGCTGGGAAACCCGAGGGCAAGGTAGCCGTCGCCGAAAACGGTCTGGGGATCTGGATCGTCAACCTTTCCCAAGGTTTTGATGTCCTCGGGGTTCAGCGATTCGCACTTCTTAGTCGAGCCGTCTGTCGCAGCCAGAGTGCATAGGGCAGTCGGGCTCAGTGAATCGTATGCGAGGAGTTTCACGCCCGACTCTTCGGCTGCCAGTAGTCGCCCCGTATAGCCGTTGGGGAGCATTTTCGCCCACCGTTGCTTGCCCGTATCCATGTTCACGGCCACCACACCAGTGGCCAGTTTTGAGTCCATGGGCACCATGAAATACAGGGTGTTTTTGAACATGTGAATTTCGCTGTTCAGGCTCGCGGCTGTGAGCGTGTTCGAAATGCCGGTCGACATGACTGGGACGAGCTTGGTCGAGTCGGGCCGCAAGGTGTAGAGGGTGTCACCATTAAGGTCCGCACTGCAGCCGATCAGCAAGTGGTTAGCGCCCGTGACCAGGAAGTCCATGGTCTGCGCGGTTGATCTGACGGTGACCGGACCTGGTTCATCACCCGTCGGGTCGCAGCCCGGGAGGTCTGCCACCGTAGAAGCCAGAGAAGGGAATCTTCCCCTGAATGCAAGCAGTTTAATGCGAGTGTAGTCGTCGCACAGCCCGAGTGTGTATACAGTGCCGCGAAATTCTTGCGCTTTCCCGGTGAGGGCGCACCCGTTAGGCATGGGGTTGCCGCCATAGCCTGTAGACCAGTTGACAGTACCGGCGTGCAGCGCAACATTGATAAGATCGGTTCTGCTGCCGAATTTTGATTCTAGCGGTGCGGTTACTGTGCCGTCGCCGATGGAGAGGGAAGCATTGTTTTCCCCGCCGAAGGTGCCAGGTTTGCCGCTGACAACGCCTGCGACAGCCTTGGCCCAATTCAGGGTGCCGGAAGAGAGTGAGACCGTTTGCAGATGGTCGCATTGCGGGCCGTATTCCGGGTCGTCTGTGCCGTAGATCAAGGCACCTATGCCTTCGGAACTGTGACGACTCATTGTGCACAGTGCGCTGCCCCTGGGGGGCAGCCAGGACCAGACCTTTGCCCGGGTAGCAGGGTCGTACGCCGTCAGTCCGGTCGTGGTCCCGAGCACCACGCTCGAGGGTGTGGTCCACAGACCCACGTAGTCACCTGCCGCGCCCTTCGTCAACGACCAGAAGGCTCCCGGCGACGATGAAGCGCCCGGTTGGTTTCTCCGAGTGCCAGAGTCTGCCGGCTCGTAGGCGATGCCGATGCAGATCGCTGCCAGCAGAGAGAGCGCGCCAGCCAACGCCGCGACCCCGCGGTGGACGGCCGAGGCAGGTCGGCGGAGGCGGAGACGGGGCCATGGCCGAATCCAAGCAGGTGGCCCTCCGGGTCCAGGCGCTTCGGGCGGTCGGGCCAAGGTCCCGTGCAGGTGCACCAATAGGCTCTCGGAGGTGGGCCGTGTCACTGGATCCGTCGCCAGGCACGCGGAGATCGAATCCCGCAGGAGGTCGTCGTCGAGCCGGCTCACGTCGGGTTCGGGCTGCGCCGTGGGGCGGCCGAGTGTGCTCGCCCCGCCCCGGCCGCGCGGAGCCCTGCCCGTCGCCTTGAAGTAGAGGACCGCGCCGAGTGCATAGATGTCTGATGCCTCTGACGGGGCCTCGCCCAGCAGCCGTTCCGGGGCGGTGTACGGGGGTTCGGCCGCCAGCCGGACCGTGTCCGGGGCTAGTGCGCGCGGCACCGCGAAGTCGATCAACCGCGGGCCGTCCTTGCGGACCAGGATGGTGGACGGTCTGAGGTCGCCGTGGATCACCCCGGCGCGATGCATGGCGCCGAGCGCCTCGGTCAGTGCTGCCGCGAGCCGCCGCGCAGAGTCAGCCGACGGTGGTCCCTCCGCAGCGATCAACTCGCTCAATGAGGGCCCGGCGAGGTGGCTGGCCGCCACCCAAGGGGTCGTCGCGTCGGTGTCCGCGCCTACGACAGGTACGGCGAACCCCCCGCTCACCCGCTGAGCGGCCGCGACCTCACGCCGGAGCCTGGCGCGGAATGCGGGGTCGCGCGCCACCTCGGCACCGACGACCTTGACGGCGACTCGGCGGCCACCCGGAGAATGTGCCAGGTACACCCGGCCTGCCGCGTCCGCTCCGAGCCTGTTGAGCAGGAGATAGGGCCCTACCCGCACCGGATCGCCCTCGGCAAGCGGCTCTTCTTCGCCGAACCCGCTCTCGTTCATCGCCCCGCCTCAACATCCCGCCCGTCGGCCCGATGAGTCATCGCCGCTGTGCAATGATGATTCAACTGTGAGTAATCACACGCTAGTTGTTAGAGAGGGGCGATGTGCGGGAGCTCGTCTACTTGTCGGAGCAGAAGCTTCAGCGCATGTTCGTGGCTTCGGGCCGGGGCATCGGGACGCCGAGTGCTGAGGCAACCGTTGGCTTACCTGGACTCTCGGTCACGCTGACCACCGCGTCGTCGACGCCGACGCCGGACGGCCTGGCGGATGCGACTCGCAAGCTCGACAAGGTGATTCAGTTCCTCGAGCGGAACCACCGTCCTGTCGACTTCGCCGCACCGGGAGTCCGGACGGGCCACTGGGTTTCGTTCGACTTGCCGATGGGATGGGGCATGGGTCCGGAAGCCACCGAGGCCGCTTCGGACGGCATAGCGTTGTTCGTCGGGATGGCGTCGGCCGATACCGAGGGACCAGGCAGCGCCACGGGACTTCTGCTGTGCGGTACCGCCGGCCACTTTCGCCACCGCACCGTGACCGCCTCGCGTCCCGGGTCCGACCGGGACGCGATGTATCAGTACCTGGCCGACCTTGAGGCCGCCGGGGACGAGGAGGAAGGGCCTGAGACCGCATCCCAGGTCGATCGGGCACCGGACGGGACCAATCTGGATGCGTATGTCGTGTGTAGTGCTTTCGACACCCTGTCCACACACTGGCCACCCCCGCAACGGGGCCGAATGCGAGGCCACGCACGGGTGTTGCTCACTGCCGATCATCCAGGTCGTTCGACACGCCTCGTCGTTGCGACGCCTCTGTATGTCGAGAATCCGCCTCCATACCTTCCGTCCCGATGGTCCCGTCTTTGGCGTCGCGGCCATGCTCGTACGGGTTCGTGAGGCGGGCGCGCTGTGATTCCCCTGTCCCGTGACGACCCGACGGTGATCGGGCCCTACCAACTCCTGCAGGTACTGGGGGAGGGCGGCATGGGCAAGGTCTACCTGGCCAGATCGCCCGGCTTCCGGCTGGTCGCCCTGAAGGTCATTCACCGGGAATACGCGAAGGACCCCGGCTTCCGAGAGAGATTCCGGCGAGAGGTCACGGCTGCCGGGAGCGTCAGCGAGTTCTGCACCACGCCAGTGATCGATGCCGATTTCGGCGCTGAGCAGCCATGGCTGGCCACCAGCTATTTTCCCGCTCCTTCTTTGGAAGAATTCGTCGACCGGTCCGGCCCCATGAAGGAACCCGAGCTGCGCGCACTGGGCGCCGGCCTCGCCGAGGCGCTCTCGGCGATTCACCAGGCCGGACTCATCCACCGCGATCTGCACCCTGCCAACGTGCTGTTGACACGAGAGGGACCGCAGATTATCGACTTTGGCATCAGCAAGGCGCAGGACACGACGCGCGTCACCCGCACGGGCGCGATGATCGGCACGCCGGGCTACATGTCGCCCGAGCAGATCGTCCGGGAGCGTTCATCCGAGCCGGTCGCTGCCACCCTGGAATCCCGGGTCCGGCAGCCCAGCGATCTGTTCTCGCTGGGCTGTGTACTCGCTTTCGCTGCTACGGGATCGGACCCGTTCGGCCCGGGAAATGCCAGGGCTCGCTTGCATCGTGCGGTGTACGAGGAGCCGAGTCTGGAATGCCTGCCGGGCTCACTCCGTCGGGTCGTCGCAGCTTGTCTCGACAAAGATCCCGCACGCCGTCCGGGGGTGGCCGACCTGCTCGAGAAGCTCTCGCCCGTTGATCCGCAGGCCCTTCAGACCCTGCGGCTGCGGGGCGAACTCGACGAGCGTGAACGACGCGCGGACCTGATCAGCAGAGGCCCTGTCCACCAGCTACCGGAGGAGGACCAAGGGGAGAGTCTTGCCGGGAAGGGCATCGGGGGCAACGGTGTTCGTCCGCCCGATTCCTCGTCGAGGCCGCGCGGGCGCGCCCGACTGGCCTGGATCCTGGCCGGAGCGGTGTCCCTGCTGACCGTCGGCGGCATTCTTCTTACCTACGCGTTGTCCGGCTCGGACTCCGGTTCAGGTAAGTCGGACACCCCCAGCGCCAAGCCGAACTCCCCTTGGTCCCTGACCGTGAGCCAGGCCGATATTCTCACGGGCATGTGGAGCACCTCCTCGCGCGTGGTACTCGGGTCTCCTTCCGGTCTGACGGCATACAACCCGGATACCGGAGCGAAGTTGTGGTCCTGGAAGCCGCCTGGGAACAACGGAATTCTGTGCAACATGAGCCACACCACGTCGGATGGGATCGGCGCCATCACCTTTGGCACGTTCAACAACACCGTCGGCATGGAGGAGTGCGACCGGCTGCAGACGATCTCCGCGTCCTCAGGGGAGCTCAACTGGACCAAGGAGATCAGTCTGAAAGGCCGCAGCTCGGCAGGGCTCCCGAACCTGACCGGCGGCGAATCCCTTTCCATCGGCGATGGAGTGGTGAGCGCGCCCTTCGCCGGCGGCACTGATCTGCTCAGCGTGGCTGTCGACACCGGCAAGGTACGTTGGTCCACGGGGCCCGCGGAACCCGGAATCAATGCAACGGTCGACGGGTGCTCATTGAGCGGCCTGGCGCAGGTACTCAAGGGCACTGTCTACGCGCTCGGCCAGTGCGTCGACGGTCAAGGGGAACTCCTCGCATTCCGTGAGGGCTCGACGCCCTCGGTCACGCGAGTCGCGTCACTGGACGGCTGTGCCCGCGTGTCCAGTGCCACCATCTCGGGGTTCATGACCGCGAATGAGGACTACCTCTTGATCGGTTGTGGCAGCGGCTCTCCGGCGTCCAGGGTCTACACCTTGGCTGCTGGGTCGAGAACCCCGAGCACAGTGGATCTGACCAGTGTTGCCGCCAGCAGCATTGGAGCTCTCTACAAAGGCGGCCTGCCGCCGGTGAACGTCCTCATGGCCGACAGTACGTTGTACTTGCTGAAAGGCCAGAACAGTTCCCTCGGAGGAACGCAGGACGGCGTCGTCGCGGTCGACATGGCAACGGGCAGACAGCGGTGGGCGAGGACCGTGGCCGGAGCCTCCTCGGTGCGCCTGCTGGCGGCGGCCGGATCGGATGTCTCGATCCTGGCACGGGGGGCGGGGCCGCCCGCGCTGTACAACCTGGCTGCGGCAAACGGTGATGCTGCCAAGAAATACGAACTGAACACGTCGCAGTCCGACACCTTCAGCAGCCCTTACGAGTCGCAGACGCCATATGCCGTGGCCACGCGCTCGCATCTGGCCATCGGCATTCCCTGGGCGCTCAAACCGGATCAGACGGTCCTCGTCGTCCTGCCAGTGGCACCGTCGGTCGATGTCCTGTGATGCGCTTCTGCCCGGCCGTGTCCGCGGGTCCCGCAAGAGCCGTGCGTGCCGGTCACACCGGTCAACGCAGGGACTTGAGCACGTCCCGCGCGATTGCCGTCAAAGCTGCTTCCGCCTCCCGCTGGGAGATCGGCGCTTCTGTACCGTCGCGAGTTCCGGAGTAGCTGACGGTGAACTCGGCGGTGCCGGAGAGGACGACAACTTCGGCCTCTGCGCTTTCCGGAACAGTCGAGATGCCGTAGTAGAAGTAGGCTTCGTCCCCAATTTTCATGAGCGGGTGTGAAGCCTTGAGGGTGATTCGAGTGCCGTCAAATTTGCCCGTGATGCCGTCCTTGTCCGTTCTGTAACTTTCCCGCACGAGCGCAAAGATATGCGCGGCACTGTCCTTTTCTGAGCTGTACGTGTCCAGTACGCCGGAACCGATGCAGAGATCGAGATCGATACTCACACCTCTGCTCGTCCTGGAGGATGTGTCCGCGCTCCAGGAGGGCATCTTGATAGTCAGTCCTGGTGTGACCGGCCTGTCGAACGGTGACGGGGTGCAGGCGGCCCCGGGTGCGTATGCGTCGATGGTCGTCAGCTTTATCAGCGAGCATCCATCGGGAGCATCGGTGAAGAACCGCCCGGAGGCCGCCTGGGGCATCTTGGTCGAGTCGCTCCTTCCTGAGCCGGTGAGGGCGAGGGCAGCGATAATCCCGCACGTTACTGTCGCCGCACTGGCGCCGATCAGCCACAGCAGCTTCTTGCGGCGGGCAGAGACGCGTCTGCCGGGCGGCGGCACCCCGGGCCTGTCTTCGCCCTGCGACGGCTGCGACAATCCCGGCCACCACGAGGGTGAGCCCGGCGAGGAACCCGCAGACTGCGACGAAAACGCGGGAGTCGTCGGCCGATCTGCCTCGCCCCGCGGGACCTTTGGCGATGTGTCGTCCATCCCGAACTCTTCCTGCGTAGGCGGGATGGCCACATTACTTTCCCGGAGGCGGGCAGCAGCACCGCCGCCGCGAACCCATCCCGGACTGTAGAGGGCACCGAGTTGATCGACAAGGTCTGGAACCGGGGCGAGACAGGACCGCACCAGCTCCAGGCGGCGATCGCGGCCTTGCGTGCCGCCGCTGCGACTCCGCAGCGCACGGACTGGCCGCAGATCGCCACGTACCTCTGGCTCGAGCGCCTCACCCCGACCGCGCCGGTGCGACCGAGCCGGGTGGTCCAGATTGTGCGGCTCCTCGGGCAGGATGACCGGCTGGTCCGAATCCCGGCCTCCCATGACCGCGGTCTGGACGAGACGGAAGTCGATCTGCGCCACCAGCAGTTCCTCCGAAAACAGTCAGCACCCATCCACCCAAGGAGGTACACACCCGGCGCGGATACCACGCCCCGGAGCACCTTTGGCGCCTGCGAAGTCACACACGTCCCGACGGTGCAGCGACGTCTTGGGCCACCCGATGAGGATATCTGTCGCGTCGGACAATGCGTCAGGTGTGGTGTGGATTGCCTCCCGGAAATTCCTTGGCGGGCTCCGGTGAGTTGTCTTGCACGAGGCACGATGACACCCCCTCCGCGGCCCTGCTTGCGCGCTCGAGGGAACCGTCACGGAAGTCCGCCTCACATCTGGGATTGAGCCTTCCGGGCTGAAAGTCATCGCACATATGGCCAGGCTGCCCCTCGTTGTCATACCTCGCGCCTACTCTGAATCCCGCAAGTAGGGCTCGACGCGGGGGGTTGCGTGGCGATCGACGGTGGGCGCATTGCTGCTCGAGGGTTCCAGTATCAGTACCTGCGCACGGTAGAGGCTTTGTTGGCTGGCATGCAGCAGGGTGAGGCGACTGCTTGTCGTGTCGAGGGGCCCGGGAATGCGGTGTCCGTCCACCATGTGGATTCGGTCGATTTTGATCTGATCGATGCCTCTGGTCGCTCGCTGCTTGCGGTGCAGGTGAAGAGTGCTGGTGCGGGGCGGACCGTGAGGGCGCGCGAGGCTGTGTCGGTGCTGGTTCATTTGGTCACCGGCTTCGAAGCCGACCAGTACCGTTTGATCACGTCCGCTGTGCCGGACGAACGATGTCTGCATCTGGGTGAGCTGCTGAAGCGTCACGGTGGTGACGTTGCGCGTCTCAAAGTGGGGCTCCAGGAGCTCTTGGTACGGGCTCCGGCCGCCTGGGGCCTCTGCCAGGCGTTGTCCGCGGAGCACTGGGAGCGCTTGGGGCGTGCGCGCATTGAGTTCGATGCCCGCAGTGATGAGCAGTTGCGTGAGGACCTCCACACTGCGCTGCGTTTGGAACGGGAGAGGGAAGGGCGGGGGGTGTCCGGTCGGGCCGGTGGGCTTGTGCTGGGCTGTTTGGTGGCCGAAGTGATGCGTCGGGCGGCTGACCCCGGTCTAGCGCAGTGGGATGTGAGTGATTTCCGCCGATCGGTGCTGGTCGGCGATGAGGAACTGCGTTCGGCTCTGGGGCGGCAGGATCTTGGCATCGTGTTCGGGCAGGCGCCTCCGGTTCCGGAGGTGGGCCGGGCGCACCTCGTCGAGAAGGTAGGCGAGGTACTGCTGGGTGGGCACGATTCGGCGCAGGGTGTGCGGACGTGTGTCATCACGGGTTTGTCGGGCTTGGGTAAATCCAGTCTTGCTGCCGCGTACATCGCGGCTGAGGCGTTCCGCTATGACGCTGTGTTTTGGGTTGATGCTGAGAGCGAAGAGTCTTTGGTGGCGTCGTTCGTCCGGGTGCTGGCGCACCTCACGGGTAGTGCGGAGCAAACGGAGGTGTGGGATCCGCGGCTGGTACGTGAGCGGGTTCACGCCGAGCTGCAGTCGCTACCGGGGCGTTGGCTCATGGTTCTTGACGATGCGAGCGCGTCCGTTGCCAGTGCCTGGATTCCCCGGCGGGGGCGCGGCCGGGTCATCGTGACGGCGTTGGGTGGTCACTGGCCGAGGGTGGATGGGCGCATCGATCTAGATCCGATGAGCCGCGAGGAAGCGCTTGAGCTGCTGCAGCTGCGGCTGTCGGTCGGTGGACAGGAGGCCGCCGAGCATGCGTCGGTGCTGTCCCGGCTGGCGGACGTGTTGGAGCACTGGCCGTTGGCGATCGAGGTCGCGTGTGGCTATCTGGTCAGCTGCGGGGTGGGCGTCGAACGGATTGCTGCTTATACGGAGACCCTGGTGCACCGGGCTGCCGACGATGAACAGTCGGTGCCTGCCGGCTATCCGCGGACTCTGGCCGCAGCGGTCGCGCTGACCATGGAGCGCCTCACGAACAGTGCGCAAGGCCGTGGCCTGCTGCATCCGACTCTGGTCACGGTGGCCGCGCTGTGCTGGCTCGCACCGCGCCGGGTGCCAGTGCATCTGGCTGCGGCATGCGCGTTCTTCGAGCCCGAAAACATGCCATCTTCTCCCGGATGGCTGGTCTTCGATGAGGCTCAGGTACCGATACGGGAGGTCATGCGCGAGTTGCTCAACGTCTCCCTCGTACGGTGGGACGAGCCGCTGCCAGCCTTGGGCGAGTCGTTCCCCGGAAGTGATGACACCGTGTCGATGAACGCGGTCCTGCAGCAGATCGTCGCCCGGTATCTGGGAATGACCGGGGAAGAGGTGACGACCACTTTGTCGGTTCTTGCCTTCCACACGGACCGCTGGCTGCGTGGGGCTCTGCTCACCGGTCAGGCGGAGCGGAGCTGGGAGCTGGCCCAGCACGCTGCTGCTCTTGTCGGGCACATCCGCTCGGCAGGGACAGCAGATACGTTCACTGCTCTGCTCATGGGCAATCTCGCCGCGTTCCATCATGCCCATGGCCAGTACGAGTCCGCGCAGCGGCTGCTGGAGCTGGAACTGGAATGGCTGGTGCAGGCCGGTAGCCCGGACGAGGGGATGGCAGCCCAGGCGCGCACGTCACTCGCCCATCTCGTTCAGCTGCGCAAGCAGGACGGCGCCGCCGCCTGCATGGCCGGCTACCTGGGCCCTGTGCTGGCCTATCTGCGTCGGCTTGACGGCCGCCTGCACGACAACGTCGCCGACCTGCCGGCCCGGGCGTCCTTGATCCTTCAGATGCAGTTGCGCAGAGAATCCGACCCTGGGCTGGAGGAGCTGCTGAAGGGGTTTCGTTCCCTTGCCGACGGTCTCCCCTCACCCGAGAGGGAGCAGACGGCGCAGGACCTCCTGGCGATCCAAGATCTGATCCGGCAGAGAGAGGTCGAGCGCGCCGAGCACGCCGCCGCCAAGGCGCTGGCGAGATGTACCGATCCGTGGTCTTCGAGCACAGCCGACTTCAGGCGTCTCTTGGTCGAGGCGTTGGTTCTGCAGGACAAGTGGGTCGAGGCCGATGCTGCATTCACCGACTTCCTGCCCTATGCCGGTCCCCACACCCTCCACGGGTTTGCCGTGCATCACCTGGTACACAACGTCGGCTGCCAGTGCGCCTGGAAATGGGTGGTGACCGGGGAGCAGCGTGCGGTGCAAGTGCTGGGGCGCTTGCTGAGAGAGACCTGCATCGCCGACAATCCGGCGTACGAGACGGACACCGACGAAGCACGGTTCATCCTGTTGGAGACGGTCTACAACGGCTGGCGCGCCGTGCACGAGGGCGCATACGACGCGGCTCCTCTTGAGCTAGTTGCCCGCCTGAGGGACAAGACGTTCACCGATCCGCATGACCCCGGGAGTGTGTGGGAGAGGATCTTCCAGGGGTTGATACCGCGGCTGTCAGCCGTTGCGGGCGAGACCGCACACCGCCTCCAGCAAGAAGCCGGCGAAGCCGTGCTTGCAGAGTCCTCGCCGATGCTGCAGGCCAATGAGGACCTGCGCACCGCGTACGAGGAGGCCGGCTGCTATTCGGTGCTGTCGCTGTCCACGGACCCCGTCTACGGGTTCCTCGCCGGCCGCTCCAACGTGGACATCCTCCTGCCTGAAATCCAGGAGCTGCTGCCAGCATCGAGAGCCTTGGTCATTCTGCAGCCTCATCAGATGCTCGGCGCCGCCTCGCCCGAGAACGGTGAGTCAGTCGAGCTGCAGATCCACCGGGCCTGCGACAAGGGTCTGCGTCGTCTGATCGGGCCGCAGCCGACCATCCCCTCACTGCAGCACCTCACGCTCAGCGTGGCGGGCCGAAGCCTGACCCTCGAGCACGACGACGGCACCGTGATCGCCCGCGCCGATGCGACGGCATCAGGCCGGTGGCGCCAGGTAGCTCGCGACCGTGGCAGCGCGCTCGTGCTGTACGGCTTCGGCCTAGCCCTCCACGATCCGCCCGCGCACCGACAACTCCTGACGGCCCCTGCAGAAGTACACCACCGGATCGCCGAGTCGAGCGAGAACGGGCTGCTCGCCGCCGCCCTGGTCTCCGTGCGCATACAGCCCGGCCCGACCATTCCGGAACCAGCCGCAACGGCAGCCCGCCGACAGCCCTCGCGGACTACTCGTGCTCGGCGGAAAGGGCGCCGCAGGTAGATCACCAGCGCCTTGCAGGCGAGCGAGATAGAGGCGGCAACAGCCATGGTCAGCTGGCGCGTTCATCAGGACGTTCTGTCCGAGGCCCGGCCCGGCCCGAGAAGAGTGTCGGCTATGGAGGCCCACCTCTGGGCGGCCAGCGCAACCCCTGACTCCCGCGCTAGCCCCGACAGTTCGGCTGCTGTTTGAACCGTTGCTGCCCGCGCTACCGCCGAAGCTGGTGGAGGGACGGCCGCGAGTGCCCGACCGTCAGGCCTTGTGCGGCATCCTGTTCGTTCTGCACACCGATATCCAATGAGAGTGCCTGCGAACTCGCCTTCGGGTCGGGCATGACCTGCTGGCGGCGCCTGGCGGCCTGGAACAGGCAGGCGTCCATGACCATTTGCGCCAATTGTTGCTGAGCAAGTTGCGGTCGAAGAACCAGCTGGACTGGTCTCAGGCGGTGATCGTTGGCCTCATTCGGGCCGTGAGTCTGATGTCCAGATATGCGAAGCGTCGAATACTTCTACGGCCGATTGTGGCGGTGGGTGGGAGCGAGGGAGAGGCAGAGGATCTGAGGCGTCCGACCCCAGGAGCCGGTCGAGGACGACGGGGTGCTCTTGGAAGATGACTGACTCTGTTGAGTTGGGGCCTGCGCCGCTAGCGATTGCCTCACTCGGAACCGGCAGCGTGGGAACAGCAGACGGACCCTCGAAGAGCGCCCCTGCGTCGACTGCGGCGCGACGGGCCTCCTCGTCCATCTCTCGGCTCGGGACCTCATATCGGCGTAGTACCGCTGTGGCGATGCGCCGTCCACCCGCGTCGATGTCGCCGGAATACTCCATGGAGACACCGGAATTGTGAGCCAGGGCGAGAAGCATGTGGTCGACGGCGGTGAGTGTGCCTGATGTGCAGACGATGGGCGTCGTGAAACCGCGCATCAGGGCCTCGTGAATGACGGAGGGGTTCTCCACCACGAGCCACGACTGCCCGCGTGCGAGCGTGACGGGCCAGGCGGGCGGGCAGGTGGTAGAGGCGAAAACGCATGGTGTCCGGTTCGGCGTCCGCCAGGTCCTTGTTGTCGTGCAGGGTCAGCAGGCGGAGCCAGGCGTCAAGATCGCAGGCGAGGTTCGCGGCGAGCATCCATGCTGTATTGATCTGCCATGACTGGGAGGGCAGGTTGTGCAGGCCCATGGCCTTGCCGGTGCGGATGCAGTCTTCGACCTCGGCGTGGTCGCGGTGCAAGGCGTCGAGGAACTGGATCTGGTGGGAACCGGCGATGCCCCACATGTGCCGGATGTTCGTCGCGGTGATGGAGTACCGCCAGCCGGTCTTCTTCTCGAAGGCGGTCAGCTTCTTCAGGTGCCGCCTTGAGGGCCGCACCCGGCGGACGATCAGCCGCATGCCCTGCGGCCAGCCGCCACGGGTGTTCAGGCCGGTCAACTCCGCAATTTGATACCCGCCTTGAAGGTTGCCGTCCTGTGTCAGCGAGGTCTCCCACGCGTTCTGGGGAAGCTGGGCGGTCGCGGCCTCGTCCTCCTCAGTGATCTTCCAGCCCACCGTGTAACGGACCGTGCGCCGTGTGGTGTTCAACGCTTCGAGGTGCTGAAGCAGGCCGTGCGTGGCCCCTGCACCGTCGACGCGGATCAGCAGCTTGGACTGCGAGGAAGCCGGGATCTGCTCCAAGCAGGCGGCCAGCACGCGCAGATGATCGTCCACGGTGTTCGCCCCCGCGTTGCCTGGGCGCAGTTCCATCGCGAGGCTCTCACCGGTGTTCGCGCACCAGCCGCCCAGCGGATGGAACCCGAACGTACCCTTGAACGTCCCCGTGGCTCGTTCCTTCTGCGAAGCGGCGGTGATGATTGTGGCGTCCAGGTCCACCACGATCCAGCCTCTCAGCCTGCGTCCGGCGACCTCGATCCACGGGAAGCCGTCAGGCCGCAGGCGGAGCAGCATCCACACGTGACGCCGTACCCGTCGGCGCACTTTCGCGATCTTCGCCAAGCTCGTGTCGTCCAGCCCGGTCAGCAGCCGGCGCACCGTCGAGTCCGAGACTGGGGCACCGAACAGGCCCTGGTGGTGGCGCTGGAGCTGCTCGGCTTCCAGCACACTCCTGGCCCCCAGCACGATCGCCACGGCGAGCTGGACCAGCACCCCGGCCCGCTCCCGCCAGCCACTGGCTCCGCTGGAGGGCAGTACACCCGCGAGCCCTCGTGTCAGCCCGATCCGGTCCGCCAGCCGGCGCAGCAGCACCGCCCCGGCATGCCCCACCAGCCCCTTCCCGTCGGCCGTCACGGACAGCCCCCGGTCCCACCCTGTACGCTCGACCACCAGAAAGGTGTCCTGACTCTTGCACCGGATACGAACTCGACACTCGCATCCTTGCAGCTCAGCGGCACCTTTCTGCTGTCAGGGCATCAGGTCACCCAAATCCGCTGAATAGCCAGGGCCAAATCAGCATGCTCCACGCCTGATCAGTGCAGGAGCTGGCAGACAGCGAGCGGGCAGGCTCACACGCCCGCGCTACGGCGGAACGGTCAGCGGGTGGGGCATCGCCAGCAGCGACCGCTCCGAGGATTCACGGCTGCCCACTCGTGGCTTCACCGGCAGCTCTGGAGACGCCCTCGACTGCACCTGCCAGCTCACTGCACTTACCTCATGCAGTCGGCATAGCGCAGGGATCACGTACCGTCAGCCCCTGCCGACACGTGATCGGCAAGAGCCCAGGTCACCAGCGCGCCGAGGCCTCGCCGCGCCCCGGTTCTGCGCCAAGGGCATCACCGGGTCTGGTCGAGTCGAGCCTCTGACCTGCGCGATCAATCTTCGGTGGCACAAACTCGCGTCCGTCAAGGTTCGTGTCGCGTCCTTCGGGAGCACGGCGCCGCAGACGTAGCAGTACCGACGGCGGGGCCATGCCTCCAGGATCGCGCGTGCCCGTCACAAGGACGTCCCGCCAGGGGTAGTCAGCGCGTTGGCGCCGTCTGGTGTCGCTGCCGGGCGAGGGCCGGATCGACAGGGGAAGCGGGAAACGGCGTCCGGGAAGAGCCCGGGAACACCAGTGCCTCAGGGTCGTTTCAGGGGACGGCCAGGGGTGTTTCAGGGGACGGCTCCCCCGTACGCACGACGTGCCGCCGAGCTCCCGGCCGTAAGGTCGGGGCCCCGCACCCACCGGCCGTGGTGGGCGAGGAAACGTACGGAAGGGAGAGCGACGTGCCGACGCACGAGCCCCGTGAGCCCCAGGAGAATCCCGCCCGGCCGGCGGCCCGTCGGCGCGTCCGTCGTGCCGCCGTCGGGGCCGCACTGCTGCTGGCCGCGACCGTGCCGGCGGCTGGAGCCGTACCGGCCCACGGCGGCGGGAACGCGCCGGCCGCCGTGACCGCCCGACCCGCACGGGCCGAACTGCCCGCGCCCACCGGTCCGTACGCGGTCGGCACGGCCGCCCTGCACCTCACCGACCGGTCCCGGCGGGATCCGTGGCGGCCCGACCGGGTCCGTGAGCTGATGGTCAGCTTCTGGTACCCGGCGGTCGGGGGCACGGGCGGGGACGGAGTGGCGCCCCACATGGAGCCGGGCGCGGCGGCCCACTTCGGCTCCGCCGACGGCATGGGCGCGCAGAACTACGGGGTGCCGCCCGGGAGTACGGACTGGGCGGCGACGCGGTCCCACGCCCGGCCGCGCGCCCGGGTCCTGCCGGGCGGAGCGCGCCCGGTCGTGCTGTACTCCTCGGGCCTCGGTGATCCGCGCACCTGGAACACCGGTCTCGTGGAGGAACTGGCGTCGCGCGGCTACGTCGTCGTCACCCTCGACCACACCTACGAGGCGTCCGAGGTCCTGCTCCCGGGCGGGAGGCTCGCGACGTCGGTCCTGCCCGGCCTCATGGACCGGCCCGACCGGGACATCCGGGTGCTGACCCGGACCGCGATGAAGGCCCGGGTGGACGACACGCGCTTCGTCCTCGACCGGCTGGACGAGCTCCGGAAGGGCCGGTCCAAGGTGGCCCGTTCACTGCCGCGCGGGCTGACGGACGCCCTGGACCCAAAGCGGATCGGCATGGCCGGGCAATCGTCGGGCGGTTTCACCGCGGCGCAGGCCATGCACGACGACCCACGGATCGCCGCGGGGATCAACATGGACGGCCAGATGCACTTCCCGACCACGGCCGACGGGCAGGGCACCGCGCTGGGGACGGCGGCCCGGGACGGGCTGGACCGTCCGTTCCTGCTGATCGGATCGAGCGCGGAGGTGGCCAACAACCGGCCCTCCTGGGAGGCGTTCGCCCGGAACACCCGCGGGTGGCACCGCCAGGTGACGTTGCGGAACACCGCTCACAGCGCGTTCACCGACGCGGCACCGCTGCTGCCGCAGCTGGCCCGGCAGGGCGCAGTGCCAGAGGACGTCGTCAGGGACACCATCGGCACACTGCCGCCGGACCGTGCCGTGGCCGCGACCCGGGCGTACGTCACCTCGTTCTTCGACCACTGGCTGCGCGGCCGGGACGACCACCTCCTCGACGGGCCGTCGGCCCGCTTCCCGGAGGCAGTACGCGTCCGCTGAGGGGACGGGCCCCGGCCAGCGAGCGACGCTGTTGGTTAATCCGAGGTCTGGCGTGACGTCGGCCTTCAAGACCTGGTTGTGGTCTTGTAGGCCGACGTTGTCGTATGGGGTGGGTGCGGATGTCGTTGCAGCCGAAGGGATCTGAGGAGATCCCGGCGGAGACGGTGCGGGTGGCTCGGGCCGTGTTCCCGAAGGGCAGTCTGGTGATCCGGGTGCGGGACGAGCTGGGGCCGCTGTTCACGGACGAGCAGTTCGCGGACGTGTTCCCGGCTCGAAAGACCCGCCTCGCCAGCACCCGAGCTCAAGCGGAACGCGCAGGCGTCTGAGCACAATCCGACTGGCTTATCGAACTGGCCCGCACTCATCGACGATCACGGTCGGCTCTGACAGGAAGACATCCCAGTCGACGGGGCCGTAAGCGATGTTGAATGTGTCGAGCCAGTACGACCATCCGCGGATTCCCAGGGCGCTGCTGAACCGGTAGTTCAACTGCCAGCGGACCCACTGTCCGGGAAGCAGTCGAACTGCCGGCGGCCTGCGCGGCCGAGGTGGCAACCCGAAGAGCGGCTCCACACGAGCGAGTACTCGGAGCCGATCACCTTCGTCCCGCAGGCTGACACCGACCTCGCGATGGTCCTTCTGGCTCGAACGTGGCTCGAAGCCGTCACGCTCGGACATCTGGACGAAGTGGGCAAACTCGGAGGGCACCTGGGGCAATGAGAAGCCGAGCGGCACCGCGTTCCTGCGGGCAGCGGCCTCCCCGCCCCGAGATTGCTTCGTCCAGGATGTCTTGATCCATTGCACCGTGATGTCCACTGCACCTGCCTTTCGCCGAGAGCCTACGGTCAACATTTGCTTGACGTCACCCAGGTTCCGACGCAACTGCCTGCTGCCAGTTCTCAGCAACATCCCAGAGGGTTAGAGACCCTGACCGCTCTCCGAAACCGCCTACAAGTGCTCTCCGATCTCAGGTTCTGGTCCAACTTCTGTGGTGCGGTGACGCTCGGTGTTGTTGAAGGCCGTCGGGCATGGTGATGTGACCACGGTCTGACGTTGATGTCGGTGGGGCAGTCGATAATGCCGGTCATGGCAGATCGCAGTCCGGGTCTCCGGATCATCACCTCGGCGGCGCGGGCGTCTCTGAAGCCGCTCGGCCTGGCCCAGCGCGGGCGGTCACGTGTGTGGATTGACGATCACGGGTGGTGGCTCGGGGTCGTGGAGTTCACCCCGCTGCGTACTGCCGGCAGTGGTCTGCACATTGGTGCGATGTGGATGTGGCACGACGTGGATCACCTGGCCTTCCATGTAGAAGCAGTCCGAACCGGCCCCGAGCTGTTCCGCACCGAGGACCAGTTCACGCCGCTGGCTCTCGAACTCGGCCGACGGGCCGCGGCAGGGGTGACTGCGCTGAGGGAGAAGTTCCCGGCCCTGCCGGAAACCGCCCGATATCTGACGTCCAGGCCGGTGCGGCGGGGATTCCTCTGGGACGGCTTCGACGCTGGGATCGCGGCCGCCCTGGTTGGGGACACGGACTTGGCCCACGATCTTTTCGAACAAGTCCTACGAGAGGACGCGCTCGCGCCCTGGATGGTCGAGGCCCAGGAGAAAGCGCGTGAGCTGCACGAGATCGCGTCAGATCGTGACGCCGTGACTGGCTGGGTCACCCGGGCCGTCGACTCGTGCCGGAACAAGCTGGGATTGGATCCCGTGCTGCTTGCGATCGGCTGAACGGACCCGCTCGTCGAGCGGGAGAGCTGCGGTCAGGCAAGAAGGACTCGCTTCCGCAGCAGGCTGAAGCCCGCCCGGCCGTACATTTGGCGCTTGATCATTTTGATGCGGTTGACGTGGCCCTCGACAACGCCGCAGCTCCAGGGCAGTGTTAGGCTGGCGGTGACAGCGGCGAGATCCCGTTCGAGGCCATTGACGAAGGCGTGGAGGCTGGGCAGGTCGTCGGCGCGGACCGCCTTGATCCACTGCGGGAGTTGGTCACCCTGGAGCTGGGTGAGCATCTTGCCGAACGCGTGGACGTGCCCGGTGAGGGCGCCCAGTTCAGGGCAGCTGGCCAGGACGGACTTGAGCTTCAGGCGCTCGCTCTCCGGCAGGGCGTCGGGGTGAGTGAGGATCCAGCCGGCGACTGTGCGTGGGGACGGTGGACGGGTTGCCGGTGCGGTTGGCGTTGTGCGAAACGGCTGAAGATAGGCGCGGACGGCTCCGTAGCCGCCGGTGTAGCCATGAGTCTTGATCTCTTCCCAGAGGGTCCAGGCGTTCGTGCAGCCCTCGGCCCATCGCTCGTGTAGGTAGGGCCTGAAGTCGTCGAGCTTGGTCCTTCGGTTTTGCCACTGCCCCTGGAACAGGGCTTCTGGGGTCGCGGCGTCTGCCAGCCGCTGGACGGTTCGGTAGGTCATGCCGAGCTGGCGCTGGACCGAACGTCGGCTGTGGCCGGCGGCCAGCAGCGCGTGGACGGTGGCGTGCTTGGCCCGGGTGCGGTCGGCGAACCGGTGCCCGGTGGGCCATGGCGAATCGCTGTCGGCCGATTCTCGTGCCACCTTCTCTGAGGGCGGCTCGGCGGTGGTCGCGCGAAGGCAAGAGCGGTGGAGGGAGACACACCGCTCGGCCGCTTCGCCGAGGTTGCGCCACAGGTGGAACCGGTCAGCGACCTGGACGGCAGTGGGTGCCCCGATGCTGGCGCCTTCGGCGAAGAACGGGGCACGGTCTCGACAGACGACCTCGATCCCCGGGCGTTCGGCCAGCCAGGCCGCGACAGTGGCCGCCTCGCGATCCGGGAGGAGGTCTACCGGCCTGCGGGTCTCAACGTCGACCAACACGGTCCCGTAAACACGCCCCTTGCGCATCGCGTACTCATCAACGCCGACCACCCGTGGGATCCGCGGGCGAGGCTCTGGAAGAGCGTCAACCAGCCGAAGGATCGTGTTCCGGCTGACCTTCGCCCCGAAGATGCCGGCCAGCCGGGCACCGGCGCGACCGGCCAGGGCGAGGCCGACCTCGGCCAGCGCCGACCGCATGCGCTCGGTCCGTTGGCTGTACCGGCGTGTCAGGCCCCCGACCTGTTCGACAAACGTTCGCCGTGCGCAGGAGGCCTCCTCGCAAGTGAAGCGCCGGACACGAAGCCGCAGTACCACCCGCCGTCCCGCCACGGGGAGGTCAGCAGGGAACCGCAGGTAGGAGCCGTGCACCCGCCCCGACCAGCTTCCGCAGTCCGGACACTGAGCTCGGGCCGTCCGACATCTGACACCGATACGGATCAGCTCGCCTTCGTCCTCCACCGACACCACCGTGATCTCCGGAGCCGCCAGGAAGAGCAGCTCTTCGAGCCGGAGCATTACCTCGCGCACGACTACAACTGTCACGGGTCAGTGACCGGGGGCCGAGCCTGCCTCTGAGGTGCCGGCCGCTGGGGCACGCTCGCCTCTCCGAACTAGCAGAAGGGGGAGCTGATGCTCACCAGATTCCGGGGTGTTGTGACTGCGGTCGTCATGGCGGGTG
>Ga0123353_10003042_pt1 | contig 20996 bp, 19 predicted proteins | sample TergutLab28metaG_3_FD_92763 | JGI IMG/M metagenome (GOLD analysis project Ga0123353, IMG submission 92763) | Labiotermes labralis P3 segment gut microbial communities from Petit-Saut dam, French Guiana - Lab288 P3 | ecosystem: Host-associated > Arthropoda: Insects > Digestive system > Gut ... | reverse complement strand
CCCCTCAAACAAAAAGCATTTTTAACGAATAAAAAAGACGAAGATGAAAAAGGAATTAATTCAATATGTGGAAGATAACTTTGTAGAAGTAAAACAATTTCCTCAATTTAAAGCGGGCGATACGGTTACGGTTGCGTATCGTATTGTAGAAGGAGCGAAAGAACGTATCCAACAATTTCAAGGAGTAGTACTGCAAGTGGGCGGTCATGGAACGTCTAAAACGTTCACTGTTCGCAAAATTTCGGGCGGCATTGGCGTAGAAAGAATTTTCCCCTTTGCCTCTCCTTTTGTTTCCGATGTCGTTGTAAATAAGAGAGGTGTGGTGCGCCGCGCCCGTATTTACTACCTTCGTGCACTCACCGGCAAGAAGGCGCGTATTAAAGAACGTAGAGTAAACAAAGCATAATCATAAAGAGCGGCAATCGCCGCTTTTTTTATAAATATTGTTATCATGAATATCTCTCACATTGAACACATCGGCATTGCCGTAAAAGATTTAAAAACCGCCATTCCTTATTATGAAGATGTTTTAGGGTTGAAATGCTATAATATTGAAGAAGTTGCGGAGCAAAAAGTAAAAACCGCCTTCTTTAAAGTGGGCGAAACCAAAATTGAGCTGTTAGAGCCTACTTCGGAAGAAAGCGCTGTGGCTAAATTTATTGAGAAAAAAGGCGAAGGCGTTCATCACATCGCATTTCGCGTGCACAATCTTGTGGAAGCGCTGGCAGCATGCGAAAGCAAAGGTGTGCAACTTATTGACAAAGCCCCACGCAAAGGCGCCGAAGGACTCAATATTGCATTCTTGCATCCCAAATCTACGATAGGGGTACTCACCGAACTTTGTGAGGAATAGGAGTAATGCAACCGTCATTGCGGGCTTGCCCCGCAATCTCATAACAGTGTACCGCTATGAAGAAACTCCTCATCATCACCTACTATTGGCCTCCAAGTGGAGGGTCAGGTGTTCAGCGTTGGCTGAAATTTACAAAATATTTGCCCGAATTTGGCTGGGAACCGATTGTATATACTCCCGAAAATCCGAATTTTGATATAAAAGATCAAAGTTTACTTAAAGATATTTCGCCCAATACTGTGGTTTTGAAGCGAAAAATTTGGGAACCTTATCACATCTACCAATTTTTTGCCGGTAAAAAAAATAACAAACCAAGCAAGGAGGGCAATAAACCAAAGAGTAAAAAAAGCGAATTATTACATAAAATTGCATTTACACTGCGAGGAAACTTATTGATTCCCGACCCGCGTTGCTTTTGGATAAAACCATCGGTAAAATACTTGACAAAATACCTGAAAGAAAATCCTGTAGATGCTATTGTAAGCACCGGTCCCCCTCATTCGATGCATGAGATTGCCTTGAAGCTTCACCGCAAAACAGACATCCCATGGATAGCCGATTTTCGCGACCCCTGGACCAATATTGATTTTTATAAAGATCTGAATCTTACGTGCCTTGCAGATAAGATACATCACAAGAAAGAGCAAAAAGTTATTTCTGAAGCAAATTGCATTGTAAGTGTTACACCCACATTGTGCGCCGAATTTGAAGAAAAAGATCCCCAAAAAGTTGCTTTGATATACAATGGCTATGATGAAGCAGATATAGTAAAAAAAGAAGTAATATTAGACTCCGATTTTTCATTAGTTCACATTGGGATCATTAGTTATAGCAATTACCGAAAAAACAAAAATAAAGATCTCAATCATAATGTATTATGGGAAGCATTACACCTTTTGGTAAAAGAAAACGAAGAGTTTAGGAAAGCTTTAAAAGTAAAACTAATAGGAAAAGTTGACACCGCCATTCTCTCTGATATTGAGCGATATGAACTTTCTCCTTTTGTAGAAGTTATTGGCTATTTGCCACATGTAGAAGTGATTGAATTTCAACAAAAAGCACAAGTATTACTCCTGCTTATCAATAATACACCTAAAGCCAAAGGAATTTTAACCGGAAAATTATTCGAATACATGGCTTCCCAACGTCCTATTTTGGCGATAGCTCCTACCGGAAGCGATATCACAAAGCTACTGCACGAAACCAAAGCGGGTTCGAGTATTGATTTTCAGGATGTGGAAGGTATGAAAAACACGTTGCTTCATCTTTTTGAGCAATATCAATCAGGAACTCTATCTTCCTCTGCCACAGGATACAAACAATACTCGCGCCGTGCACAATGCGAAATTATGGCACAGTTATTAAATGAAATAAACAAATAACTTTTTTCATATCTTCGCGCCCTGTCGAAACCAAAATTATCAATCAATATAACACCTTTACATTTATGAAAAAATTAGTTCTCTCGGCGGTACTGTTGTTTGTAACCGCAAATCTTATGCAAACCCTTGCATGCACCAATTTTATTGTTACTAAGGGCGCCAGCAAAGATGGCTCCGTAATGGTTTCTTATTCAGCAGATTCCCATACTTTATATGGAGAATTATATCATTGGTCTGCTGCCACTTATCCTGTCGGCACAATGATGGATGTTATTGAATGGGATTCCGGAAGAAAATTAGGACAAATTCCGCAAGTTGCGCAAACCTATAATGTGGTGGGCAACATGAATGAGTTTCAGGTATGTATTGCCGAAACGACCTACGGCGGACTTGACACACTGAAAGAACCAAACGGAATTATGGATTATGGTTCTTTGATTTACATCACGTTGCAACGTGTAAAAAGTGCGCGTGAAGCGATCAAATGTATCAGCGACCTGTTAGATAACCATGGTTATGCCAGCTCAGGTGAATCGTTTTCTATTATTGACAAACACGAAGCCTGGATTTTTGAATTGATCGGCAAAGGTGCACCGATGCTCGACGCTAAAGGCAAGCCGGTGAAAGGCTGGACGAAAGGCGCCGTATGGGTAGCACGCCTTATTCCCGATGGCTATGTGAGCGGACATGCCAACCAGGCGCGGATCACCACCTTCCCGTTGGCAGACGGCAAAACGTCGATCACCAACAAGCAATTCGATAAATTGTACAATCCCGAAGTAACCACGATCTATTCTTGGGATGTTATTTCATTTGCCAGATTAAAAGGATTATATCCTGCAAATGTTAAAGAGGCTCCCGATGCACAATTCAGCTTCAGCGATATTTACGCTCCTATGGATTTTGGCGCCGCTCGTTATTGCGAAGCGCGCGTGTGGGCAGGTTTCCTCCGCTTAAACGAAAAAGAGATGCTCCCGTATGAAAAATACGCACGTGGCGAAGATTTGAAAAATCGGATGCCTTTGTGGATTAAACCCGTAGAAAAAGTGGATGTACGTCAGGTAATGCAACTGATGCGCGATCATTACGAAGGAACTTCTATGGATATGACAAAAGATTTGGGCGCAGGCCCGTTCGAGTGCCCTTACAGATGGCGCCCCATGACTTGGGAAGTGGACGGACAAAAGTATGTGCACGAACGCGCCACAGCTACCCAACAAACCGGCTTTTCGTTTATAGGTCAAACTCGTAGTCAATATCCCGATGCGTTTGGCGGAATTTTATGGTTTGGCGTAGATGACGCGGCGAGCTCTTGCTATGTGCCGATGTTCTGCTGCATTACAGAAATTCCGGAAGCCTTTAGAGTAGGAAACGGATCTATGGTAGAATATTCGGCAACCTCTGCTTTTTGGACGTTTACTAAAGTGAGTAATTTCGTTTATACACGTTATAATGCTATGATTAAGCATGTTAACGAAAAGCAAGATAAGTGGGAAAATCTAAGCATCAAAGAAATTGAAACCATGGCGCCCTATATCGTTGAGATGTATCATAAAGATCGCGATAACGCTATTGCGCAACTTACCAATTTCTCAAGCCAACGTACACAAGAGGTGGTGTACGACTGGAACCGTTTATTTGAATACCTGTTAGTGAAATACCACGACGGCAATATTAAAAAGGAAAAAGACGGAAAATTCATCACCAACGAAACCGACAACCCACAAGTAGAATTTCCCGAACAACCCAAGTACCCCGAACGTTGGTATCGGATGATTATTCAGGATTGCGGGGATAATATTAAGATGCATTAAAAATTTGGAAATAGAGGGGCAGTTGTTCAAGAAATTCCACCCCCTTAATCCCCCGCCAGCGGGGGAGATTCCACCCCACAATCCCCTCCAAGTGAAAATGACAATTTCCTCCCAAACGGGAAGACATTGCAACCCAATCTCCCCCGCTGGCGGGGGTTGGGGGGTGGAAAAGAAGGAAATAAATCATTGTTTTTTATCTTTAGATCTTAATGCAAACCCTACTTCTAAACCAAAAATTAATCTCATTAGAAACCCCAATTGTTATGGGAATCCTCAATATTACTGAGGATTCCTTTTTTGATGGAGGGCGCTATGTTTCTGAAACTGCCGTTTTAAAACGCGTTGAGCAAATGTTGGAAGAAGGCGCCACTATTATAGATTTGGGAGCGGTTTCTACCAAACCCAATGCTATAGATATAGATGAAAACCAAGAGTTTGAATCCATTCAAAAACATTTGCGTTTAATTCTTTCACATTTTCCGGAAGCGCATGTTTCGATAGATACATTTCGGGCAAAGGTAGCTGATATGGCCATTCGGGAAGGAGCAGCCTTAATTAATGATGTTTCAGGCGGCGCTGATCCTAACATGTTTGAGGTGGTGGGCAAACATCAAATACCTTACATATTAACTCATAACAATCGCAACCATCAGCTCTCAACCAAAGAGCTAATTCTCAATATGTTGTCGTTTTTTGGAAATAATATAGAAAAACTTGTTGCAAAAGGTGTAAAAGATATCATTATAGATCCCGGATTTGGATTTGGTAAAACCGTAGAACAAAATTATTACTTAATCAATCACCTTGAAACGTTTCTAATATTGAATTTTCCCGTTTTAGTAGGAATTTCAAGAAAATCTATGATACAAAAAGTTTTAGAAACATCGCCTGAGGGATCTTTAACCGGAACAATTGCATTAAATACGGTTGTTCTTCATCGCGGAGCTTCTATTTTACGGGTACACGACGTTAAACAATGTGCTGAAATTATAAAATTAATGAATGTATTATTCTCATTACAAACAATATAGAAATTATCAACAACTTTATAGTTAAAAAAACTTAATTTTATAACGATTAAAGATTTTATATATATTTTTGCGTGCTTATTGTTAGACCATTTTATTTATTAATTAAAACCTTTTTTATTATGAAAAAACTTATGATTTTGTTGGCTGTTGCTTGCCTCATTTTTGCTTCTTGTTGCGGAAACAAAACTGAAAAAGCAATTGACGCTGCTGAAGAAACCTACGTCTTAACTGAAGAACAACAATTGATGTTCGAGAATTGGGAAAATTGGGACAATTTAACAGTGGAAGAACAAGCAGCGCTTGTTCCCGAAATGAAAGCTTTCTTAGATGAGTGCAAAGCAAAATGCGAAGCTAAAAAAGAATGCAAAAAAGAAGATGGCGAAGAAAAAGAGATGTGCCCTGGAAAAAAAGCCAAATGCGAAGAGTTTAAAGCTAAATGGGAAGCTTTTGAAGAACTTGAGTTAGATGTTCAAAAAGAACTCATTGATTTGAAACTTGCACATATAGCAAAATGCAAAGAGAAAAAAGAAGGTTGCTGCAAAAAAGATAAAGAAGTTGAAGAAGAAATAATTGAAGTAGAATAATCTTATCTTACCATTAATAAAAAAAAGGCATCAGATTTTGATGCCTTTTTTAGTTGAGATGATTTCTAAACATTTGCGTAATCGGTTGTGCATAAATAAAATCGTTGAGATGCTCATTATTGGAAACCAATACTTCTTCTTTGGTTCCGCACCACTCCAAATTACCGTCCACAATAAAAGCAATAGTCTCTCCAATCGTAATTACAGAGTTTAAATCGTGTGTATTTACCACAGTGGTCATATCATATTCGTGAGTAATGCTGCTAATCAACTCATCAATAATAAGTGAGGTTTTTGGGTCTAATCCCGAATTGGGTTCATCACAAAAAAGATACTTGGGATTTATGGCGATAGCGCGTGCAATAGCGGCGCGTTTTTTCATTCCGCCACTTAACTCTGATGGATAAAGATGATTCGTGTTATACAAATCAACGCGATGCAAACAATAATTCACCCGCTCCAATTTTTCCTGATACGATTGATGCGTGAGCATATTCAGCGGAAACATCACGTTTTCCTCAATCGTCAAAGAATCGAATAGGGCAGAGCCTTGAAAAACAACGCCCATATCCATGCGCAATTTTTTTTGAGCATCAAACGACAAATGGTGAAAATCTTTATTATCGTAGTAAATAGCTCCCGAGGTAGGCGACAGTAATCCGATTAAACATTTCATTAACACGGTTTTTCCGGATCCCGACCTGCCAATGACCAAATTAACCTTGCCTTTTTCAAAAGAAGTATTGATGTTATGCAACACCTCTTTTTTTCCGAAAGATTTATACACATTTTCTACTACAACCATCTTAATTCAACATAATGTTAGTAATCACTAAATTAATAATCAGTATAAAAAAACTTGCTACCACCACACCTTGTGTACTTGCTTTTCCGAGCTCTAAGGCGCCGCCTTCAATTTTATATCCGTAAAATGCTGCTATTGACGTGATTATGAACCCAAAAATTACGGTTTTGGTCAAAGCGTACCAAACATCGTACATTCTGAAAAACGAGGTCAATCCATCCACATAATCGTAAACAGAAAGCAATCCTGTGGCCAATACCGTAAGATAACCTCCAAACAATGCAAAGAAAATACTCACAATGATCAATGCGGGGTTAATTACAAGAGAGGATAAAATTTTAGGAAGCACCAAATAAGATGCGGGGTTAATTCCCATAACTTCAAGTGCATCAATCTGTTCTGTTACGCGCATACTACCAATTTCTGCCGTAATTCTAGATCCGAGGTTTCCCACCAGCAACAAACTGATAATAGTAGGGCACAATTCCATAATGATGGAGGTTCGCACGGTAAAACCGATGGTCCAGGAAGGAATCCAGCTGCTTTCCACTTGCAGGGCGCACTGCAAGGTGATAACGCTTCCCATGGCAACGGAAACGATCATTACAATTACCAATGAGCCTACGCCCAGTGAGTACATCTCATCAATCATCTTCTTAAAGAATTCGTTCCATTTTTCGGGGCGCGAAAAAGTGCGCCGCAAAAAAAGGAAGTAATCGCCGAGAAGTTCTAAAAAATTGTATATCAATGTTTAAGATTTGTGGTGAGAGGTATGAGGTGTGAGGTATGAGGTGGGCAAAAATACACAATAACATAATTATCTTGATTTTTATAAAAAAAATAGTATTTTTGCCCCATAAAAAGTGTAAAAATTGTCAATATTCGACCATGAATTAGTGTAAAATGATTAATAATTTGGTATCTAAAAAGTGCAAGTATGTATATTAATAGAATAATAGATAATTATTTACAACAATGGTGTAGAGAAAAAAAACGCAAGCCACTTTTAATTCATGGAGCAAGGCAAGTTGGTAAATCATCTTCCATTAGAAATTTGGCAAAAAGTTTCGATTATTTTATTGAAGTGAATTTTGAACAAAACAGAAAAGTTCATAGTTATTTTGATGATGATTTAGATGTTAAGGAAATCTGCGACCAAATTTCCGTTCAATATAAGAAACCAATTATCCCAAACAAAACCTTGCTGTTTTTTGATGAAATACAAGCGTGCCCTCGAGCTATTACAGCCTTGCGATATTTTTACGAAAATTACGCTAATTTGCACGTTATTGCTGCCGGCTCATTGCTTGAATTTGCATTGGAAAAATTGTCATCGTTTGGAGTAGGGCGCATTGAATCCGTTTACATGTATCCTTTTTCATTTCAAGAATTTATGATTGCTTGTGGTGAAGAACTTTTGTGGAAAGAAGTTTGCAAGGCTTCACCCGAAAAACCAATGATCTCAACTTTTCATGAAAGTTGCATTGCTCTGCTGAAAAAATATCTTGTTTTAGGAGGGATGCCAGCTGTTGTATCAGAATACGTGCAAAACAAAAATACGCTCGCTGCCCAAAAAGAGTTGATTAATTTGATAAGCTCTTTAAAATCTGATTTTTCAAAATATAAACAACGAGTTCCTGAATTAAGAATTGCAACTGTATTTGAATCGGTTGTCAGACAGTCTGGCGGAAATTTTAATTATGCTAAAGTAGAGTCGCTCAATTACAGGCAGGTGAGAGAAAGTTTGGAACTTTTACAGAAAGCGGGCTTGGTAATTCCGGTTATTTGCACTTCTGCCAACGGCATACCCTTAGGTGCAGAAACAAATTATAGAAAACAAAAAATGATTCTGCTTGATACAGGAATTTTTCAAAGTATTTTAGGGCTTGAAATTGCTGATTTACTTTTGTCTAATGATTTTGAAGTTATTAACAAAGGCGCTATCGCAGAACAGTTTGTAGGATTAGAACTTCTCAAATCTGCTTCGTGCTATATGCCTCAAAATTTGTATTTTTGGACACGTGAAAAAGCAAACAGTAGCGCCGAGGTTGACTATCTTGTTCAGAAAGGTGAAAAAATAATTCCGATTGAAGTGAAATCAGGAAAAAGTGGAAAAATGCAAAGCATGCACTTATTCTTAAATGAGAAAAATGCAGCATACGGCATTCGTACATCACTTGAAAACTTTGGGCAATACGACAAAATTAAAGTATATCCACTTTATGCAATAGGAAGCAAGCCTTTCTGTTGAGTGGGTATAGGGCGTGGGAGAAATAGGAAAATATGACATGTTTTATGTTGCATGTTTTATGTTGAAATAAAAATATATTTTTGCACAGTCAAAAATAAAATAAATAATATGTACAGCGAAGTAAAGCGCCTCTCGGCTGACTTGCAACAGGAATTTCCTGAAACTACGGGGGTTTCACCGCGAAACCTATGGGATATGAAGCGGTTTTACGAATTTTATGTGATTGCCGATGTAAAAGTGCGACAGCTTGTCGCACTTTTACCATGGAAGCATAATTTGCTAATAATGAGCAGTGCGAGCTCAATAGAAGAGGCTATTTATTATGTAGAACTGACACATGAAAACAGTTTGTCGAGAAATGTCTTACTTAATTTCATTAAGGCTGACAGTTACAAGAATGCAAAATTATTGCCCAAGCACAGTAATTTTGCGCTCACATTACCGGAGCAATTATAGGAACAGGCGAACGAGATTTTGAAGTCCACCTACAATCTTGAAATGCTTGGATTGAAGCAGCCGTTTAAAGAACGGGAATTGGAGCAGCGATTGGTAGAAAAAATCAAATTTTTTCTGCTTGAACTTGGTGAGGGGTTCACTTTTATTGGTAATCAACATCGTTTGGCACACAACGAAAAAGACTATTTTGTTGACTTACTGTTTTTTAATAGGAAGCTGCACGCATTGGTGGCAATAGATTTGAAAGTAGGCGAGTTTGAGCCTGAATTTGTTGGGAAAATGAACTATTATCTCGGTTTGCTTGACGACAAAATGAAACAAGAAGACGAAAATAAATCCATTGGTATTATTCTTTGTGCCGCAAAAGGGAAAGTAGATATTGAATTGGCATTGCGCGATATTAATAAACCGATTGGCATTGCAGAGTATATGTTACAATTTCCTGAAAAAGAGATAAAAGAGCTTATTAGTAGGGAAATTGAAGAGTTTGAGACAGAAAAAATGTTATAATATGAAAATATCATATCTTTGCGAAAAATTTCGTTGCGATTTTTTTCGCAATGTTAAGCAAATGAAATTCAATGAATTATGAAAATACTATTTTTTACAGCTTGGTACCCAAGCGAAATAAATCCAAATTTTGGCGTATTTATAAAAGAACACGCAAAAGCGATACAAACAACTGATAATGAAATTGTTGTACTTGCCATTGTGATACATAGAAGTAAGTGTCTTTGGGAAAAAACAACCAAAGATTTTGTTGATGAAAATGGGATTCGTACCATTTTAATAGAAATAACCACTTGTTTTCGAGATATTGCTTATCATGCCATACCGTTGCAATATTGGATTGTAAAGCGAACTTTCCGCAAATTACAACCTGCATTCAATCCTGATATTGTTCATTCAAGTGTTATTTTTCCTGCGGGAATAATTGGAAATTGGCTGTCAAAAAAACTCAAAAAGCCGCATATTATTTCCGAACATTTTAGCGGAATAGCACGTACTCTGAGAATACCAATAATCTCATATTGGGCTAAAAAAGCCTATCAAAAAGCCACTTATATATTGCCGGTTTCTACCTATTTGAAAGAAAATTTGATAGCATTAATGCCTGTGCTTAAAAAAAATAACATTCAGGTGATTCCCAATATAATTGACGAGCAACTATTTGTTTACAAAGAAAAAAGCGCAGTTTCCGATAAAATAACGCTTTGTTCTATTGCAACGTGGAATAAGTACAAAAAACCAGCCAAACAACCCGAATTGCTGATTGATGCGGTGTCGGCTTTACAAAAAGAGGTTGATAAAGAGATTATACTGATCATGGTAGGCGGCGGCGACAAATTAGATGAATTGAAAGAACGTTGCAAAGAAAAAAAAGTAAACGCCATATTTACAGGATATTTAGCTAAATCAGAAATTGTAAAAAAACTTCACGAAGCCGACTTTTTTGTTCATCCTACTTTAATAGAAACTTTTGGAGTAGTTGTGGCAGAGGCGCTATTTATCGGAACACCGGTAATTTGCTCGAATACTGGAGCATTAGGAGAGTTAGTTAATGAGCAAAATGGGATTTTGTGTGTGAATACGGTTGAAGATTGGACAGAAGCTTTGAAAACTGCCATTAATACTACTTTTGACCACCAAAAAATAGCCGAAAATATAAAAGAAAAATATTCTTATAAGCAGATTGGGAAGGCAATTGATGAGGTTTATCAGGAAGTAATCAAATTATGAATGACAATGAATTATCCCATTATTTTTTTCTTAGTATTGTACAAAAAATTATAACACGAAGAATATAGTATAAAAAGTGTATAATATTTATTGTCAAAAAGATAAAGCGATATTTTCTCGCGCATAGATATTTTAAATAAGTCATTCTGTTCTGTTTTTAGAAATTTGGCGATGGTTTCATACATTTTTCTTGGAAAATGATAAGGAAGTGTGATTCTCATACGAAGTTTCCACGTTTCAATACTTTTTAAGAATAAAGAATAATCCTGTTTTTTCTCAAGAAATTGCGTCATATTATTCAATGCACATACGATATCATTCCATTTTTCCTTGTTCCATTTTTTTGACGAAGCCAACGTGTTATGCTGAATATAATGGTAGAGCGTTTGTTCAACTTTTGCGATTTTCTCTGCAATATAAACTATACGTACGATGGCACAAAGATCTTCCAAATAACGCATATCATCAGGAAATTGTACACTATTAAACAAATCTCGTTTTATTAATTTTGCACAAGAATACCCTGGCGAATCGCCTTGCAGTAACATTTTTAAATATTCTTTTGGCTCTTGGCTATAGGCAATATTATGTATTGTTTTTCCATGTTTCCATTCGCGAAAAATATTGCAAAGTACAATGTCCGAACTTTCTGTAATAGCGTGATTGTAAAGCAATTCTATGGTGTTCTTTTCAATATAATCATCGCTGTCAAGAAAAAAGACATATTTGCCGGAAGCGTTGAAAATTAATGTATTTCGCGTATGGGATATACATTTATTTGTTGGGTGATTGATTATTTTTATCTGTGATTTCCGATTCGGATATTTTTCTATTATATTTTGCAGCTTTTCCATACTGTCATCAGGGGTACAGTCATTTACAAAAATAAATTCCAAATTATCAAATGTTTGTTCAAAAACGGATATTGCGCATTTTTCAATGAATTTTGATACATTAAAAACGGGGATTAATACAGAAACTTGTGGGGTCATAATCATTTTACTGCGGCATATAATTTATTCTTCTTTTGTACGATGATGTAATTTGGATTTGCATCTAAAATGATTTTTGCTAATACTTGCGGATCATCAGGCAAATGATAGGTGCAAATTGCTAATTTTGGCGCAAATTTTCTCAATGTTTCTTTTGCACCTTCCAACATATAACGTTCAAAACCTTCTATATCTGCTTTTAGAAAATCAACTTTTTCCAACTTCTGTTCTGCTACGAAATTATCGATAGTTGTTATTTCAATTTTTTCTGAGTTTATAGAATTGTCGGTAATTCGATTGGCTCCGGAATTCAAATTGTTAGTTTCTATATAAGAAATTTCTTGCTTATTTCCCAATCCTTTTTCAATAATGTGTATGTTCCCATTTAATTGCTGTGTTATTTTTAAATAATCTACTGTTGCCTTACATGGTTCAAAAGCATACACTTTTGCACCTTTCACCGAAGCATAAGCACTAAAATCGCCAATCCATGCACCGGCATCAATTACTACATCATCTTTTTTAACTGTTACCTCAATTTTATCACTTTTATAACTGTATGTTCCTTCGGGAAGAATTAAATCTAATTTATCCACTAATTTGCTGTCATAATTGTCATTATAGTTGCAATAAACAAATAAACTATCCATGTATATGTAATTAGCGAAACGGTCTAATGCGAAACTTTTCGGGTACAATGGTAGTTTTATTCCATTAAAATCCCAAATATTATCTTTCAAATATTTTTCTTTTAGAAACAGATACTGTTTTTTTTCTTTGATTTCAAGCGCTTTTTTCATCCCTAAAAACAACTTGTTCATACGATGAGTCATTATTTCACGAGGAGTTTCTATTCCCATTTTATATGAATAGAAAATTATCTTAACGGCATTGAAGATTTTTTGCTTTTCCATGTTTTGTTAATTACTTTGTTTTTTTCGGGTACAAAAATAACAAATTTGCTCTTTATAAATAGTAATTCTATTGTTTGTTTCCTCCTTTATAAAAACTCTTCATCACAAAAATATAATCTTTAAATTGCAAGTTTATTTCTTTGATAACCACTATAGACCATTTCCAGTTTTGATAAGCACACATTGCAATATTAGGTGCTAATATGAGGCACAATACTCCGAGAGATGTATAATTGAACATTATTATTAGTAACAAAACCGAAGCACAACCCGTGAGCATTACCGATTTGAAATAAGGGACTTCATTTTTTGTCAATAAAGTGGAAATGGCAATGTATTGGTTTGCATCTAAAAAGGCAAACAGTAACATGAGAAATAAATATGCAGGCTTCACTAGAGAAGTCTTACTGTTTATTAAATCCAAGGCATAATTACCAAGTAGCAATAATGCGGTGCCTAACACAATGAAAATAAATATCATATTTATTGTTCCTTTTATGTAAAGGCGTTTTACTCCATTGTAATCCTGTCTCACCCTATAATGCGATAGTTGTGGAATAAATGTAGCAAGCCATGTAAAGCCAAAACTATAAATAAACATAACTAATTGACGAGATATGGTATAAGAAGCTACTTCGGGTAATGACAGATAAAAAGGGGATATTAAAACAATTGCTTGATGAATACCAAAAGAACCTAAAGCAACCAGTCCCAGTCTTACGGAATTTGGCAGCACTATTTTTATAACTTTCGATGTTATTTCGGTTGGAACGATGTTGCGCAAATTTGTTCTTGTTACTTTATCATAAAAAACATAATACGATAAGATTCTGTTTATAATACTGCCTGTCAATAGTCCCAACACCAAAGAAATAAAACCCAAACCTGCAAATAAAAATGTAAGCGTTGCAATAATACGAATGGATTGCGAAAAAGCAACAATTTGCATATTTCGTTTAATCAACCCTCTTCCCTGCAAAATACTACCGTAATAGAAGGTATAAAGTTCATACGCTAATACGCCGCCAAAAATATACCATGCTATCCAAATAGGTTGCTTATCACCAGAATATTGCGCCAAAACCGAAGAGAGATAAAATGGGCTTGCCGATAGGAAAATAATTAAAAACACTATGGCAATAATGCCATAGTAGCGCTTCATTGCCAACAAAAGGCTTTTCAATAAGCCATAATCAACTTCAGAGGTTTCAGCTACTGAGTATCCTTTTACTTTCAGTTCTTTAGCGCCGCTATACACATAAGTAACATTGCGCGAAAATGAGTTGGAGAAACCAAAATCGAGCAAAGCAGTAATCGTCATCAACGAAAGAAAGATGCCCCAAATTCCCACTTCCTCACTTGGAAACATACGCAAAACTACCGGCAGCACAATGATTCCCGATAATATCCGCATGCTTGTTGCGGCGTAGTTCCAAAATAAGTCTTTGCGTCCTATTTGCATTTGTTTGTTATTTTCCAGTGGCCGCCTTTATCGGGGCCAATGCGTTCAATTAATCCTTGGGTTTTGAGCTTGGCTATTCTTTCTTTTGTGGCAGTTGGTTTTCTTTCAATTTTCTGAGCAATGTCAGGAATGGAAATTTGGCTATTTTCTGTCATTAGCTGCAAAATAATATGATCAATAGCAGTTATTTTCAGGTCGGTTTTCAAGTCGGTTTTCAGGTCGGTTTCTATGATATTTGTACTCGTTTTTTGTTCGGTGTATGATACAATTACCATAAAACCTCCCCCAATTTCTTTAAAATCTATTATCATTGTTGGATAAAGCGATAGCGCATTTCTGACACGCAAAAATCCACTGCCGTACTTTTCTATATCACCGGTTAAATAAAAGGCTTCGGCTATCAATTTGTTTCTAGCGTAAGCAGGATAAAAATCTGTTTTTAAATCATCTATGGTTAAATCATCATGTAATTTTCCGGGATTGAAAAATGTAACATAATTGTCAAATATTTTTATTTGGATATCTGCCGGACTCAAATAATCTCGATGAATTACGGCATTCAACACCAATTCTCGTAAAGCGTCTAATGGATACTCCGGAATTTCAGTGCGTTGTGTGGTTTTCCCTGTGATTTCAAAAGCAAATTTTATTTGAGAAACGAAGTATTTCATTGTTTCATCCACCACTTCAAAAAGCGACAAGCGCAACATTCTATCATCAATAATCATGGAAGGAGTTTTGAATCTGCCTAAATGTACATTATAAATAATTTCATCTTTTGCAAAAAGCAATAGCGCTGCATTGGTGATTTTACCATTATTTATCAGTTTGAGCTTCTTTAAATCTTCTTCCGGCGTTCCCGATAATTGAAACCTGCCTTTTTCATTTATTTTATTGATGAATTTACCCACTTTTATCCAGTCAATATCTTCAATAGAAGCGTTTTGAGCAGGATACAAATCCCAAGAAACTTGAAGCGTCTGTAAATTCATATCTGATTTTCTATAACATCTTCATTAAACGATTGCTTAAATTCAATATGTTGGTTTTCTCCTTGTTGGATAATGTTTTCAATATTAATCATCGTTTAGTTGTCTTCGTTTTTGCAGTTGTTGAATTTGACCGCGAAATTACACAATATTCAATAATTCAAACCAAACGCCCACAACGGAACAACATTTTTATAACCATATTCAATGTCATCCTTAACGATAAAAGCATTTTTCAGTCCTTCGATTTGTTTTTGCGTTTTACTTTTTCCGCCTACTTCAAAAGTTAGATTGTCAATGTTGAAATCACCTTTTTCGGAGCGAAAAACCTTGTTATTTACTCGCATTTGATTAAAGAAAGCGGTTTCACGCAGGTTTCCAATATTGGGTTCTTTTTCCGATAAACAAAAAGCAAGATTGGTATTGTCTAAGTAAACTTTCTCAACTTTACCAACAACCAGATAGCTTCCGGTTTTTTCGCGAAGCTGGGCAATCATTCCCGCTTTTTCAATATAATAAAAATAGTCGGCAATGTTGTTTTTACTGGCTTCAATTAATTTTGAAAGCCCTGATAAATTGGGCTTAAACGGTACAGAATCAGCAATTATCGTCAGAAGTTTTAATAATTTTCTACCTGTTGCAACATTCATATTTGCATACAGAGGAATATCAGATTCCATTGTTTGAGTAACAATTTGCCGCAGATGAGCTATATAATTTTCATCGTTTCCAAACGGAAAATATCCTTTTTGCAAATATTCTTTAAAAAATTTAATGGGATAACCAATAGTAGATTTCAAATCGTTGCTTTTGTGTGAAAGAATATCATTGAGCGATAAAACGGGAACAGTAATATGGTGAAAAAATTGCAAGTATTCGCGAAACGATAAGCCTTGTAAATAAAGAAGTATCGCCCGGCGACTCAAATCAGCGCTGCCTTTTAAAATATCCAATACCGACGAGCCGATAAAAACCACTTTCAAGTCGGGATAGTTGTCGTATAGATATTTTAAACTCCTCGACCATTCGGGATATTTGTGTATTTCGTCTATAAATAGAAATTTACCGCCGTCTTTATGAAATTCGTCAACTGTTTCCAGCAAGGAGTGGTTGGCAAAATACAAGTCGTCCATCGAAACATATAAAGTATCGGAAATACTGTGATTTTCCTTGATGTGTTGAAGAACAAGTGTTGTTTTGCCAACACCACGCGAACCAACAATGCCAAACATTCGGTTGCTCCAATTGATTGTTGGAAACAAGTAACGCTTAAAATCTATAGTTGTCTTGCGTAAAAGTTCTTCAAAGTTTTGATATAACAATTTCATGATCCGTTAATTTTTTGGCAAAAATAAAACAATTTCCCTATTACAGTGCTTTTTTTCTTATTTTTTTCCCTGTAAAAGTGATTGCATGAGATCATATTTAAGAAAATAAAACCATAAACAAAATTTTATACTTTCGCCCCTTCACGTGTGAAACAAAACCCAAATATTAATATGAAAAAAATCTCCTTTTTAGTTTCATTGTTTGCATGCAATATGTTGTTTATTTCCAGCCTTTTTGCCCAAGAAATTACCTATGCCAAATTGCGCGATGGGAATGGCATTTCCATTCATTTATCGCTGCCATCTTACGAAGTTACTTCGCTCAATTACAGAGGCGAAGCGATGAATGAAATTGCATTGTCGGGTATTTTTATTCCAAATGAAGCCGGCATGCCAAACTTGCCCCGAATAAGCAGGTTTGTGGCAATTCCTCAAGGCGCTGAAGTTAAAGTTTCTGTTAAAAGCATGGAAACCGAAAGGCTTCAGCATATCAACATAGCGCCGGCGCTGAAAATACAGGCAATTCCGGAAGAGCCTGTAACGGATTATGTGAAAAATCATAAAATATACGCAACGAACGAGTTTTATCCGCAAAATCCTGTGGAAATTTCTGAAGTTACAAGTTTAAGAGGAGTAAATGCTATTATGCTGGGGATTACGCCGTTTCAATTTAATCCTGTAACGAAAGAATTGATCGTCATTAACAATATTGAGCTTGAAATTGAATACGTTGGCGGCTCAAAAGCGTATGATGATCCGAAATATCGTTCGCCATGGTTTGACCCGATTCTAAAAAATGCGCTACTCAACTATGAAGTACTTCCTGAAATTGCATATACCGGCAAAAGTCCTAGAGATGGAGAAGGTTGTGAGTATCTGATTGTTATTCCCAACAGAGAAGACTTTAGACCTTATGCTGAGCAAGTTAAAGAGTTTAGAACCAAACAAGGTATCTACACTAAAATTATGAGTTTGGAAGAGATGGGGGTTACCACTACCACCCAACTAAAATCGTATTTTCACAATGCTTACAATAATTGGGCTATTCCACCGGTTGCCGTTTTGCTCATGGGCGATCATAACACGAATATGACACTTGGAATACCTGCCGAAGTCATTTCACATCCCTATAGCGGTACTTGTATTACCGATAATCAATACGCTGATGTAACAGGTAATCTTTTGCCCGATATGGTTTTTGGTAGAATGGCTGCCGAAAACGACGCGCAACTCGCCGTATTGGTGAGCAAATTTTTGGAGTATGAAACCCAACCGTGTATGGATCAGAATTATTATAAAAACCCGATTACTGCATTAGGTTGGCAAACAGTACGTTGGTTTCAGATATGCTCTGAGGCAGCAGGAGGCTACTGGCGTCAACAAGGTAAAACCCCGGTTAGAATTAATGCTATTTACGAAGGCACACCGGGTAGCAGCTGGTCAACCGCTCAAAATACCGCTGCTGTTGTAAATTGTTTTGGTCCAAACGGTACAGGATATATCCCTGCAACGCCAAGCGAACTGGGAAATTGGTCTGGCGGCACGGCAGCCCAAGTGGTTACCGCGCTAAATAACGGTGCTTTTGCCTTGCAACACCGCGATCATGGCTTTGAAAACGGGTGGGGTGAGCCCGATTTTACATCTTCTCATATCAATCAACTTACCAACGTGGGAAAAATGACGTATCTGTTTACTATCAATTGTTTAACGGGAAAATTTAATAATAGCACGCCATGCTTTGGGGAGGTTTTTCATAGATATACGTATCAAGGACAAAATGCCGGCTGCGTAGGATTTTTAGGACCCACCGAAATATCTTATTCTTTTGTAAACGATGCTTTTGTTTGGGGAATGTACGATTTGTTTGATCCCAATTTTTTACCCACTTTTGGTCACATGGGACCTTTTTCTGCTGCATATTCGGGAAATTGGATGCCTGCTTTTGGTAATGTTGCAGGAAAATATTTCTTACATCAAAGCAGTTGGCCCTATAATACCGGAGATAAAAACATTACTTATCAAATGTTTACTGCACACTCGGATATATTCTTAAGAATTTTTACAGAAGTGCCGCAAGAGCTTGATGTGAGTCATGCGGAGGTGTCTTTAGCTGGTACTTCAAATTTCTATATTACTGCTAATGAAGGAGCTTTGATAGCGCTTACCGCCATCATAGATGATAATCTTGAAATTCTTGATGTGGCTGTGGGTACAGGTCAAACGCAAATATTGAACATTCCCGCAACTTTAATGCCAACCACAGAAATCAATATAGTTGCTACCGGACAAAATTTCTTAAGATATGAAGCAGTAGCTCAGGTGGTTCCCGCAGAGGGCGCTTACGTGATTCCTACCGGCTACACTGTTCCTGATGAGGAGATATTAACTTATATATCAACAAATAGTGAAATTGTTGTTGCCTTGAAAAATGTAGGCGTTGAAACGGCATCCGGTCCGCTTGATGTTACCATTTCTTGCGATGATCCGCTATTAACGATTAACAATGCAACCGCACAATGCGAAAATATAGCCCCCGATGGCACGGCAACCGTAAGTTTCAATGTTACTGTGGATAACAGTATTTCCGATAATAAAACTTTCCCCGTAACCTTAATTGTAACAGGAAACAACAAAGCAACATGGGAAAGCAAATTCTCTTTGAAAGCTTATGCTCCGAAATTCGCATTAACAAAAGTTTTGATTGATGGAGTTGAAAACGGTAATTTAGAGAAAGGCACAATTGCCACCATTACAGTCATTGTAGAAAACAAAGGTGGTGCCGATGCCTTTGGAGTGATCGGTAATATAGAAACCAATAGCCAGTATATTACGCTTGCTTGTAGCGAAGTGGAGTATCGCGCAGGACAAAAATTGTCTGCCGGAGAAACAATGAACCTTACATTTACTATCATTACCGAACCCGATATGCCTTATGGTTATGTAGCAAATTTTAATTTCTCATTGAATGCGCAATATGGGCTCTCTTTCAATAATTCATTCACAGCTTCCTGTTCCGGTTCTAATGCTTATTGTACGCCGGGGCTAACCGGCTGTAACAGCAACGATAAATTTACCTCTGTCATATTAGTTAAAACATCCGATCAATCTACTTTAATAAACAATAATAGTACTGCATGTAACTCAAATGGATACCATGATTTTACCGGCACAACTGCCACATTAATCCCCGGAGAACAATATACCCTTAAAGTAAGGGTCAATTATGGCAGCAATTATGTAAGAGGATGGTTTGATTTGAACGGAAATAAAGTTTTTGACAATAACGAGTTATTAGTTAATCTCATTTGTAGTACCTCGGGTGTGGAATATCCCGCAACTTTTACAATTCCTGAAAATACAGTTCCGGGGACATATCGTTTAAGGCTTCGTACGAAATATAACTCAGCGCCGGAGCCTTGCGACGGCTATACTTACGGGCAAACACACGATTATACGATTGTAATTGCCGATGTGTATCCAACCGTTCAAAATGTAGAAGCTGAAGTAAACGGTAGCGACATTGCCATAGCCTGGTATGAGCCTGCCGAAAAAGTGCCGGTAGGTTACAATATTTACCGTGATGGTACTCTGTTAAATTCTGATCTGCTTACAGATACGGGCTTCGCAGAAGAAAATATTGAAAATGGTATATATGTTTACCATGTAACGGCTGTTTATGAGGGTGATAAAGAGTCTTTACCACAAATGTCAAATATCATTTGCCACTTTATATTGCCACAATTATGCGAAGTGCCTATCGATATTTTAGGAGTACCCGATAATGAGGGTTGTGGCGCTGTTATTACTTGGGGAGAACCCGAAAAAGATGGGATATTACTACACTATAACATTTATCGCGACGGAGAAAAAATAGCAGAACTCTTATCCGATGTTCAGGAATATCTTGACGAAGACCTTGAGGATGGAACCTATATTTATCAAGTAGCTGCTTTTTATGAACATTGCGAAGAATCGGAACTCTCAGAGGGTGTTTCCGTTACAATAGAATGTCTGGGCGTTAACGAAACAACAACTTCTTCTTTCGATATATTCCCAAATCCAACTACCGGTGAAGTTACAATCCAAGGCGAAGGACTTAACCGCGTAGAAATCTACGACTTGCAAGGTCGCAAATTAGTTGAATACAACAATGTGAAAGACCATTTGAAGATCAATGACTTGAGTAAGTATGAAAGTGGTATTTACTTTGTGAAAATGTATTCGAAAGCGGGTGGGAGCGTGGTTAAGAAGATGGTGGTGATGTAGATACTCTTTACCTCGCAAAATTCACCGACCTCGTTTCCCGAATCACCGTAATCTTAATCTGCCCCGGATAGGTCATCTCATTTTGAATTTTCTTAGAGAGATCGAATGATATTTCAGTAGCTTGCTCAT
>Ga0123353_10003040_pt1 | contig 20999 bp, 10 predicted proteins | sample TergutLab28metaG_3_FD_92763 | JGI IMG/M metagenome (GOLD analysis project Ga0123353, IMG submission 92763) | Labiotermes labralis P3 segment gut microbial communities from Petit-Saut dam, French Guiana - Lab288 P3 | ecosystem: Host-associated > Arthropoda: Insects > Digestive system > Gut ... | reverse complement strand
GGAGAGCCGTTCTTTTGAAAGAGGCTGGCAACTGGATAGCCATTGGAGTTTGTTGCGTGTTCCATTGATTCGTACCCGGTCGGAATTGATTGCGGATTATGTAATGATTCGGTTTTACCCTGCATTCCGGCATATCCAAGAAAGTCTCAACCGTATCAACACGCAGTTTGACTTACTTCGTCTTTCGATTGCCTTGGAGCGTTACCGAGCGGCGAATGGAGAGTATCCAGAGACTTTGGATGCTCTTGTGCCCACATATCTGATCGAGGTTCCTCTCGAACCTCTGACGGGCAGACAGTCGTTTGCGTATCAGCGCGAACCTGATGAGCAGACGGCATTTTTGCTCCGCTCGGCAGAGTGGCGGGAAGACGATGGTCGCACAAAGGAACTCTTTGTGCGGATGGCACCGAAGTAATTGAGCCGGTGCTCCGGCACATAAAAATGGAGCCCCTTTTTTAGTCGGGACAAGACACTTGGTTCACGGCACATAGTTCAACCAGATATTGCGGAATTGAACTTTGTTGCCGTGCCCTTGAAGGTAAACACCAAGGGGTTCAGCTCCCTCTTTCTTATATCCGGGAGTTTCCTGTTGAAATTCAATGTCGTCGTGAATGAGAATGCCATTATGCTTGACCGTAACCCGGGCATTGGCAACTTTGGTGTCCCCTTCGTATTTTGCCGGCGTAAAATCGAAATCATAGGTTTGCCACACGAGCGGCGGGAAACACATGTTCACTATCGGTTTGGCAACCAGATAGAATCCGCCGCACTCGTTGTTTTCCCCTTCCAGACCGAATGAATCGAGTATCTGACATTCGTATCGCTCGTCAAGATACACACCGCTGTTTGACCGCTGCTGTCCACGAGCCTGAGGCATATAGGAAAGCATGAACTCGACGTGCAGTTTATAGGGTTTCTTTTCAAACGGCAATGCTCTCGCTTCCGCCCAAAGAGTGTTTCCACGTTGCGTCTCATTCATCTTTGCTCCCGCGTCGAATTTGTCGAGGTTGGTTCCGTCGAAGATCACGACCGCACCTTCCGGGGCTTTTTCGCCAAGCGTCGGACTTTGCCGATATTGTTTCTCAAAGAGCAGGGCAGGGGTTGCAATTTCGACCTTCACTGGGTTGAGACGAAATGGTCGCGTTCCTTCACCACCTTGGGCACGTTCAATAACAATCTTTCCTACGGTCATGTCAAACGCAATTTCGTCGCCATTGACTTCGGCGGTTCCATACAGGCGCGGTTCTCCGGCTTTCCAGCCGTCTCCCGGCAAGCCGCCCGAATAAGCAACGGTACGGAATTTTCCGCCGCCATCGGCAATCAGATGCAAGCCCATTGTGCCGTTACCTGACTTGGCAAGGTATTCTCCTTGAAGAGTGAAATCTTGCCGTAGGGCTTCATCTTGAAGCACTTCACGGCGGCTGGTGTACTCCGACAAAGGAGTGTCCTGTGCGGTAACTGTTACGGCAAAAGAAAGAAATAATGCAACAACAAGACTGAAGGATTGTTTTTCCATGAACGTTGTAAGTTTGAGAAACGAAAAGCAGCCCCCCCATTATAAGAAGTTTTAGTCCGAGAGTCGACAATAGGCTTTCGCCGGAAAGTAATGAGGGGATGGCATTTTTCAGCAAAAGCCTGAATCAAAAATTGCTGTTGCTCTCTTGACCGCTTTTTTCTATACTTCGACTCCATTTTGTCTAATCATTTTTACCCTGCCATACGAACTATGAAGGTTTTTTCGTATTCCCTCTTTATTGCTTTCGTGATCCTTCCTTTTGCCGTTTTAGGACAGGACAGTAAACAGGCACTGCGTGATGGAGCCGCAAGATGGAAGCCCCTCCAAAGTGATGTCGAAATCGACACAATCACCGACGAGGAAATTCCTCTGTGCGAACTCATTATTTCCGACGACAATCGGCGAATGAAACTCCTCAATCCGCAGAAAGTCGTGCTTCGGAACTTTTTGGACACCGACGGCGATCCGAACCGGCAGGTCGATCAGTGGTCGTACTACCAAAATGGAGTCGAAGTCTATCGGGAATTGGACACAAACGGCAGCGGCAAGCGGAATCAATTTCGATGGCTGAACAGTGCCGGCACACGCTGGGGAGTCGATGAAAGCGGCAACGGTAACATTGATTACTGGAAGGAAATTTCCGCCGAAGAAGTCTCCCGCGAAATTGTTCTTGCTCTGGCAACCAAAGATGTTCGGCGATTCTTATGCGTTGCCCTCAAAGAGGACGAACTCAAAAGTCTAGCGTTAGGGGAAGCACTTAACGATACCGTTGCCCGAAAAGTTGCTGCACTGAAAACCGGCTTTGCCAATGCTGCCGCTGCCATTGCACTAAAAAATGATACCGAATGGTATCAACTCAATGCCGTCCTGCCGGGGATTGTCCCGCAAGGAGAACAGGGCAATCAAAAAGACTTACTGGTCTATGAAAACGCTGCCGCAACGATCAGCGATGCGGGAAACATTCGGCAAATCGTTATCGGAACGCTCGTGAAAATCGGCGACAATAACTGGCGTGTTCTCGATTTACCCAAAAATTACGATGAAGAGCAGGTTGCGTTCACATTTATTCAACCGGTTCATGCACAGGGGAGTTCGGGACCGACCGACAGTGAAGTGGTGGCAATCATGAATCAAGTCCGAGCATTGGAGGCTCAGATTCCGACTCTACCGGCAAATCAGCGACCGGAAAAACACAAACAGGTGATCGCTTTGCTCTTGGAAATTGTCAAAAAGTCCACCACGCAGGAGGAGCGGGAAAACTGGATTCGACAAATTGCCGATACGATTATGCAAGCGGCGGCTCGTGAGGAATACCCCGAAGGCAAGGAGCAAATCGCCTCGATTTTTGCGACGGTCAACAGACCGACAATGCAGGAACTTGCCGCTCATGTGCGGAGCCGACAGATTATGATTGACTACTATATGGCGACTTCATCGGGCAGTGATCCGATGAAGGGTTATACCCAGTGGCTTGCCGATTTGGAAGACATGGTTATGGCATTTCCCAAAACAGAAGCCGGTTTGGAAGGCATGATGCAACTTGCATCCTTTAAGGAAAATGCAGACCCGTCGAACACCGAGTCGATTCAGTGGTATGAAAAAGTGATTGAGTCTGTTCCGGGACAACCACAGGCAAGCAAAGCGCGGGGAGCGATCCGCCGATTGACCGCCGAAGGAAAAGCGATTCCATTTCAGGCAAGGGACACGACCGGCAAGGCATTTGACATCGCAGAGTACAAAGGAAAGTTTGTCTTACTTTGTTTTTGGGAATCGTACTCGGCGGCGCAATTGCCGATTTTCAAGGCAGTTACGGACAGATTTGAATCGGCGGGATTGGTGCCGATTGGGGTCAATTTATCGAACGAAGCGACATCCCCTTCATTACAGGGGTTTCCGATGGCGTGGCGGCAACTTTACGCCCCGGACGGCTTGGACGGTGCACTGGCAACGTACTGGGGAATTATGACCCCTCCCTGTATGATCTTGTACGACAAGGAAGGAAAGGTGGTTCGTTCCAACATTCTGACTGCGGAAGATTTACAGCAGATACTGACGGAGTCGCTACGCACGGCAGCGCAATGACAGGGTCAAAAAACGGCGACCCTATGCCGCTCCGCTCTTGCGTTGTACTGCCTCACGGTAGAGTTCGGCAACTTTCGTTTCACACAAGTGCCGTAATTCCTCCTCGGTCAAGTGTTCGATTTCTTCATAAAGAATCGGCTTGCCATACACCACTCGAATCTTTCCCCACAGTGTCGGAAACTTTTGCGTTCGAGGAAAGGCTTCATAACAACCGCAGATCGCCGCCGGTAAAATTGCCGATTTCGTCCGCTGTGCAAGCGTCAGCGAATCCCGTAAAAACGGGGCGATCTTGCCATCCCACGTTCTCTCCCCTTCAGGCATGATAAGAACGACCTCGCCGTTCTTCAAACGTTTGAGCGACTCCATGATTCCCGCAAAGCCAATGCCTTCCTTGTCAAGAGGAATCGCATCAAGCATGCCAATGAGCCAACCGAACAACTTAAATTTGAACAGCGATTTTCGCGCCAGAAAATTGAGCCGACGAGGCAAACCCACCGCCAGAAGCGGAGGATCAAAATGCGACTGGTGATTGGCAATCAAAATGACTCCGCCGCTTTCCGGTAGATTGTTTCGACCATAGTAGCGCACCCCGTAGAAAATCATGAAAAACAGATTTAACGGGAAACGAGTAAAATAATAAAACAAACGTTTTTTCCAGGAGATTCGGGACATGATTAAGGAGACAGGAGTCAGGAGGCAGGAGTTTTGTTCCAGATTTCTTTCTTCGGACTCCCGTCCCCTTCATTCTTACCGCTGATAGACAAATCCGAGGTTGGCGGCGTGCAAAACCTGATGCTGATTGGCGTAGGCATCGTAACCCGCAAAGGCACGTAACTTGATGTTGATGTCATAGTTTAACCCAAAACCAGCCTGAACCCAATCCCGTCCCGGATCGTTGCCGTGAACGGTGAAGGAAGGTCCATCCAATATGCCTGCCTCAGTGAATCGGGCAGTAAATTCCGTGGGTCGCCTTTTCGCTTCAAATTCGTACATCCACGCCACATTGCCGTAGAACGAAGCCAGTCCGTTTCTGACCCGGAATGGAGCGGAGTCAAACCGCATACCAAATATAGGGCGGAAAGTATGGTAGTCCCGCCGGTCTGCGGTCAAATTCAAACTGCCTGCTCCATTTTCCGTGAAACCTTCACGCAACAACCCCGTGTATTCCAATCCCGCATAAGGAGACAAGTTCAAAATACCGCCGCGATACCTGAAGCCCATTTCAAAATGTCCCGTTGCCAAAAACGCATTGTGTTGATTCGTTGCCGTCCGGTTAATGAAATTGTCGTCGCAACCGAATGTTATCTGTCGTCGGGTATCGTAACGGTGAGTGCCCACTCCCGCCTGAACGAGCATATAACCGTACTGACCGTCCTTCCTGAAGTAATGACCGAGCATAAATTCTTTGGACAGAGTCCGATCATTCAAATCGCTGGACAGACTGCCGTCGCCTGCCGAGAGGAATAAACCCAGTCGGCGTTGTCGTTCGTTTGTACGGTCAAATCCGACCATGATTCCCGCAAAGCCCTGTCTGTAACCGTTGATGTTGCCGTCGAAGGCGGAACTTCCCGCATGTCCATAGACCATTCCCCACAGGTTGTCCGTCGGGTTGGTTTTTAGATGTGTCGGATAAGGTGTCGGATACGGATAGTATGGCACCTGACCTCGAACGCCCGGCATGTCGGTTCTGAAACTGATCGAATCCCGCCGCAGAACATTGGCAAGCGTCGAGTGTAACATGACCGTATTTCGGAAACTTGCCATCGTCGCCGTTCCGTAAATGGAACCACTCATTTGGTCGAGGGCTCGATACATCGGATCCTCTGCCGGAGCAACAAAATCGCTACTTGTCCGTGATATTCCTGCTACTCCTCCCATCCGTGCATCCTGGAGAGCCAATAAAACCTGTCTGAAATCACCAGCAGGATACATTGTTGCGACATCAACGTATTTTCCGACGGCACGTTGATTCAGCGTCTTGCCTTCTCCTGAATAGGTGAATGCCCGAACCAATGAGAACCAATAGGATTGATCGTCGTGTCTCACAATAGCCTTCAGGAGAGGATCATTCAGGAGCGAATCATTCTTTATGCCCTGCACCCATACATTGCCCGGCATCAGTTGCGAATCGACATTCAATCTGTATGGATCGTCTGGATCGAACGGATTATCTCCGGGCTCAACCTTGAGGAAAACGTACTCTTGACCAATAAGATAATTCGTTTGATCGATGAGCATAACATCGACAGTTCCCCCGGCGATGGAGGCTGAACCATTAACGATGTTAATGCAACTACTCTCATCCCCTTTCACACCGATCACGAATGTTCCGCCGGTGCTGGTGAAATTGCCGTCAATCGTCATCTCGCCGATACCGTTGAATTTAAGTTCAGGATTTCCCTGCGAGTCGAGCATGGGGGTTCCCTGTGTGTTGGTTCTGAAGATAACATTCCCAACATAGATTGTTCCCCGGTTATCGAATGTGTTCCGAAGGTAAATGTCATCCCCTCCGATGGACTGGTGAGTCGTCCGAATCTTTCCCATATTGATCTCACTGACACCGGCAATCACTCCACCAGATTGATTCCGCAAGAAATAACCATTGACACTGTCAAGTTTGCCATTGCCGTTGTCAATTTTATTACTGGCATTATAAAATTCAACCTTGGTATCATCAATGTCGACGTTGATACTGCCGATGTTGACGAGGTATCCTGAGTTGCTAATGCCGTTGTTTCCGACGGTTACAATGCCGTCTCTGACGGCAAAAATGTTGCTCTTGACAGTCAACGAGTCAATACTGTCGATGATTCCCGTATTGACGAGGCTACCACCTCGAACATCGCCCGTCCCGGTGCCCGATGTCCCGATAACGTCGATCTTCTCCTCGCCACTCATCCAACCGTAGTTGTTAACTCTTCCTGCGGTGAGTTCCCTGAAATCGACAATCTCACCCGTATTGGACAGTTCGTTGTTGACCGTGATGGTGTCGATCCGAACCATCTCCCCTGAGTTGGTTGCGCTATCAGCCTTCAACTTCTCAATGCCGACGATGATTCCGCTGTTGTTAAGTGTTCCGTCAACGGTGATTTCATCAATGAGTGTAAGCATGCCGCTACTACGGTTGGTCACGTTTCCTGCAACCTTCAACCATTGCAGATCAAAAATCTGACCATAGTTATTGACAGATCCGCTACTGGTTATTTTGGAAGTACCGTCTAACCCGCTGAGCGTCGCTCCGTTTCTGACCTCAATGGCACCAGTGCCACTTAAATTGCTGACGACAAGGTCGCCGCTTTCAACCGTCGTTCTGCCGGTGTAGTCATAGGTGCCATGTAGGGTCAACATGCCAGTACCTTTTTTGGTGAGCGAACCCGTACCGGAAATGTCGTAGTAGAAATCAAGGTTATCGGAACGGTTAAATGCAACATTACCATTGTTTTCAATGATACCTGTACCGATTGTAATCCAACCGGTAGTGCCGCCGTTGCCGATTTGGAGTGTTCCCGACGCAACCGTCACGCCGCCTTTGAATTCAACGTCATTGCTAAAAGTGAGCGTACCGGTACCATACATCCCCAAACTACCGGTAAAGTAGGGATCGTCGGCAGGTGGATAGTCAGCCAATGACGATTGTGCGATGTCGCCGATGATTTCCCCTCCTTTGAAAGTCCAGTTGCCACTGCCGGACACAAACATTTCGGCGACGACCACACTGTCTTCTGCAATGTTAATGGTGCGTGAGCTGCCGCCCAAAAACTGGACGACATCCCCATTGACGAAGTGGGTGTCCGTGTCGGGATTATCAGGATCGTCGGAGTAGGGATCGTAGCCCCACCAATTCTCTGTCGTCCAATTCCAAGAAGTGCCGTCTTCGCTTCCCGTCCATTGGAGGATGTAGTTTATTTTTTGTAGATCCGACTTCGTCCCATCCCAAGACACAAAGCCGTCGGGTTCGATACTCCATCCGTCGGCAAACCCGCCGTTTTTGTCGAGAATCCAGCAGAACTGCCTTCCCAAATCAATTTTAAGGGAATGGAGACTTCCTGCACCACTGTCCGTAGTCGCATAGAAAAGGTCCTTGAGGTAAAATCCATCCTCGTATCCGAAGGCATTGAAAAAGACGGTAGTCCAATCTTTTCCCGAAATGCCCGAAACACGGGACAGGTCGAGAAGAATATTGCCGTCAGTGAAATCGACAGTATCCGCTCTGATACCGGAATAAAGGGACCATCCGCCACTGGCGAAGGCAAAAACGGTAACACTTCCTTCTTTGTTGCTATCGAATGTGAGGGTATCGACAGTACCCCAGGAACTTCCGCTTCCGGTTGAATCGCCTGCAAGATTCAGTGTGCCGATGGTGCCCGACCCAAAATTCGTGTATTTGTCATTGACATTGTTGAAATAAGCACCGCCATAGTAGGTCAGATTGTCGATCCTACCGCCGGCACCATTGTGAACGACGCTATTGTCATTCATCTCTAATGTGATGATTCTCGAACTGGCACCGTAGTTGTGAACAGTCCCACGACCACTGACCGTTATATTGGCGATAGCGGCTAAGGCACTACTATTTTCGAATGCTCCGTAACCACCGACATCCACACTGCCACGAACCGTACCGACGGCGTTGTAAAGCCATCCCCCTAGCCATTCCCCTTCTTCCTCTTCGCCGATGGTCGCACCGATGACTGTTGTACCGCTGTTCGTGCCGACCGTGCTGCGATCATTGAAAAATGCTCCGCCGGTCATCGTTAAATTGTTGATCGTGCCTTCGTTTGCGACATACCCGCCCACTCCGACATTTACACTGCCAGTGATCGTGCGACCTGTATAGTTGACGAGCGTTCCGTTATTGCCGAGCGTACCACCAACCGTTGCGTTGTTGAGAGTAGCATCGTTTGCGAGAGTTCCAAAACGGATGTCTGCATTCCCGATAGTACCGCTGTTCATGACATACGCATCATAACGATAGCCGCCGACAGTGTGCTGACTATTGATGACGAAATCAGCAGTACCCGTATGTGTATAATGGGAAGCATTAATCATACTTCCTCCTCGGGTGGTCTGCGCTCCTGCACCGGGAGTGGCAGGAACAAACCCTGTTCCTAACGCCTGGGTAAAGGCTATCCCGCCCAGCCCCATTACGTTTGCCCTGACGTAGACACCGACATTCGGGTTCGTCGAAACATTCAAGGTTTCCCCTGTCCCGATGACTTTGCCCTCCGAAATCCAGTCAATTCGATTGAAATTCCCGGCGGACATGGTTATGGTCGCCTGATTGACCGCAATGCTAGTGATGATCGGTGTACTTCCGGCTGCAATGAAGCCATTGCCGAGTTCGCGCTTGGCAACTTTTGCCACGGCGTAGAAACTGCCCGACACCATCGCCTGGCGGAAAGCGTCTTGCGTAAGTCCAGACATCAAGAACATATTGAAACTGCTCCCGAGGACAGCATCGGTGCTACTGGCACTGCCATGATAATCGTCGTCGGCAAAGCCCCATACATTGCGTCCCAACGGAATCGTTTGCTTGAGGATGTTGTCCCACAATATTCTGTCGCTGGCGGAATCCCCGTCTTGTCTGTTGACGATCTCCATCCCTACGCAAGCCGAATAGTCCATAAACAAATCGACATATTTGTTTACAGTGTCGGGATTGTTGGAGATGTTTGCGCCTGTGGCACCGCCAGTGCCACCGCTCGGACCGCTGGTAGCGGCACCTCCTGTGTAACGTGACGGATGGTTTATGCGAGCAAGCCCCCCCAAATTCTGAACCGCCTGAAGAGTTTCCCTCATCGCCGCATAAATTTCTGCGGGGGTCGTGTAAACTGTGCCGGTAGGGTTATTGTAATTGGCAAAGTACGTGTTGATGTGATCATGTTGCGACTGTTCGCCGGTGTACGGGATCATCAGCATTCCTCTGCCGCCCCTTCCTTCTCCCGCCGCTATCTCATCGTATCTCGTCTGCGTTAACCCGTTGGTTATAGAAACCCAGTCCGGCGTGATGGCATTTGGCCATGGGTCTTCAGGTGGAATGTTTTGGATGTGATCGGTGATGGTGACTATATCGTAACCGCGACGGTACAGTTCCTCGAGTAGTTGTGCCGGGGTGGCATTGCCGTCGGAGTTGGTCGTGTGCAGGTGCAACGCGGCTTTATACTGATTTGACCAATTAACGCCTGCATACGGGGACGTTATACTTTGCGCTGAAACGGTTGACGGCAGCAAAACCAATGTTCCGATCAGACAGAGTGCAACCAAGAAGGGCGGTACAGAGCGGCATCCCAGTGTGTCCTTTGCCCAATTTAACATGGCGGCAAACCCGAACGTCCTTGATTTTGGCGATTCCGACATGGTAATCCGTCCTAAAAGCCGTAATTGACCCGATAGTGGTCTTTCAGGGTTATCGTATAAGAGCAATGGGAGACTTGGGGATTTCTATCAAATCGCCCCCCGATTTTCGGGGGCAACCGCTATAATCGTTACAGATTACCTATTCGATAATTTAGCCAGTACCCCGGCGCAAAGGGAAATGGGAGAAGCACACATACAAAACATCCCCTCTTGCAAAAAAAGCAAAATGCCCTAGAATTACGCATCGGAAAATAGGGCGGATCAGGGCGTATCCACTGTTAAAAAGCAAATAAAATCATACAATGGGCGTTAAAAAATACAAAACGAACAATGCGGGTCGGCGGAACATGAGCGTGAGCGATTTCGCAGAACTGACGAAAGATGCCGCTCCCGAAAAAAGTCTGCTTTTGCCAAAGCGGCGTGCCAATGGACGCAATAATCAAGGGATTATCACAGTACGACATCGCGGCGGCGGGCATAAGAAACAGTTGCGAAAAATCGACTTCCGCCGAAACAAAGACGGCGTACAGGCGATTGTCAACTCGATCCAGTACGACCCGAATCGGACAGCCCGGATTGCCCTGTTATTCTATTCCGATGGGGAAAAACGGTATATTCTTGCTCCCGAAGGGCTTAAAGTCGGCGACAAAGTGATGAGCGGTTCCGGTGCCCCACCGAATCTCGGAAATTGTCTGCCGATGTCGGAGATTCCGCTCGGAACGGAAATTCACAGTGTCGAACTTCAACCGAAAAAAGGAGCAGCAATGTGCCGTTCCGCCGGTACCAAAGCGGTTCTAGTGGCAAGAGACATCGAAAGCGGCTGGGCGCAGTTGAACATGCCGAGCGGTGAGATTCGCCGTGTGCCGGTAAATTGCCGGGCAGTGATCGGTGTGGTCGGCAACGTTGAACACATGAATGTGGTCATCGGCAAAGCGGGTCGCAGTCGCTGGCTTGGTCGCCGCCCCCATGTTCGCGGGACGGCAATGAATCCGATTGACCATCCGCACGGCGGTGGTGAAGGACGAACCAAGGGCGGTCGTCATCCGGTTACACCGACGGGCAAGCCGACGAAGGGGACTTCAACGAGAAAACGTCGTAAGCCGACGAACAAGGCAATTCTGCGGCGGCGCAAGAGCAAACGCTACGGAGTGTTGAAGTTGTATTAGGAATACCGGCGCGACGCAGTCGCTGGCTCTCTTTTTTTCTACCGTTCCCGCACGACAACGATTCGATCAATGTACACCGCATCGACTTCCCCAGGTCGCCGCGGCGGGGCAAACCAGACGTACTGTTTCGGTTTCAGCGGAAGCACGCCCAAGTCGATCCAGCGGTACTCCGAACCGCGAATCTCTACGACGGAAAGTGCTTTCGACGCAACCCCTTTCTTGTTTTCAGGATCGTACACACCAAGCGTCATTGCCGTACCTTCGATACCGTCTCCCGCCTCGCAACGTACTGCCGCATAGAGCCGATACTCCGACGACACAGCCGCCGACTCTCTGGGCACCAAGTCATTGAGCGTATTATCAAACGTATAACTCGTCGCCCACTCATGATGGTCGCCGGGCATCTTGACGGCATGGTTGTTCGATGCTGTTTCGTCTTTAATGGCGAACGTCCATTTACCGGGGCTACCCTTGTTAAACTCGGCACTCTGTACGACCATCCAACTCGACTTGGGCAAATCTTTACAAAAATCCGGAGGGTCGGCAGGCGGTCCGAACCGTGCCCGCATCTCCGTCTCGAACACCGCAAACTGGTCCGGCGGGTCGAACTCCCGGTACGCTTTGACATTGGCTTCTTTGCAAAGTTCGAAAAAACCATCAAGGACGACATGCGGATTATCGAAAAGAAATTTCACATAACTCCTATCGCCGGTGTTCATATCGGAAAGTTCCGCTTTCCGTCGGAACGCATGATATTCCTTCAAAAAAACGAGCCCCAACGGCAAGATGTCACGCCGTGTCCGTTCGAGAAACTTTTCTTCGAGCCTGTCTGACGGGGTAGTGAAACTCATTGTTACAAGAACCATTTTGACCCACGTCTCGAAATCCAGCCAGTCATTGGTCGAGTTCATAAAACAACTGAGATGCACACCGGATTTCTCCGCACGATCATACTGAATTTTCAAGTATTTCTTTAATTTTGGACCGCAGATCGGTCCGTAATAACCGTTCAAAAATTCATCGAACAGTTTGTTTTCGTCGAGTGACGGGTTCCACATCAATTTGGAGAGCACCCAGTTTTTCATTCGGACGAAATCGCCTGCCGAGCAGTATGCGTCGCCCTGCTCGAACAAGCCGATGGTGTTGTGATCGACGAAAAACCGGATATTCGGAGCCAAGACCCGGTGATTCGGATGCGGCAGCATGTATGCCGTAAAGTTTACCGTGTAGTCCCAAACGAACAGGGTGTCCGCAATCTTGCTCCAACCTTCCATGTCTTCACGAAACGACTTGTTGTGCTCCCCCGTAGCAAGCGGTTGGACGAAACAACACTCAATCGAGCAAAGCCGAATCACGACGTTCTTGCGCGGTTTGACGAATTTCGGCGGCTTGCGAGTGTATTGATACGCCAATGTTTCGACCCAAACGTGCGGAAATTCCTTTTCGATCTCTTCGGCGACTTGATTGACGAACCGAACCAGTGTTCCAGCGTGACCTTCTTCTTCGTCGTCAATCGCCTTGCACTTCGCACAAGTGCAACAGCCGTACCAATCGTTCTGGCTGATCGAGATGAAGGTCGCTTGGGGATTTTTGCGAAGACTTTCGAGGGCGTTTTTCGTCAGTTCGGCTCGCATTTCGTCGTTCGTCAAGCAGAGTTGGGCGTGCTCGTGCTTCCGCTTGCCATTGATTTCGCTGAACCATTCGGGATGCTTTTCAAAGTATTTTGCCGGAGGAATGAGCGGAAAGAACGAATGAACGAAATACTGAAATTTGTGATTTCCGCCATATTCCGACGGGACTGTTTGTCCGTTGCATTTCATCCGACTGGCGAACACGCCGTTGTGATTCGCGTCAAGATAATATGCCCACCGGTAAATCAGTTTCGGAGCGTATTCGACATTTTGCACCGGAACAGAGAGCGTCGGCTTCTTCGGGATGAACGATTCGGTCGAGGTCCACCAACGTACTCCGACGGCATCTTCGAGAAAAGTGTTGACGGCGTAAAGCGTTCCTCGTTGCGGATGTCCGACGAAAACGATATTTTTGCCGACCGATTTGATGACAATACCATCGTAGGGAATCTTAGTAATATCGAGATCGGGGAGCAATTCCCTGAGTCGGGTGGAGTTTCCGACGACGAGTTGCGGTGCTGTTGCACCAGCATCGGTTTCTTTAACAATGGCGAAGTCTGCTCCGGTAACTGCATCGAGATGGTGTTTGAGTTCCTTTGCTGCGGTGATTTCGACTGCCGTTGCTTCGGCGGGCAACACGATGACATACTCCGTTTTGCCATCTTTCGACAGCGGTACAAGCGGTTCCGTTGCAGGGACAAGTGATGAACAGAGGGTTACGAAAGCGAATAGAAATGTTCTCATAGCCAAGCCAAGGATAGTGTTCCGGTTTTCCGATTGGGACCCATTGTATCATGACCGTAAACGGTTTGAAACACATTACAACCTTGGTTTGCATTACCATCCGATCATCATATTGGATTCGATCATTTTTTTGGCGTAATCGAGGTCGGCACCGGTTTGCTGCATGTAGAGCCGAATGGCATGAACCTTATCTCCGGCGGCTCTGGCAATGCAGTCCCGAGCGGCATCGCAGGGATCGGTTTTACCGGCGATGCCCAGGGCGGCTTTGGAAATAACCCAAGCATCACGGGGACGGCGCGTTATCCGAATCGCCTCCTCTGTGGGATAGTAACTATACAGAACGTTTCTTGCAGCCTCCTCATCGTTTGCCCAAGCAATGACGATGTGGGCTCGTGTCTCAATTTCAAATAGAGCCATTTTGGTAAGAATTGCTAAATACCTTCGTAACACTGCCGGTATTGTAACATTTTTTAAGAAAAATAGACCAAGGGCATTGCCAAAATGGACGGGTGTGTCCCAATTGCATGGGAGTCGCTGGAGTCGCTTGTTGTCCATTCCGCACAGCCCGCACCCTGACGTGGCAAAATATCTATAACCGCCAGTTATAGACATTTTGCCACGTCGGACAATTTTCAATACCCTGCCGGACTCGCCACTAGACGAACGGATTGTACACACCCGGAACAGGAACGGTACTTTCGTAGAAACCATCGGCATCGGGTTGCACCGGGGCAATTTGATCGAAACTGGTGAGTTCGCCATCTGGAGCGTATGCGCGTCCTTTTTCGACGAGTTCGTCCCACTTGACGACTCTACCGGAATACGCTGCTTCACGACCGAGCACCGACGACATGCAAGACATGGCGGCGGAGTAGCCGTCATGCTTTGGTTTATCTTCGCGGATCGCTTTGACGTGAAGATCGTGCTCCCACTGCATCGAACCTTTTTGTGCCTTCTCGCTATTCGACCAGATTTGTTTGCCGTCAGTGCCCGCCAAACTGCCCGGTCTTCCACTGCCGGTAGTACCGTAAGCGTATTCCGAAACTTCATTCCAAACGTTCTGCATGTGCCGACACTGGCTAAACATTCTGGAACCATCGGCGTAGGTAAATTCGACGAAGAAATGATCCCACGCTTGACCGTGCCGATTAAATCTCTCCCTGATTGGCTGATACCATGCGTCCCAAGCCTTCCGGTCGGAGAACGGCGGGGCTTGACGCATCAACTCTTCGGGACCAGTTCGGTGAGTGCGACCACCCTGTGCATTGGCTTCGACGGGATGAGCCATGGGGTCCCCCTTACTGTGAATCCAATTACCGATGTCGATGTTGTGGCAATGTTGTTCCGAAATGTTATCGCCGCAAAGCCAAACAAAATGATACCAGTTACGTAACTGGAAATTTAACTCGCTTTCACCCGGCTCTCTTTTTCGTGTCCACGGAGTAACGCCGTTCCAGAAAACCCGGGTATATTGGATGTTTCCGATTTTACCGGCGTGAATTTGCTCGATCCAGTTATAGTATTCCGGCTGGGCACGTCGCTGGAATCCCACGCAAACTTTCAGGTTTTTCTCTTCTGCCATCTTGTTGGTCTCCATCACGTGCCTGAAACCGGGGGCATCAACGAAGATGGGCTTTTCCATGAACACATGGAGTCCCTTTTCGATGGCAGCACGGTAATGGTACGGGCGGAAGCCGGGCGGGGTAGCAATCACGACCTGGTCGCCTTGATTGAGGCAGGCGATTGCTTTTTTATAGGCATCAAGACCGTGAAAAACGCGGTCGTTCGGAAGAGCAACTTTACCGGACAATTTATCCTCTGCGTTGTTGGCATCGTTGCGCAGACTGTTCGCCGATCCTTTTGCGTTGCCTTCAAAGACATCGGCAACGGCAACTACTTTACAGTTATCTCCTACCTGTACGCGATCTCGGATCGCACCATTGCCGCGTCCGCCGCAGCCGATCAGGGCAAGTTTGATTTCATCGCTCCCCGCTGCATGAGCGGATTGAGCAACCGTGAGTCCGCCAACCACAGCGGCACCGGCAGTAAGAACACTCGAAGTTTTCAGGAATTGACGACGTGAAGTCTTGTTGGACATTGGATTCTCTTTCTGTTGAGGGTGGTGAAACATCCCAATAATGGGATAGTCATTATAACGATGGGCAACGACGTTTTCAAGTGTTCAGAAAAACGTCCAGTCCGGTTGCCTGTATCAAACTCTTGACTCTCCGCATTCAAACCACTAGAATCGCACGCATTAAAAGTGTCCTCTTTCCAGACGTGAACCATGCGCACGATTGTATTCTCGCTCTTCGGAATTGTCCTGTCCATTATGACCCTTTCGGCACAGGCACCAATTTCAACACTCAATCCGATCCAGAATCCCACACTGGACGAACTACGGACGACCTTTATGAATCCGCCAAGAGAATACAGCACGGGTCCGCTCTGGACTTGGAACGATCTCCTGACCGAAGAACAAGTGCGATCCACGCTCCAAGACCTCGCAGGACAAAATGTCAAGCAAGTCTGGGTGCATCCGCGACCCGGCTTGATGACACCGTATCTCTCCGACGATTGGTTTCGACTCTGGAAAATCTCGCTCGACGAAGCGGAAAAACTGGACATGAACGTCTGGATTTACGACGAAAACTCCTATCCCAGCGGATTCGCTGGCGGATTCGTCCCCGAAGCACTGCCCGACAGTCGCGGAATGGGACTGAAATTCGAGGAAGTGGCAAAACTGGACAGCATTGATGAAAATACATGGTACGTGTTTGATCCCAATGGAAAAAACATTACGGCAATTGCCAAACAAGACGGAAAACTGCCGCCGCTGGAAAACGGTCAAAAATATCTGCTCGGCAGGGTGCAATACACGCCGTCGAACGGTTGGTTCGGCGGAAAATGGTACGTCGATCTCTTGAAAAAAGGGGTAACAGAAAAGTTCATCGAAATCACACACGAAGCATATAAAAAGCATGTCGGCGAACACTTCGGCAAACGCATACCGGGCATTTTTACGGACGAACCGCATCCGGCAGGGTCTTACGTCGGTACTTGGGTCTCGTGGAACGAGGAAATTCCGCAACTCTTCGAGGAAAAGTTCGGCTACTCGCTGATCGACAATCTGCCGTCGCTGCACAAGCCTGTCGGCGATTGGAAGAAAGTACGGCACAATCTTCATGCCTTGATTCTCGAACTTTTCGTTGATCGCTGGGCAAAGCCGAACTTCGAGTGGTGCGAAACGAACAACCTCGAATGGACGGGACACTATTGGGAACATGGGTGGCCCGGCACGGCACACTGCCCAGACAATATGGCAATGTACATTTGGCATCAGCGTCCCAGCATTGATTTGCTCATGAACACGTACAACGACAGTTCGCCGAACGCCCAGTTCGGCAATGTCCGCGCTGTTAAAGAGTTAGCATCCATTGCGAATCAGATGGGACATTCCCGAACGCTTTCGGAAAACTACGGAGCGGGGGGCTGGGACTTGCGTTTTGAGGACATGAAACGGCTCGGCGATTGGTCTTACGCTCTCGGTGTCAACACGAACAATGAGCATCTTTCTTACGTCACGCTCCGGGGCGCACGCAAGCGGGATCATCCGCAGTCCTTTTCGTATCATGTGCCGTGGTTTGAAGGCTATCACATAATGGCAGATTACTTTACTCGGCTTTCCTACATGCTTTCGCAGGGTCGGCAGATCAATCGAATCGTGGTGCTCGAACCCACGACAACGGCATGGATGTATCAAGGGGATGGCAAACTCGGTGCCATCGGTCAGAGTTTCACCGATTTTGTGAATGCTCTCGAACATGCACAGGTTGAATACGATCTGGCATCGGAAGACACGATTGCACGATTTGGTAAAGTCAACGACGAATTGCTAAAAATAGAATTCCATAAGTATCACCCTGAGAGTCATGTTGGAAGGGAAGTTCGATCTTTCTCCATTGGCGATGCGGAATACCATACCGTCATTCTACCGCCGCACACGGAGAACATCAATGGCACAACGCTGAAGTTGCTTGCCGAATTCGCAGAAAAAGGGGGAATTGTTTCCTATCATGACTTGCCTACGCGAGTGGACGGGGCGGAGCCGAGCGGAGATGCAATCCGTTATCTTGAAATACTAAAAGAGAACCTCAGCGGCGGAGAATGGAACGAAAGAAATGGGCTTATGGCGTTTGAACTACTTGACCATCAGCCCCGAAATCAGTTTTTTCATCGGCGACAACTCAAAGATTATGAAATCGTTTTCATGTGCAATACAAGCCTTGAGGAAACCGTGATACGTTTCGCTGAAGTGTTTGCAAGCCATCGCGTTGATGAATGGAATCTCTTTACAGGGGAAATAAAGATGGTGCCGTGGGTTAACAGTGATACGTTCATTAGAGACAATAAAGAATGGAAGTCTCGCCAATACCTTTTCAAATTGCCGCCGGGGGGGAGTCGGCTTTTCGTTATTTCCAAACAGGAAGACGGTATGGAAGAATTGCGTCAAATCACTCGTGCTGAACTAGGTGAAATCACAGGACCGATGCTGATTCCGCCCGTAGGAATTACACTGCAACCGCTCCCATTCGTAGTGCTTCCCGGTTCCGAGACGACCGTCAAGCGTTTGGACCCGAATGTTTTGACATTGGATTACGTTGACGTAAAAGTCGGAAATGAAGAAAAGAAGGACATTTATGCTTATCAAGCCGATCAATGGATTTGGCAAAAGAACGGCTTCGGAAAGAATCCGTTTGACAACGAAGTCCAATTCAAAGACGAATTGATTACAAAAACGTTTCCAGCGGACAGCGGTTTTTCGGCAACCTACCGCTTTACGCTGGACGGATTCGATACGCTGCCGAAGCCGTTGCACTTTGTGATTGAGCGTCCTGATTTGTATAAGGTTTCCTGCAACGGCAAATCGCTGGCAACGCCGGAAAACACCGGCGGACCAACGCCGGAGTTTAAGGAATGGTATCTCGACAAGTCCTTCGGTAAATTCGACATTTCCGAAGCGGTCAAGAACGGCGATAACGAACTAACGATTACGTCAAGTCCGTTGACCGTTTGGACGGCACTGGAACCGGCATACCTCCTCGGCGACTTTTCGCTACGCAGTGCCGAAAAAGGTTTCGTCGTCATTCCGCCGAAGCCGCTTGCCATGAAGGAGGATGAAACTGCCCTCGAAGAGCGGCACAGCGACGCCCTCGAAGGCATCTCGTGGCTCTCTGCCGGAGTGGGCTTTCGTCCGAACCGCCCCAACTTGGTAGATCGCTCGCCGATGCTGACCTTTGAGTTTGACAAGGAGTATCAAATCGAAGCAATCCGCATTTGGAACTACTGCGAACGCAGTCTGCAAAAACGTGGTGTGAAAGTGGTCGAAATTACCGGACAGGGTAAAATCGAACTTCCCGTCGGTTATGGCAGTGCAACGGAGATTCCGTTCAAAACGCCCATGCCGCTCAAAACGGTCGAGTTCAAAATCCTGTCGAACCATGCCGGAACAACTTATCCGATACCGGAAAGTGCCAAGCCGGACGACAACGGTTTCGTCGGTCTCGCCGAAGTACAATTTCTTGTGCGGGATGGAGAGAATCTTGTGCCGGTTAAAAACGTGACTGTCAAAGCATCGAGCGAGTTGGTCGTGGATACACACGACCGTCGGGCACGGTATCTCGTCGATGGCAGCGGTCTTGGTCGGAGTGCGGTGGAGCAGGGTTGGCATCGTCAGGGAATGCCCTTCTATGCTGGCAAGGTGGAGTATTCACGGACTTTCAACATCGACAAGAATGAAGGAAAATACTATGTCAAATTGCCGGACAGCCCCACTGGTTGGTACGGCACAACGGCACGAGTGCTTGTCAACGGCACCTCTGCCGGTTTTGTCGTGAGTGCTCCGTGGACGGTTGATGTTACGCCGTTTATAAAGACCGGCAAGAACGAGATTGCCGTACAAGTGTATGGTACACCGAAGAACCTTTTGGGTCCGCATCATGCCGGAAAGGTTCGCGGCAGTGCGTGGCCTGGTTCGTTTCAACGAGGACCGGATAAGCAACCCACCGGGTCAGCATACGACGTGATCGGCTGTGGTTTGTTTGAACCATTTACGCTTTCCGTAGTTCAGTAAGAAACGATTTGCACGAGCGGTGGAACGTTGTCGTTAGCCCGCATTGTCGGAGATACGACGGCTTCGTGAAACGTCTTCGTGCATCTGTTGGACAAGGACTTTGGCGGAGTCAAACCGTACCGGCTCACGCAGGAACGCAAGAAAATCAATGTCAATCCGCTTTCCGTAAAGGTCTCCGGCAAAATCATGAACAAATACCTCGATTTTCGGTGTTGCCACATCGAAAGTCGGATTTGTTCCGATGTGTGTCGTCGAACCGTACCGCTTGCCTTCGATCCACGTTGCCGTTGCATAGATTCCCTGCTTGGGCAAAATCGTTTGGACTTCTCCTAAATTGGCTGTCGGAAAACCAAGCGTTCTACCCCGCTGTTCGCCGATGATAACCGTTCCAGACATTCGATAGAGGGATGGCATCAATTCGTTGACCCGTTCGATGTGTCCGCTTTGAAGCAAACGCCGGATACCTGAACTCGATACCCGCTCATCGCCGATTTGCAACGAGTCCACAATATCGACTTCGATTCCCGTCCATTGACCGTAAAGCCGGATGACATCGGGAGTGCCGATGCGGTCTCGACCAAAAGAAAAGTTGCTGCCTTCGACAACCACCTTGGCACGAAATCGGTTTTGGATCGTTTCGTAAAAAAATGTTTCGGCACTTTGTTGTAGCAATTCATGCGTCGTCGGAATCACAACAATGGCATCGACGTGGAAATTGCGGATCAATTCGATTTTACGTTCCAGTGTACTTATTGGTTTCAGAGGGGCATCCGGCTGGAGCAGGACGACGGGAAGCGGATCGAACGTGACGACAACTGCCGAGATTTGCCGCTGTTGGGCGTGGCTTTTGAGTCGATGGATGATTAGGGAATGACCGAGGTGCATGCCATCGAACTTGCCGACGCTGATCGCACCGCCTTGTAATGATTCAGGAAACGCTGCCAGTTTCGTGATGATTTGCATAGTGAGTTGTCTCTTCCGCAGACTGGTTTATCCACCGACTCACGCCGATTGGTGCAGACGATTTTAACAAAAATCGTTCCTATCTTCAAACATTCATCACCGTGTTCACGGCAATTTTACAGACGATCAGGGCTACTCTGAACATGATATTCTTCCCATTCAGATAGACACAGGCATAATCCTTGTCTTGACGCATTGGAGGATTCAGGTGGATTGGACAGCATTTTTCCTGTTCATATTGCGTTTGCGGGCGGCAATTGAAGAGTGCAGCGCGAGCGTTGGTGATTATATCTTGTTTTCTTTTTTTTGATAGTGTGTGTGCGGCGAGTATTTTCACTCTGCTTGGCTTCTGATTTTTTTTCTTGCGGTTTTCAGTCGGTAACTTTCTCCACTTGCCTCCAAGATAT
>Ga0123353_10003038_pt1 | contig 21003 bp, 19 predicted proteins | sample TergutLab28metaG_3_FD_92763 | JGI IMG/M metagenome (GOLD analysis project Ga0123353, IMG submission 92763) | Labiotermes labralis P3 segment gut microbial communities from Petit-Saut dam, French Guiana - Lab288 P3 | ecosystem: Host-associated > Arthropoda: Insects > Digestive system > Gut ... | reverse complement strand
CTTTTCGAAAATATTCCGTTTTTCTCTTGGTTTTTCGCTAAATGGCAATAAGCAAGCAGGAGGAAAACGATGGATTTCGAATCCATCTATCGTTTCAACCTTATTGGTATCAGTATCCGAAGGCAAGCCGCTGGCCAACACCTTGATTTGATATCCAGCTTCTTTGGCGGCGGAGATTTCCCGAAAGTTACGGCTTGCATTTTGGAAATTGCCCAGAGAAAACTTAAGCAACAGCGGCATGGGCTGACACTCTTCCTGTTGTGTGGTTGCAGTAAAATCTTTCAAGCGCTTCCCACTACCTCTCCTTTATTACTTTGCGGTTTTCAACTTTATAGATCATATCGCAATGCTCGATTGTGGTTAATCGATGCGCCACAATGAGCATTGTTTTGTTGCCCTGAAATCCCATCACCGCATCCATCACCGCTTTTTCGGTCTCATTGTCAAGCGATGATGTCGCTTCATCAAGTACTAGAATCGGCGGATCTTCGTATATAGCTCTGGCGATGCCAATCCTTTGTCTCTGCCCCCCGGAGAGCCGAACTCCGCGATCGCCCACAATGGTTTCCATCCCATCCGGAAGCGAGCGCACAAAATCCGCAAGTTGTGCCTGCTCTAGTGCTCGCCACACTTTCCCTTCATCAATGTTTGCGTTGTCGATACCAAAGGCGACGTTTTTCCGTATGCTCTCATCGAGCAGATAAATATGCTGTGGGATATAGCCTACGTGCTGGCTCCAATCGTCGAAGTTCTGATGCACGGACTTACCATCATAGATGATTGTTCCGGATTTTGGCACAAGGATACCGAGGATAAGGTCGGCGAGGGTCGTTTTGCCAGCGCCAGACGGGCCGATAAAGGCCGCGGACTTTTTGTTTGATATGGTTAGGGTTATATTCTCAAGCACAGGATCCGGTACGGTTGGATAGCGAAACGTAACGTCGCGAACAATGATATCACAAACGCTATCCGGAAGCGTGACCATGGGAGGCGGTACATTTGCTAAATCATCCTCTTCTTCAAATAAGCTTTTATAAACAGCGTCCACCGCCACGAGGTTATGAAGTATGCTATTCATCTCGTTGACTAACCGCGTCATAGCAGGGAGCAATCGGAACGCCGCGAGCACAAATACGCTGATCTGTGGCACAAGTTTCGCTATGTCCGCACCTCCAAGGATTAACGCGCCTACTAAAATAAATGTTCCTCCAAAACAGACTGAATCTATTACGAGTTTGGGTACAGCGTCTAGCGTACGATACTGTGTGGAATATTTAATGCTTTCGTCACTAGAAACCATGAACGCATGGTAGAAATAGCTTTCTCGCCTCAGCATCTTGATTTCCTTTATTCCACCCAACGCCTGATAGATGGCCTTAGACATACCGATCTGTGCCTTGCGGTTTTTTTCTCCCGCCGCTCGAATTTTCTTGCGAAACACTTTGAAATAAATCAAAATGCAGGTCGCTACCATTGCGAGCACGCATAAGGTCATTGTTGGAGATACGGACATCAGAAATACCACAATAAATAAGGACATCAGTACATCCGCAAGAAACTGCAAGACATTGAGAAGAAGCCCGAACATTTCCGCTACGTCGGTTCTGATGATGCGCTGCAATTCCGCCGGGTTCTTGCTGGTGTGGTATAGGTATGAGTAGCCGAGTATCTTGCTAAGCAATTTCCCCGACAACTCCGCCTGCCTGCGCGCGATGAACCGGAACTTTATCCTTGAAACGGAATAGAGATATATTCCGCGAAATATATAGATACCGGCAAGCAAGAATGTTAACAAAGCAAGAAACGTGCCCGTATTTGAAAAGCCAAACAAGTCATAGACAAACTTGACGTATTTGTTGGTCTCAATCATGGAACTGTTAAGCAAAATAGCGATAAGTGGCGATATGATCGCCAACGCGAGCGTTTCCAACAGCGCACCGCCTATGATTGCTAAAAGAAGTATGGTTGTTTTTACTTTTGTTTTGCGGTCAAAGATTCGGTTAACCTTTGCCAGGATTTGCATAAGTCAGCTCCTTCGTTTCACGCGTTGACCGGGCGAATCCCATCAGATGAAATAGGGCGCTATAAGCGGTAGGCGGCTTTCGGCATTCTAGCTTATTTATGATATGGTATTCACCTTTAAAAGTCAAGAGGCATGACCGTGGGGGAATGGCCACAACGCATTCTCACGGCTAGGCCATTCCTCTTTTTTTTGAACATCCCTTTACGTAAAAAGAGATTCGTGATACAGTATCTAAGACGTGTTACAGAAACCGATACTTGTCAATGTGCAAAGGGAATTTCCCCAATCGAGAGAGGATCTAACGAATGTCGCAATTAATGGCTAAAATTCAAAGCCGTGAAGCGGCGATAGGCATCATCGGCTTGGGCTATGTGGGTCTCCCCCTGGCGGTGGAAAAGGCCAAAGCAGGGTTCCGCGTAGCCGGCTTCGATGTGCAGCCGCAAAAAGTAGACATGGTCAACGCCGGCCAAAATTACATTGGCGACGTGGTTGATGCCGACCTGGCGGAGGTCGTGAAAAGCGGAATGCTCCGCGCAATGACGGATTTCGCGTCTGTCGCAACTTGCGACTGTGTGTGTATAGCGGTGCCTACGCCGTTGGATGCCCATCAACAGCCGGACATCAGCTATGTGCGCGCCTCGGCGGAAAGCATTCTGCCTCACATGCATAAGGACATGCTGATCGTGCTCGAATCCACTACCTACCCCGGCACGACGGAAGAGCTGCTCAAGCCCCTTTTAGATAAATCCGGCTTGCAATGCGGCGTGGATTTCTATCTCGCCTTCTCACCGGAGCGTGTGGATCCCGGCAACAAGCTGTATAACACAAAGAACACGCCCAAGGTCGTGGGCGGTATTACGCCGAAATGTACGGACGTCGCCGCAGCGCTTTACGAGGCCGTGCTCGACGCGCCTGTGTACCGTGTTTCCTCGCCTGCCATCGCAGAGATGGAGAAGATACTGGAAAATACCTACCGCAATGTAAACATCGGCCTCATCAACGAACTGGCGATGCTTTGCGACCGCATGAAGATCAATATCTGGGAAGTCATCGACGCGGCAAAAACCAAGCCGTACGGATTCCAAGCGTTTTATCCGGGCCCCGGCCTCGGTGGCCACTGCATCCCGCTTGACCCATATTACCTAAGTTGGAAGGCGCGCGAGTACGGATTCCATACATCCATGATCGAATCGAGCATGATGGTGAACGACCGCATGCCGGAGTACTGCGTGCAGCGCGCCATGCGCCTGCTAAACGACCGAAAAAAGGCGATGAACCGTTCCAGGGTGCTGGTGCTCGGCGTGGCATTTAAGCAGGACGTCGACGACTATCGCGTAAGTCCCGCACTGCGCGTGATTGACGAACTCCGTAAACTCGGCGCGACCGTGAGCTATCATGATCCGTATATTCCCGAGTACCGGCAGGGAAGCGAGATGTGCAAGGGTATCCCGGAGCTGTCCGCGAAAGCGCTACAGGAGGCTGACTTGGTGATGGTCACCACAGCGCACACCTGCGTGGATTATGCTTTTGTGGCGGATCACGCGCCATTAATCTTCGACACGAAAAACGCGATGAAAGATGTTCCCAAGCGCGAGAACATCCACTTGCTGTGAGGTGTTTCTGCCATGAGTGAAAAGCTGCGCTATGCGCTGATCGGCTGCGGCCGCATTGCCGACAACCACATCGCCGCTGCCTGTCAAAACGCGGATAAGCTACAAATATCCGCCGTATGCGATATCATCCCTGAGCGCATGGAGGCGGTGCTCGCGCAGCTTCCCGAGGAAGAGCGCTCCGTGGTTAAACGTTATACCGATTATCAGCAACTGCTGGAGGATGTAAAGCCGCAATTGTGCGCCGTGGCTACCGAGAGTGGAAACCATGCCGCGATCGGTTTAGACGTGATCGAGGCGGGCAGCCATATCATCATCGAAAAGCCGATCGCCCTGAGCATGCGCGACGGGCGAGCGCTCATTGAGGCCGCGAAGCGCAAGGGCGTGAAGCTCTGCGCGTGCCATCAGAACCGCTTCAACAAGTCCATCCAAAAGATTCGTTCGGCCGTCGAAGGGAAGCGCTTTGGGCGGATATTCCACGGCGCAGTACATGTGCGTTGGTTCCGTGACGAGGAGTATTATCAACATGCTTCCTGGCGTGGCACTTGGGCACAGGATGGCGGCGCGCTCATGAACCAGTGCATCCATTCCATCGACCTGTTGCGTTGGATGATGGGCGACGAGGTGGATGAGGTGACCGCCTACACGGATAACCTTGCGCACGACACGATGCAGGCGGAAGACCTTGGCCTCGCGCTCGTGCGCTTCAAGAACGGCGTGTATGGCCTGATTGAGGGCACGGTGAACATCTATCCGCAAAACCTAGAGGAAACGCTGTATCTTTTCGGGCGGAACGGCACCGTGAAGGCGGGCGGCAAAAGTGTGAACATCATTGAGGAATGGAATTTCCGCGACGGGTTAGATGACCCCGCTGCCGTCAAGACAAAGTTCGCGGAGAACCCGCCTAACATCTATGGATACGGACACACGCCGCTGTACGCTGATATGGTCGACGCAATTCTGCGCGATCGCGAGCCCACCATCGACGGCGAGGCGGGCCTGCGTGCCCTCGAGCTAGTGCTGGCGATCTATTGCTCTGCCGCCGAAGGCAGACCGATAAAACTTCCGCTCGATGTCTGCGCCACCACAGACTTTGCCGGGAGATTTGGGCGATGAGCTTTTTTGCGCATCCGACTGCTGTGATCGATGAGGGCGCAACTGTCGGCGAGGGCATGCGCATCTGGCATTTTACGCATGTGGAGAGCACCGCGACCATCGGTGAAGGTTGCTCCCTGGGGCAGAACGTGTACGTCGGCACGCATGTCCGAATCGGCAATTGCTGCAAACTGCAAAACAATGTGAGCCTCTACGATGGGATCACCCTCGGGGACGATGTGTTCTGTGGCCCAAGCTGCGTGTTTACCAATGACCCGATACCACGCGCGCTCTTCCCCAAGGGACGCGAGCTTTTTGTGCCCACCCTCGTACAGGATGGCGCAAGCATCGGTGCCAACGCAACGATCGTCTGTGGCCACACGATCGGCCGGTGCGCGATGATCGGTGCGGGCGCGGTGGTCACAACGGATGTGTCCGGTCACATGCTGATGGCCGGCATACCCGTGCGGCAGGCGGGGCTCGTGTGCGCTTGCGGCGCGCGATTGGCACAGGAGCTGCGTTGCGCGACGACATTATCGAGAAGGTGTTTCGAAACACACAGGATTGGAGCCGTCATCCCGACCATTACGGCAGCGGAGACGCATCGGAAAAGATCGCTGCACTGATGTAGATTGACATGGATGGAGGTACCACATGCAATTCCGTGATTTAGCAAGGCAATACCAGGGTTTTCAGGCGCAGATGGACGAGGCGATCCGCGCCGCCATTCGGGAAGGCCATTTCATATCCGGCCCGCAGGTTCGGCAGTTGGAGGAAGAGTTGGCCGAATATGTGGGCGTCAAACATTGCCTTGCCTGCGCGAACGGCACCGACGCGCTCAGCCTCGTGCTGCGCGCATGGGAGATTGGCAAAGGCGACGCGGTCTTCGTGCCGGACTTCACCTTTTTTGCCTCCGCCGAAACGCCTTGCGATCGGGGCGCGACGCCCATCTTTGTGGATGTGTCGCCCGACACCTTCAACATGGATCCGGCCAGCCTGGAACAAGCGATTGCCGCTGTGAAGGCAAAGGGCGAACTGCGCCCGAGAGCGATCATCCCGGTCGATCTGTTCGGCCTGGCGGCAGATTATCAGGCCATTGAGGCAATCGCGGGAAAACACGGCCTCCTGTTGCTGGAGGACGGTGCCCAAGGATTCGGCGGCACCTTGGACGGGCGGCGCGTTTGCGCGTTCGGCGAGGCCGCGACCACCAGCTTTTTCCCTGCGAAGCCCTTGGGCTGCTACGGTGACGGCGGCGCAATCTTTACCAACGACGACGCGCTGGACGCACACTTGCGCTCGCTGGCGGTACACGGAAAAGGCACGGACAAGTACGACAACGTGCGCATCGGCGTCAACAGCCGTTTGGATACATTGCAGGCAGCTATTCTATTGGTGAAATTCGAAGCGTTTGTTGCGCATGAGCTGGAAGCGGCCGATCAGGCGGCGGCGAACTACACGCGCATGCTTTCCGGCTTGGTGAAAACGCCGGTCATCCCGGAAGGCTACACCTCGGCTTGGGCGCAGTACACCATCCAGCTCGAGGGCGAGGGACAACGGAGCCGCGTGCAAGCCACCATGAAGGAGACAGGTATTCCGGCGATGGTATACTATCCGAGAACGATGTCGGAGCAACGCGCTTTTCGCGATGTGATGACGCATCAGCCCCTTTACTGCAAAGTCGCCTGTTCGTTGTGCAAGCGCGTCCTTTCTCTTCCTATGCATCCCTACATCACCGCGGCGGAGCAGGAGCGTGTTGTGCACGCGATTGAGCAGGGCCTGCGCGGTACGCTATAGCGGCTATAGAAAAGAGGGATTTAACATGCCTGATCGGATCATGCAGCTCAAGCGATGGTGCCGCTGGCACCTGCGGGCCGTAAAACGGCATATCCCTTCGGCGGTACTGGATAAGGCCATTTGCTTGTTAACAAGGGCCTCTATGCGTCCTTCCGCGCCTTATATGCCCGGTTTGTATCCGCGCGGAATTAATTTATATGGCCTCTTCAAATCGCACAGCGGGCTTGCCCAAGGTGCGCGCCTGTACGCCGCCGCTCTAAAATGCGCGGAGGTTCCACACGCCTTCCTGCGCGCCTCCCTGTGGTTCGATGTCGGCTTAACAGAAACCTCGATGGATTGTGAATTGGTTGCCAAGCCGGTTTACGACGTCAACGTCATCCACATCAACCCTGACGCGTTTCTTGCCACAAGGGCGAAGATGACGCCTCATGCGATGGACGGGCGGTACAACATCGGTGTTTGGTTGTGGGAGTTAGATGCCATTCCGAAGAAGTGGCTTGCCTTTTTCCCGTTGTTCGATGAAATTTGGGTGCCTTCTTCTTTTATATACACGGCCCTCGAAACAGTCAGCCCCATTCCGGTGACACTGATTCCCTACGGCATTGAGGCCCCAGTGGATCCCGCTTGCACGCGCGCTACCTTCGGCCTGCCACCGGACGACTTCCTGGTTCTGTGCATGTTTGATTCCCTCAGCTATTTCTCCCGCAAGAACCCGCTAGGGGCGCTGGCCGCCTTCCGCGAGGCTTTTGCTGGCCAGCCCGATGCAAAACTGGTGCTGAAGATGAACAACCCCAGCGCCGAGGACTTGGAACGGCTACGCGCCACGGTCGGCAATTGTGGAGATGTCATTTTCTTTACCCAAAGCCTGCCCCGGGAACAAACCAATTCGTTTATCACCTGCTCCGATGTGTTCATCAGCTTGCATCGTAGCGAGGGATTCGGCTTGGTGATGGCCGAAGCGATGTATTTAGGCGTTCCGGTTGTGGCTACTAACTATTCAGCCAACACGGATTTCATGAACGGCGAGGTGGCCTGCATGGTGGACTACGTGCTGGTGCCGGCCGAATATCTGCACGCGGCAGCCGGGCAATGCTGGGCGGAGCCCGATGTGCGTCAAGCCGCTACCTACCTGCGCATGCTGTACGAGGATCCGCAAGAGAGGATGCGCTATGCCGAGCAGGCGAAAGTGCATATTCGCACGCATTATTCCATCGAAGGATGCGGAAAGCGCATCCGCGAAAGGCTGAACAAAATTCCACTGACATAAAGCCGTATCATAGCGTACCAAAATCAGTTCAAAAATGGATGATGTGCGCATGGAGAACATTGCTTTGATCAGGCCCGGCTAACGCTTATCCTTGATGGCTGCTAGATACACGTAAATCGTTTTGCGCTTATAACATCTTGATAACATGCGTGCAAAGTGCTATACATGCATACGATCTTAGCGCTTGGGGCTGCCTCGCTAGAGTTTTTAAGCGAAACAGTCTCATAATCTTCGGATCGAATTACTGCCGTAAAAAGGCGAGTGTATTTGTATAATTATTCCATGTTTTGCATCTGTTCGACACAATGTCACGCACAACGGCAAAATTTCTTGCATTTCTTATATATGGCGTAGTATAATGTGGCAGAGTATGAAGGCTGCCAAAAGGCTTGCCTTTTGATAATGAATAGGAGTAGGGGAATGTCCACGGAGACTGGAAGAAAGAAGGCCTAGATTCATTCGCCACAGATTGAATTAATGATAGGCCAAATTACTGACATTGCGAATGCCGATTGCCATTCACAAATGGGTTGGACTGTTGTGTTCGAGGTAGATACAATTCTACTTTTGGTTCCACTTCAAAGGTTCGTTTCATCAAAAGTATGCTCATCCATGTAAGGGGGATTTATGATTTCTTTGGTTGTTCCATGTTTTAATGAAGAAAGAAATATCGAATTGATCTATCGAGCAGCTCTCGATGCCGTTAGTCGTCTGCGCGTTGCGGGTTACGAATTCGTCTTTGTGGACGACAATTCCGGTGACAATACGCTAGACAGGATCAAAGCCCTGCATGATAAGGACGAAAACGTATGCTACCTCTCCTTTTCCCGCAACTTCGGAAAGGAATCCGCCATGCTGGCTGGGCTTGAGCATGCGTCGGGGGATCTCGTTGCGGTCTTGGATGCAGACATGCAGGACCCTCCAGAATTGTTGTTCGAAATGTATACGATTCTGACCACAACAGATTGCGATTTTGTGGGCACAAGGCGCATAACACGCACCAATGAGCCGAAGATTCGCTCCTTTTTCGCACGGCAGTTTTATAAGATCATCCGCAAGCTCTCGGCTATGGATATTATCGATGGTTGCCGCGATTTCCGGCTGATGAAACGTTGCGTAGTCGATGCGATCATTTCTTTGAAAGAGAAAAATCGGTTTTCCAAGGGCCTTTTCACCTGGGTGGGTTTTAAAGGGCAGTACATCGAGTATCAAAACGTTGCACGCGCCAACGGAGAGACTAAATGGTCATTTTGGAAGCTGTTTATCTACTCGCTAGAAGGCATCATCTCGTTTTCCACGGTGCCGCTGGCGCTTTCATCGTTGCTGGGCTTTTTGGTGTGCGTAGTTGCATTCTTTTTGATCCTGCTTTTCGTTTTTCAGAAGCTGATTGGTGGCATTGACGTTACCGGCTACGCGGCCATGATGTGTATCATCCTCTTCCTGGGGGGGACGCAACTCCTCGCCATTGGCATCGTGGGGCAGTATTTGGCGCGTGTCTTTAGCGAAGTGAAGAACAGGCCTCATTATGTCGTACGCGAAGCGTCGGCGGGCTTGCAACAGAAACGGAGGGGCGCTGCCGCTTGAAAAGTGAACAATACGCCCTAATGCACACAAACGAAACGGGGCATTGGTACTTTCGCGCGAAGCACGCCATCGTCCTGTCCATTCTCGACCGGCTGGATTTGCGCGAGGCCAGCCTCATTGACTTTGGGTGCGGCTGCGGGCGCATGATGCAGTTGCTCTCTCGCTATGGAAACGTCACAGGCGTGGACATCAGCGAGGAGGCGCTGGGGTATTGCCGCGAAATCGGCGTGCAGGGTGATTTGATTCAGGGGGACCTTGAAACGCTGTGCCTGGATACGGCTTATGACGCGGCCGTGGCCTTGGACGTGCTGGAGCACATCGAAAACGATGTGTTGGCAGCGAAAAACATCTTTCGTGCGCTCAAACCGGACGCGGTCTGCGTCTTTACAGCGCCAGCGTTTCAACGCCTTTGGTCCGAGCACGACGAGAACCTGATGCACAAGCGCCGGTATGACCGCCAGGGGCTGGAAGGCGTGCTGCGGGCGGCGGGGTTCTCCATCGAATACAGCAGCTATTTCAACTTTTGGTTGTTCCTCCCGATTTTGGCGATGCGTTTTTTTTGCCGCCTGTTGCGAATGAACCGATCCGCAAGCTTGGAGAGTACGCTCCCAGCGAAGCCGATTAACACGCTGCTGTACGCGTTGCTTTCGTCGGAGAAGAGGTTCGTGCGCTTGGGGGTTCGGCTGCCGTTTGGGGTGAGTCTGATTTGCGTGGCAAGGAAGGTGGTGGCTTGATGCATGCACGGTTTGGTTTGCTTTTTTGCGTCCCTTCTTTGGGCTTATTTTATAGCGGTCGTACCAGCGCTGGTCGATCCCGTAGTCTATGACACACCGGAAAGGGATGAATCCCCCACACATAAATTTTACGCTCCGAATCCATAACGAGGAGGTAGAAGCATCATGGACAGATATCAACAATTAAAAAAGCACCTAAATGCTTCAAACGTGATGCTTGCGTTGGTTACGCTGGCCCTGCTTGCGGCTTCGTTTCATCGCCTGTTCTATGGCGTGGAAATCACGGACGAAGCCTATTATGTTGCGGAAGCGCGCCTGGTGGCCCAAGGCGCCATCCCTTTTGTAAACAACTGGACGCAGAGCCCAGGGCACGTCCTGCTCTTTTTTTGGCTGGTTCCGCTGTTCGAATGGCTTTCCGGGGGTACGGAAGGCGTGTTTTTGTTTATGCGCATCGCCTTTGGCCTCTTCCGGCTGTTGAGCCTAGGGATCGTATTTTTGATTCTGCGCAAACAGATTCGCCCCCAAATACTGTTGCTCTTCCTGCTTCCGTTCGTGCCCTTTTCACCCTTTAATGTGAATATGTTCAGCTACAACTCCCTGTTGTTTCTATTGCTTTTGATCGGCCAGGCCCTGTTCATTCGCCTTCTTCTGTGCGATGAGTGCCCGCAAAAGAAAAGGGTATTCTCTATTGGGGCCGGATTGGTTATGGCGCTTGCCTGCTTGGCACATCCGTCGAATTTGCTGTTGGCCATCGTCTTTGCTGCGATGCTGACCCTATTCTCGATTTACAAGCGCAAGCCACTGACGCCGGTGTTGCTTTTTGCCCTGGCTGGCCTTGCGTTTGCGGCAATTATGGTCGCCGCTCTCAGCATCGCCGGTGGTGGCTTTACACGCCTGTTGAACGGTGTACGCGCGCTTATTGTCGATAATCCCTACTTCTATTTGAGTAAACGACCGATACCCGTGACGATTGCAAGTCTGAAGGGTGTAATCAAGCAGCATTTTTGGATCATGCTATTTTCTGCCGTTATGTTTTGCTTCGGTGCATGTAGCCGCTTATATTCCAGAAGGCGCGGGCGGGCGTTCCCCCATGAAAAAGAAATCAAGCGTGTCGCCATCTGGACATTCCTGATCGTGGTCGCGGCATATGTGATAAAGCTGGTCTTGCAATACGCCCCAACGAATAGAGGCGCATACACCAGCGCCGAATCCGCCATATTCGCTGTTCCGTTCGCTTTGCTGCCTTTTCTGCCTGCGCATCACAAGAAATCAGGAGCGGCGCTGATATTGGCCATATGGGTGCCTTGCATTATTTCGTTGATCGCTGTGGCGGTCAGTAACTGGAACGGAATTGCGGCGCGGTATTATTTGCTCTATAGTGGCGCCATGCTCTCCATTCCGTTTTTTGCGATGGCGCTGGACAACGCTCCGACCGAAACGAAAAAAGGTGCGTCAGCGGCAAGGGCATTGGGCGTATTTGGGCTTACGTGTGCGTTGCTATGTAATGCGTATATTCAACCCTACATGTATTTTTATCGTGAGGCATCCTATGCGGAGCTGAATTATCGGGTTCAAAGCGGCGTATATAAAGGCATCCATACAACAAAAGAACGCGGCGAAGCGTTGATCGCGCTTGAAAGCGAGCTTAGAACAATCACAAATGACGAGGACGACGTGTTGTTTATGGAAGTTGTTCCCATGGCTTATTTGATGACCGACGCCTCCTTTTGCGCGCCCACCTCATGGGACATTATGCTCTATTCCTATGGATTCAAAGGGGATAAGATCATGCACGAGTATTTCCAGGCAGTGAATCGATATCCCAACAAGATCATCTACATCCATACAGGTCGTGACAAAGTCTTAAGCATTGATACCGATGATTACCAGTTTAATGATTTCGTTCATGCAAATTATCATTTGGTATATGAGCGAACGATGCAGCCATTCCCCATCAAGATGTTTGAGAAACGTTGAGGGGATAGAATGGGATAGGGCAAAAGAAATGGAGGGCGAAAAGGAAGCGCCTCGGCAGAGAATTTCCCTGTTATTTCTGGGTGTATCCAAATCAGCCTTGCTGTTCTCAAACTGGGGTCACCAGCGAATTAGCGTTCTCTTGTATTGACGCTGGCGAGGTGAGGCGGTAACGGCATCAGGACTAAACCTTCTGTATTGTTCCGTAAATCTGCGCGCAATGTATTTTTGTAAGCCCCGTTTCGGAAAAATGCTGCCAATTTATTATTTTCCCCCTTGACAACTATTCTCCTGACGTGGGTTTGTGGATGAGTTGAGGCACCTTTAGCTCCGGTGCCTTCGGGGGATCATAAATTGCTGCATGGCTTCTTCACGTCGGCATTCCTTCCGCCATCGCTCCAGCAGGCTCAGAATGGTCGATTCGATCTGTCGAGGGGGATAGGACTTGGGGAAATACTTGGTGAGCTTCTCGCCCGAAAGCGTAATTTTCCTTACCGCCTCAAGCGTTGCGCCTGGGAGAGTGATGGTGTAGCCTGTTCGCTTTCCATGGCGTCCAGCAGTTGCTTTTGATCCTCCGGCTTAAGATACGATAACCCAACAGCAGGAATGAACGCAACTCTCCTAGTATCGACTTTCTCAGGAGATTTTTGGTTAAGCTCGATCAGGCGGATGAATTGCTGAATCTGCATTGGGCTTTTGTCTGCATCTTTTGCTACAACATCACGCGCACTTAACTTCTGACCAATCAGGTCAGAAGTTAAGCTTGGGCATTGAATTGGCATGTATTGCGTCGCCTGGCACGCCCGCGCCGTTCAACCCACCTTTCTCAAAACTGTATTTCGTATAGATTCCCTCGCCGCGAACATGCCGCCGTACCTATCGGGTATGGGTCTATATTAGCACTTACCGGGGCCATGGCCGCGCCCATGTTGTTGGCGTCGGGCACGCCCATGTCCACCACCTTGCCGCAGGTAAGGCGGGACACGCACACCGTGGCCTCCGGCGCTTGATGGGCGGCGCGCAGCAGGGTAGAGCCTACGCCGGTCACCGTCCATTGGGCGGTGGGCGGGCGCTGGTTGCCCAACTCCAGGGGCATGCGGTACTGGCGCTCGGCGGTGCAAAAGTGGCTGCTGGCCACGCACACCGCGCTGTCGGCCATGCCGCCGTCGATCAGCATGCCGCCCACGCACAGGGACTCCGACATGGTGGAGCAGGCCCCGTACAGCCCCACGTAGGGCAGCCCGAGCTGGCGCGCGGCAAAGCTGGCCGCGGTGATTTGGTTGAGCAGGTCGCCGCCCAGCAAAAAGTGCACCTGCTCGGGCTGCATGCCGCCCTTTTGCAGCGTGAGGCGCACGCAGTGCTCGAACATCTTGCTCTCGGCGATCTCCCAGGTTTTTTCGCCCACCAGGTCGTCGGCCAGCACCTGGTCGAACTGCGAGCCCAGCGGGCCCTGGCCCTCCTTGGGGCCCACGATGGAGGAATACCCGGCCACCCGCGGCTTGGAAGGCAGATCGATGGTTTGCGTGCCGATGCGCTTGCTGTTCAAGGCCGCTACCTCCCCAATAGGTAATAGAGGACACCCACGATCACCGACGCGCCGATGCCGTACACCAGCACCGGCCCGGCGATGGTGAACATCTTGGCCCCGACGCCGGTCACAAAGCCCTCGCGCTTGAACTCCATGGCCGAGGCCACGATGGAGTTGGAAAACCCGGTGATGGGCACGATGGAGCCTCCGCCGGCGTACTTGCCGATCCGGTCGTACACGCCGATGCCGGTCAAGAAGGCGCCCAGGAACACCAGGATGATGCTGGTGAGGGTGGCGGCGCCTACCTTGTCCAGCGACCAAAGGGCGGTGACGCCGTCGTTGATGAGCTGCCCGCACATGCAGATCACCCCGCCCACCCAAAAGGCGCGCAGCAGGCCCTTGCCCAGATCGCTCTTGGGTGAGAGCCGCTCCACAAGCCGCTGATATTCCTGGGTCGCCTTGCTTTGCGGGCCGCTTTGCGGCGGTTTTTGCTGTTGGTTGCTCATCTCGTCTCCTCCGCTCGGTGTGTGTGTTGGTTTCGCTGTAGCCACGCTCCCCCGGTCTCGCGCATGCGGCTTTCGCGATCGCCGGGCCGAGGCCGGGCGATCAGCGCGTATTGCACGAGGGTGTGCCGGGCCGTGCGGGGCGGTCTTTGGGCTTCGTTCATGCAACATGCCCTCCTTCTAAAGTATTATTTCGCTTGCGCCTGCCGCCGGTATCCGCCCGGCCTGATGTCCAACGGCGAGGCGGTTTTGCGGCCGGTCAGCACATAATAAAACGCCGCGCCGCTGCCCACCCCCAGCACGTAGGGGAGGGCGATCCACCAAGGGTTGGCCGTAGCGTCGCCGGTGAACAGGCGCGCCGCCGAGCTCCCCGCAAACAGCAGCGCGAACGCGAGCGCCGCGCGCAGGCCGCTCCAGCGCGACTTTCGCTGTCGCTTGCAAATCAGCGTGCCCTGGGCGCTGCCCAGCAGCACCACCGATTCGTTGGGATGCCGCGCCTGGATCTCGCGGATCAGCGAAAGCGCGTCCAGCTTCCACATGCCCGGGGCGCGCGGCGCGTGTACGGGCAGCGCGTTGAGCCCAAGGGAGGCGTCGGCCAGCACGTCGGCTACCTCGCCCAGGCGCAGCGCCCGGCCCGGCTCTGCGGTGGTGGTATCCCGCAAACGCAAGTAGATCATCGGTCGTCCTCCCGCGCGATGTGCGTCATCGTCCACAGCGCGTCGGAAAACCGGGCGGGGTGCCGGCCCTGCCGCTGCGCCGTCACCGCGGTACCAATCCATACCAATACGATCAGCAAGGCCATGAACAGCGCGGTCAGCGCCAGCTTTTCGCGCATTTCCTGCATGCCTTCCACCTCCCACACGCCTAGTATGGAAGGGGATGCGGGAAAAATGAGCGGTTTGCCTACACATCCCATGGGAAATGGAGGTGCGGTATCCATGGAAAAAGCACCAATGGGAAAAACCGCCTCGATGCTAGCATTTGCAGCGCGGCGGTTTTTATACTTGCGGATTGATGCTTTTGGATTCACGGGCGGGGGCGCGTCACATAGGATGCAGGGAAAAATGCATGCGAAAGGGTGCAAGCAGGACATGATCGTTTTGTTGGCCGTATCGCTGAGCCTGGACGCTTTCGCCATCGCCGTGGCGTACGCCCTCAAGTCCACGCGGGTGCCGCTGGTTTCCAAGCTGGTGGTGTGCGCCATTTCCATATTCTACTTTGGCGCGGCCCTGTGGCTGGGCGAGGCGCTCTCCCGCTTTTTCAGCCCGGAAGCCGCCAAGATAGTGGGCATTGCGCTCATGGCGTGCATTTGCTTGTGGACGCTGCTGCAGGTAGTGCTCGGCAAAATAAAGCCCAAGAGGATCGCCGTGCAGGCGATCCGCAACCCCATGCTTTGCGACATAGACCGCTCCCATTCCATCAGCCCCTTCGAGGCAATTTTTCTGGGCACCGCCCTGTCCGTCGATTCCATCAGCGTGGGGATCGGCTACGCCATGCTCGGCTCGGTGAGCCTGCTCGCTCCGCTGATCGTAGGGCTCTTTCAATTCGCGTTTCTTTGCCTGGGCGGCTGGATCGGCGGGCGGCTTGCGACACTCAAGGCCATGAATACCGATCGGTTGCAGTTGGTTTCGATCGCCGTGATGTTTGTGCTGATCCTTGTGCGGATATTCGACTAATCCCGTCCGCGATAGCGCCGGTAGCCGGGCCGCGCCGCTTCGTCTTCTTGCATCGCCTCCCGTATCGCCTCCGGGGTGAGGCCGGGCAGCTTAGCGGCATAGCGCTCCAGCGCCTGGGCGCGCTGCGCGGCGCTGCGGTCGGCGTCAAACAGGCCGCCAGCCCGCAAAAAGCGCGCCAGCTCATGGTACGCTTCGAAGGCCGACCCGCCGCCGATCACCGCGCGCATCAGCATGGGGTGCCGGCCGCTGTTGCCGTACCAATCCAGCGCCCTTTCCACATCGTGCAGCGCTTGCAGCTCGGCAAAGGATAGATCGGGCGTGGAGAGCACCTCGTAAGGCGGATCGGGCGCGTATGCGATGCCCAGCTTTTCCGCGTCCCGGCGCAGGCCGCTGCCGGGCAGCAGCTTCAAAAAGCCCAGCTGCAGCCTGTGCGGGCGCAGCGCGTACACCAGATCGAACCCCCGGGCGAAGCTGGCCCAGCTCTCCTTGGGTAGCCCGGCGATCAAGTCCAGGTGCAGGGGGATACTTCTGGCCTCGCGAAGCACGCGCACCGCGCGGGCGATGTCCTCGAAGCGCCCGGCCCGCCGCACCGCACGCAGCACCTCCGGTGAAGCGCTCTGCACGCCGATTTCGAACTGAAAGCGGCCCTTGGGCGCGGCGGCCAGCAGGGCGAGGCATTCGCCGTCCAGCAGGCAGGCGTCGATTTCGAAATGAAACACGCAGCCGGTGTCCAGCGCCAGCAGTCCGCGCCAAATATCCCGCGCCCGCGCCGGATCGTAGTTGAAGGTGCGGTCCACCAGTTTCACCAGGGTGGCGCCGCCCTCGGCCAGCCTGCGCAGCCTTTCCACGGCCCGGGCCGGGGGCAGCGCGCGCACCTTCTCGCCTGCCGACAGGCAGAACCGGCACTGAAACGGGCAGCCCCGGGAGGTTTCGGCGTACCAGATGCGCCCTGGGCCGATATCGTGCTTATTGTCGTAAGGATCCACCCAACGCTCGATTGGCAATGGCTCGGATGCCTCCAAAAGCAACGGGCCCTTTTCTCCCCGCTCGAATGCGGTCAGCAGCGCCGGGTAGCTTTCCTCACCTTCACCTGCCGCGATGGCGTCTATGTACGGGTGGAGCGCTGCCGTTTCAGCGAGATCGAAGGAGACCTCGGGCCCGCCCAGCGCGACGCGCACGCGGGGCATCGCCCGCTTGAGGGTACGGGCGAGGGAAAACACCCGCTCCCGGTTCCATAGGTAGGTGGAGAAGCACACCACGTCGGGCTCGGTGGCCCAGATGGCGCGGAGCTGTGTGGCGAAGGGCTGGTTGACGTGGAGTTCCAGCACGGTGTGGGGGATGTGGGGCAGCGCGCGTTGTGCGGATGCGTGCAAACAGCGCACGGCCAGGTTGGTGTGCACGTACATGGCGTTGATGGCGACGAGGGTTACGCGCAGGGGGATCGCCTTCTTTCGCGCAAGTAATAATGTTCTCTTCCCTTAAAACCGCCCGCATCAAAACCCGCCTCAAGCAAAATCTCGATCCGGTCGACCGCAAGCGGTATTGCCTTGGTCGCAATCGCATGGGCTTGAAACAAATCGTAGAAATTCTCGATGCATACATCCAGCAATTCCTTGAAATTCGCCTTGCTCTCATAAGCGGACGCGATATCGACGCGCAAAACGCCCACATCGCCGCCAAACATCTCAATCCGTGCCAACGGCTTTGTGTGTGGATTTGTCCATAATCGAAAATCGGACAAACGCTTTCTGCGCGTATGCGGTGAGCCAAAAACCGATGCACTCCGCCATAGCTTCCGCCGTATAGAAGTTGCATATATGCGAGAAATTATCGATATTAAAGAGTTCCTGCGCTTTGGGATCGGCATAGCAAACCAGCAAATCCTCCGCGTCCGCTTCGGATACCAGCCTTAAGGTAAAATGCGGTGTTTCAAATGCGGGACACTTTTCATATGGATTGTTCATGTAGGATGTCCTCCTCCAACCATTTTTTTGCGGCTTTTTTTGCCGCCCGCATAGCCGTAGGCAACGGCAGCGCGTCCAGCCCGGCAGCATCCACCCAGCGGCACTCGGGCATTTCAGCGGGGGACTGCGCCACAAACCGGTGCAAGCGCATTTCCCACACCCTGTGCGTGAACACGTGTTTCGCCTCGCCCGCATCTCCTGCCCACTCGGCCGACAGGCCCAGCGCGCGGAGCAGCGCCGATGGCTCCCAGGCGTCCAGCGCATTGGGAAACTGCCACATGCCCTTTAGCATCCGCTCGATGCGGCGCTGCACCAGCACCTGCCCGCCCCACCGCACGATCGCTACGCCCCGTTTCTCTACCAGCGGCGCGCGCACCCGGCGCTTGACGGGCAGCAGGTCGGCATCGCCTTCGCGATGGGCATCACACCAGGGGCGCACCGGGCAGGCCTCGCAGTCGGGCGTGCCGGGCACGCACACCCGCGCGCCCAGTTCCATCAGGGCATTGTTGAAATCGCCGGGCCGATCCGCCGGCACCAGCTCCGCCGCGCGGGCGCGGATCGCCCGCCCCACGCTGGGCACGGTTACTTCCTCCCGGATGCCCGCCACCCGCGCGATGACCCGCTCTACGTTGCCGTCCACCGCCGCCACCCGCCGCCCGAAGGCGATGCTGGCGATGGCGCCGGCGGTGTAGGGGCCGATGCCGGGCAGCGTTGCGAGGGCGCCGGCGTCGGAGGGCAGCGCGCCGCCGTGCTCCGCGACGATGCGCTTTGCCGCCTTTTGCAGGTTGCGCGCGCGGCTGTAGTATCCCAGCCCCTCCCATGCCTTGAGCAGCTCCTGCTCGGGGGCCTCGGCCAGCGCGCGCACGGTGGGGAAGCGCTCCAAGAAGCGCCGATAGTACCCGATCACCGTTTCGGCGCGGGTCTGCTGGAGCATCACCTCCGATACCCAAATGGCGTAGGGATCGCGGGTATCGCGCCAGGGCAGCGCGCGGTGCCCGGCGTCGTACCAGGCCAGCAGCGCGGAGGAAAAGTCCGTGGCGCTCATAAAGGCGCTCCTTTCTGCACCAAATACAGCGGGCGATCAAACTCGCCCCTACTACCATGGAACATCGAATGCTTTGCGTTTCTGTCATTCTGAGCAAAGCGAAGAATCTCTGCGTTTAAGACCCTTCCCTTCGTTTAGGGTGACAACGAACCGAAAAGGGGAAGATGTTCCACGGTACCGCAGGAACGGCGAGCCATTCCAATCGTAGGGCGCGGCGACCCGACGCGCCGTGATTCGCCCATCATAGCACGTCTTTGACGCAATACGGCGGCGCGTCGAGGTCGCCGCGCCCTACCCTGGTTCGCATCGGTTTATTCTATCACGTGTCGTTTATTCATCATATTTCAAAAACAAGAGATTTTTTGTGCACGATGAAGCATTCAAGAGATAACATGCGTTTTTGCGACTATTTGCCGATTTTCGCTGGAATACGCTCCCTGGTTCCTCTTGCCACAAAAGTGGGTTTTGATTTACACTAGCAATGGTCGTTTAGCACTCACTCGCGAAGAGTGCTAACAAAAAGACAAAATCGGCGGCATCGCTGCCGATAACAACCGAAAGAAAGCAACCAAAGGAGGTTATCCCAGATGAACGTTAAACCCCTCAGCGATCGCGTGGTCATCAAGAACCTTGAGTCCGAAGAGACCACCAAGTCCGGCATCGTGCTGCCCGGCACCGCCAAAGAGAAGCCGCAAATGGCCCAGGTGCTGGCCGTGGGCCCCGGCGGCGTGGTAGACGGCAAGGAGATTACCATGCAGGTAACGGTAGGGCAAAAGGTGATCTACTCGAAGTACGCGGGCACCGAGGTAAAGATCGACGGCGAGGATCTGATCATCGTGCGTCAGAACGACATACTGGCCGTGGTGGAATAATCGAACATAGATTGAAGGAGGACGATCCGAAATGGCAAAGCAAATTATTTTCGGCGAGGAAGCCCGCCGCGTGCTGGAAAAGGGCATCAACGCGCTAGCCGACACCGTAAAAATCACCCTCGGGCCCAAGGGCCGCAACGTGGTGCTGGACAAAAAGTTTGGCGCGCCCATGATCACCAACGACGGCGTGACCATCGCCAAGGAAATCGAGCTGGAAGACGCGTTTGAGAACATGGGCGCCCAGTTGGTGAAGGAAGTGGCCACCAAGACCAACGACGTGGCCGGCGACGGCACCACCACCGCCACCCTGCTGGCCCAGGCTATCGTGCGCGAAGGCCTCAAAAACGTGGCCGCGGGCGCCAACCCCATGGGGCTCAAGCGCGGCATCGAGGCGGCCACCGAGGCGGCCGTGGAAGGGCTCAAGGAGCTCTCCAAGCCCATCGAAAACAAGCAGGCCATCGCCCAAGTGGCGGCGATCTCCGCCAGCGACGACGCCGTGGGCAGGCTGATCTCCGAGGCGATGGAGAAGGTCGGCAACGACGGCGTGATCACCGTGGAAGAATCCAAGACCATGGACACCGAAATGAACCTGGTGGAAGGCATGCAGTTTGACCGGGGCTACGCTTCCTCTTATATGGTGACTGATACCGAGAAGATGGAAGCCGTGCTGGATCAGCCGCTGATTTTGATCACCGACAAAAAGATTTCCAACATCCAAGAGATACTGCCCATCCTGGAGCAGGTGGTGCAGGCCGGCAAGAAGCTGCTGCTGATCGCCGAGGATGTGGAGGGCGAGGCGCTCGCTACTTTGATTGTCAATAAACTCCGCGGCACCTTTACCTGCGTGGCGGTGAAGGCCCCCGGCTTCGGCGACCGCCGCAAGGCCATGCTGCAAGACATCGCGGTGCTCACCGGCGGCCAGGTGATCAGCGAGGAAGTGGGCCTGGACCTGAAGGAAGCCACCATCGACATGCTGGGCAAGGCCCGCCAGGTAACGGTGGACAAGGAGAATACCACCATCGTGGAAGGCGCCGGCGATTCCAACGAGATCAAGGCGCGCATCAGCTCCATCCGCGCGCAGATCGAGGACACCACCAGCGATTACGACAAAGAGAAGCTGCAGGAGCGCCTGGCCAAGCTGGCCGGCGGCGTGGCGGTGATCTCGGTAGGCGCCGCCACCGAGGTGGAGATGAAGGAGCGCAAGCTGCGCATCGAGGACGCGCTGGCCGCTACCCGCGCCGCGGTGGAAGAGGGCATCGTGCCCGGCGGCGGCACCGCGCTGCTGGCCGTGCTGGGCCGCGTGGGCGCCGAGCTGCCCAAGCACACCGGCGACG
>Ga0123353_10003035_pt1 | contig 21017 bp, 21 predicted proteins | sample TergutLab28metaG_3_FD_92763 | JGI IMG/M metagenome (GOLD analysis project Ga0123353, IMG submission 92763) | Labiotermes labralis P3 segment gut microbial communities from Petit-Saut dam, French Guiana - Lab288 P3 | ecosystem: Host-associated > Arthropoda: Insects > Digestive system > Gut ... | reverse complement strand
CCTTGCGAAAGCGTTTGGTCATCCTTAATTCATATTTCATGACCGCAACGCCTCCAGAATTTCTTCTCTCGTCCGGTACCCCTTTACGTTGGGGTCGCGCGCGATACGCCTGCCTTCCTCGATGGCCTCCAGGGTCTCCGCGTTGGGAATACGGGACAGCCCAAACGGAATCCCTTGCGTCCGCACAGCCTGCCGCAGGAACATGGTCATCGCCGTGGTCATGTTCAGCCCCAGGTCTGAAAAAAGCTCCTCCGCCTGCCGTTTGAGCTCACTGTCCATGCGCAGGCTGACGCTCGTTGTCATATTGTACATCTCCCTTCTATGATAGCATATGCATTGTAGCACATAAGATGCACAGTGTCAAGCCCAAAAGCTGTTCCAGGTTGCGTAAATATTCGACACGTAGTATGGGTTCCCCTTTTCCGCAGGCTCGTACCCGGCGGGAAGCAGGAATACCCACGCCGCCCTTTCCGCGTCCAATATGCCGAAGTATGTGTCCCGCGAACGGTTGAAGCAGTACATGTCCCTGGCCATGTAGCCGAAGTAGTTCCACATTTTGCGAGGCTTCCACCACGCGGCGGGGATGCGCACTTTTGCGCCCTCGTTGAGCCGCAGCGCCGCGCGTTCGGACAGCCTCAGCCGGAGCTCCGGCGCATCCAGTATCCGGCCCACATCGTCCATCACGTACAAATTGAACGAAGGATCGACCATAATCCAACGCTTTTCTTCCGGCAGCCATACCTGCACAACGACATGATTGTCACCCTCGTACACCTTTGGGAAGCACCACAGCGCATAGGCCTTGATGCCCACGGCCAGCAGGCATTCGCTCAGGATAATCGACAGGTGCTTGCAGTTCGGGGCGTTCTCCGATTGTTCGAAGGCCCAGTCAAGCAGCGCGTCGGCGTTCATCAGCAGGCCTTCCGGCAGGCTCTGCGGGTTGCCCTTTTTCGTGTGCGCGCACAGCCAATGCAGCAGCTTCAGAGCGCGCGATTGCGTGTCGCCAACACCGGCTGTCTCGCGCAGGCGCCATTTCGCTTCGAGCCGCGCCAGCCTGGGGTCATCGAAATCATATGCAAACTCTATTTCGACAGCGTCATCGCGATTGAAATCGCTGCTCTTTGCAAGCAGGCGGTCGTAGCGCTTGTTCATACAATCGCCCCCACCTTGCACATCTGCGTACACATCCCGCAGCCCACGCACTGGGTGGGGTTTATCTCAGCCTTTTTATCGCTCATACTGATGGCCGGGCAGCCGATTCTCATGCACTGCTTGCAGCCCACGCACGCTTCATTCACATGCAGCGCAGGCTTCGCCTTGACTGTTTTCAATAGGGCGCAGGGCCTGCGGGTAATCACCACGGCGGGGCCGTTGGAGTCCAGGGCGGCTTTGATGGCACTCTCGGTGGCGGCCATATCGTAGGGATCTACGACAGCGACGTTGGATATGCCCACAGAGCGGCACAGGGCCTCCAGATTGACAGAGGCCGTCGGGTCGCCCTTGAGCGTGACGCCGGTGGTTGGGTTCTCCTGGTGGCCGGTCATGCCGGTAATGCTGTTGTCCAGGATAATCACAACACTATTGCTCTGGTTATATGCGATGTCAATCAAGCCGGTGATGCCGGAGTGGATGAAGGTGCTGTCGCCCAGCACGGCCACTGCCTTCGAGGCCTCATCGGGCCGCACCCGGTTGCGCCCGTGCAGGCCCGAGACCGAGGCCCCCATGCACAGGGTGGTGTCCATCATCTGAAGCGGCGGCAGGGCCCCCAGGGTGTAGCAGCCGATGTCCCCGCTGACGAAGACGCCGAGCTTTTTCAGGGCGTAGAACAGCCCTCTGTGCGGGCAGCCGGTGCAGAGCACCGGGGGTCTTGGAGGTGTTGGCAGTTGACAATTGACAGTTGACAGTTGACAATTCTCTTCTCCCAGGATGGCCTTGCGAATCAGGCTCTGCGAGAACTCGCCGCAGAGGGGGAAGACATCCTTCCCGTGGACGTCCAGGCCCAGGGCTTTGCAGTGCTGTTCGATGTAGTCGTCCAGGTCCTCGGTGACATAGATCGTCTCGCAATTTGCGCAAAAGTCGCGAATCAGCTGCTCCGGCAGGGGGTAAACGCAGCCCAGCTTGAGATAGCTCGCGCCCGCTCTCAGGGCCTCTTTGGCGTATTGATAATTGATTCCAGATGTGATTATGCCAAGCTTCCTGTCGTTATACTCCACCCGGTTGACCGTGCAGGTCTCAGCCCATTCGCGCTGCGCTAGGATACGCTGTTCCACGATCTCGTGGCGCGCGCGGGCCATGGCGGGCATCATCACGTATTTACCGGGATTTTTCTCGTAGGGCTTCAAGTCGAGCTGCGCGCGCGCGCCGGTTTCCACCAGGCTGCGCGAGTGCGACACCCGCGTGCTCAGCCGGATCAGCACCGGCGCGTCAAATTGTTCAGACAGTTCGAAGGCAAGCCTGGTGAATTCCAGGCATTCGGCGCTGTCGGCGGGCTCCAGCATCATGCTCTTGCTGGCCCGGGCGTAGTGCCGGGAATCCTGCTCGTTCTGGCTGGAGTGCATCCCGGGGTCGTCCGCCACGGCGGCCACAAGGCCGGCATTGATACCGGTGTAGCTTGCTGTAAACAATGGATCAGCCGCGACGTTCAGGCCCACGTGCTTCTGCCCGCAGAAGGCCCGCGCCCCCGCCACGGCAGCGCCGTAGGCCGCCTCGAAGGCAACTTTCTCATTTGGGGCCCACTCGGCGTCGATCTCGGCGTACTGCGCCGCGTATTCGGTGATCTCCGTGCTGGGGGTGCCGGGATAACTGGAGACAAAGCGGCAGCCCGCCTCCCAAAGGCCCCGGGCGACCGCTTCGTTGCCTAGTAACAAGTGTTTTTGCATCTATTTCTTCTCCTGCAATAATTTCGCCAGCTCATCCATGAACGAGTTCAAATCCCGGAATTCCCGGTACACCGAGGCGAAGCGCACGTAGCTCACCTCGTCCAGCAGGCGCAGCTGCTCCATGGCGAGCTCGCCTATGGTATCCGTGGGGATCTCGCGCTCCATGGAGTTCTGCAGGGCCTGCTCTATGCCGTTGACCACGTTTTCCAAGTCGTCGACGGACACGGCCCGTTTGTCGCAGGCGCGGCGCAGGGAGTTGAAGAGCTTCTGCCTGTCGAAGCTCTCGCGGGACTTGTCCTTTTTGATGACCATCAGGGGCACAGTCTCTATGATTTCATAGGTTGTAAAGCGCTTCTGGCACTTGGAGCACTCCCGGCGTCGGCGTATGCGCTCGCTGTCGTCCGTGGGCCGGGAATCGATCACCTTGCTGTCCTCGCAGGCGCAGTATGGGCATTTCATAATTTCACTCCCAGTCTTTCTTTTTTTTCAGCTCTTCATATATCGCGCAGTAGCTTTCGTGTCTCGTAGGGGGTATCTCTCCTGATTTCACGGCTTGGATGACGGCGCAGCCGCTGTCCTTCACGTGGGCGCAGTCTTGAAATTTGCAGTGGCTCAGGTATGGCTCAAATTCTCTGAATCCCTGCGTCAGATTTTCTTTTGTTAGGGCTTCCTGCTCCAAGGGTTCCAGGGCCGAGAAGCCGGGGGTATCCGCCACCCAGCCGCCCGCGGCGGGGTAAAGCTCCACGTGCCGCGTGGTGTGCCGCCCGCGCCCGAGCTTCGCGCTGATTTCGCCGACGGGCAGGATCAACTCCGGGGCGATATGATTGAGCAGGGTGGATTTCCCCACGCCCGTGTTGCCGCAAAACGCGCTGGTTTTGCCCGCCATAGCGGCACGAATGGGTTCTACGTTCTCCTCCGGCGAAATCATGAAGCATGGGAAGGCCCTGTATATCGCCGCGTACTGCGCACCGTTCTCCAGGTCGCACTTGGTGAACACGACGACAGGCTCGATCCCGGAGAGCTCAGCCAGGGCGATGAGGGTATCCAGCAGGCGCAGGCTGGGCCGGGGCTGTGTTGTGGAGCACAGCAGGAAGAGCTGGTCCAGGTTGGCCAGGGGCGGGCGTGCCAGGGCGTTTTTGCGGGGCAGTATCTCAAGAATGTAGCCCTCGTTTTCGGCTATGCGCTCCACGCGCGCATGGTCGCCCACCAGGGGGGTGATTCCCTGCCTGCGGAACAACCCCCGCGCCCGGCAGGCGAGCGTCCCCTCCCCTGTTATGACGGCGTAACTGCCGCCCAGGCTGCTATGGATGCGGCCCTCCAGTATATCGCTCATTCGATGACGGTGATGGTGATCTCGTCGGTGTAGTCCGCCGGGCTGTTGCCGCTGGGAGACTGCTCTGACACGATCCCGGAGGCGATCAGGCCAATTACCGAGCTCTTGTAATCTACATTGACAATCTTGTAGCCCGCGTCATAGAGCGCCGTTTTGGCCCGCTCCTCCGAAAGCCCGAGCACATAGGGCACGATAGGCCTCGCGTCGTAGGTCTGCTCGTTTGAGAGGCTGGGCGGGTTCAGGTCGAAATTGACGGTGGCGGTGTAGGCCTTCCTGCCGTTCAGGCGCACCTCCAGGGCGGCGGGCTTGTTGCCCTCGATCACCACGGCGTAGCTGGCACCCACGGTGATGGACTCCTCCTTGACCAGCAGGCCGTCCAGGTAGACGCTGACGGTGGCCGCCGCGCCGGTATCCGGCAGGGGCACGATGGCCTCCACGCTGCGCTTTGCCCCAGCGCCGTTGCTGATTTTCACCTTCACAGTCGTGCCCTTGGGCACCTGGCTCCTGTGGTCAAACTCCTGCCACGCCACCTTGCCGGCAGCCTCGTTGCTGTCCATTTCGGGCACATCCGTCTTATCAAGCTTGAGTTCGACGGAGTTGAGCAGCTCTTCCGCCACACCCAGCGTGGAGCCTATCAGCAGCGGCATGTCCACCAGCTCGTCTTTTATGATGGGCGTCGCTATATAAAGCGTCACGGTCGAGTTCACGGCCAGCGTGCTGCCAACCTTGGGGTCTGTCCTGACAATTTTCCCCTCTTCTATTGTCTTGGAGTATTCCGCCGCCCCCGGCTTGGGCGTGAGCCCAACCTCCCTAAGCTTCTGTTCCGCCTCTGCGTAAGAGAGGCCCACCACGTTGGGCACCGGCACCGCCTCAGCCTGCGAGACGTAGAGCGTCACCTTGACTTTGCCGTCGGCGCCGGGGGGTTGCAGGACGCCGTTGGCCGGCACCTGCCGGGAAACCTCGCCCTGCGGCCGGGCGGAGAGCTCGGATTTCCATTCGAAGGTGTATTTCCTTGCGAAATCCGCGTTGTTCTGTATTTCCGGTTGCGACATCCCGATGAAATTATCCACCTTGACTTTGTCGCGTCCGACTACATCGCCAAAATAGTATAGCAGGCCGACAAACGCCGCCACCACGAACACTACGCCCACAACGATGCCTATCATTTTTGGCAGCAGGTTGCGGCGCTCGGTGTATTCCTCCTCCTCTTCCTGGCGCGGCTTGGCCTGCCGGGCCGGGCGCGCGTACTCCATGGGGGAGACATAGCGCGTGGGCTCCCTGTCCGTATAGTAGTTGTACTCGAAGCGTATCAGCGGGTTGCGCTTGAACTCCTCTAAGTCGAGCAGCATCTCGGCGGCGGACTGGTAGCGCTCGGCGGGGCTCTTCTGCATGGCCCGGATGGTGATCTGCTCCAGCCCCAGGGGGATGGCGTCGTTGAGTTCGCGGGGCCGCCGCGGCTCGTTCTGCAGCTGCATAATGGCCACGGAAACAGTCGAGTCAGACTGGAAGGGCAGCTCTCCGGTGAGCATCTCGTAGAGCACCACGCCCACGGAATAAATATCGGACTTGCCGTCAGTGAGGTCGCCCCGGGCCTGCTCGGGGGAGATATAGTGCACCGAGCCGATGGCGTTCTCGGTCATGGTGCGTGTCTCGCTGCGGGTGAAGCGCGCGATGCCGAAGTCGGTCACTTTGATATTCCCGCTGTGCAGCAGCATGACGTTCTGCGGCTTGACATCTCTATGAACGACCCCCCGGTCGTGCGCGTGCTGGAGCGCGCGCAATATCTGGGTAAGGAAGTGCACGGCCTCCTTCCATGGGATGACGCGCCGCTGCTCGATGTACTCCTTGAGGGTGATGCCCTCCACGTACTCCATCACGATGTATTGCAGGCGCTCGCCGTAGCTCACGTCGTAGACCTTCACAATGTTGGGGTGCGAGAGCATGGCGATGGCCTTGCTCTCGTTCTTGAAGCGCCGGCGGAACTCCTCGTTGGCGAGATATTCCTCCTTGAGGATCTTCACGGCCACGGGGCGGTCGTCGATGTTGTCGTAGGCCCGGTAGACCACGGCCATGCCGCCCACGCCCAGGACCTCCTGGATTTCATAGCGCCCGTCGAGGATTTTTCCCACGTAGTAATCCATATCAGAACACCCTTTCAGTGTAATGCTTAATTCTGAATGCTAAATGCTTAATTATTTGATGCAAAGCAGTTGCGCGTTAAGGCAATTCAGCATTAAGAATTAAGCATTCAGCATTAAATCTCTATCGCCACCACGGTGATGTTGTCCTGGCCGCCGCGCCGGTTGGCCAAGGATACCAGGCTCTCGGCAAAGCTCGCGAAGCCGCACTGCGCCAAAAGGGCGGGGAATTCCTCCGGCTCCACGCAGTTGGTCAGGCCGTCCGTGCACAGCAGCAGGACGCTGTCCGGGGGCAGCTCCTCCTCGCAGTAGTCCGCGTCCAGGGATTCCCCCACCCCCAGCACCCGCGTGATCAGGTTTTTGCGCGGGTGGTGCTTGGCCTCGTCCTCGGTGATCTGCCCGGTATCCACCATCACCTGGACAACTGAATGGTCTTTTGTCAGCTGCAGCGGCTCGTCCCCGGCAAGCAGGTAGGCCCGGCTGTCGCCGGCGTGGGCGATGCAGGCCCTGTTTCCATTCACGATGGCGGCCACCACCGTGGTGCCCATGCCCGCGAGGTCCTCGTTGGCCTGCGAGAGGTCGAACACCCAGGTATTGGCGTTATCCAGGGCCGTGACAAGCAAATTTTTCACCGAGCGGCTGCTCATGTGCTCCTGGAACGAGGACGTCACGGCTTCCGAGATCAGCCGCACGGCGCTCTGGCTGGCCACGTCCCCGCCCACGGCGCCGCCCATGCCGTCGCAGATCACCGCCCAGACGAAGCCGCCGGGCAGCTCGCCCACGCTGTAGCAGTCCTCGTTGACCAGGCGCAAGCGCCCCACATCGGTTTTCGCGGCTATTCGCATGGAATGCCTCTCTTTCTAAGCTGCCCGCAGGCGGCGTCGATGTCTCCGCCCAAACTGCGGCGCACGGTGACGGCCAGGCCGCACTGCTCCAGTGTACTTTGGAAAACGCGCACCTGTTCGGGTCTGCTTCGTTGAAATCCCAGTTCGGGCACGGCATTGGCCGGGATCAAATTCACATGGCAGAGCAGCCCCTTGAGCCTGCCGACCAGTTCACGCGCATGTTCCGGGCTGTCATTGACATCGCGAAAAAGCGCGTACTCAAGCGAGATGCGACGTCCTGTATTTTTTGCGTAGCGCTTACAGGAAGCCAAAAGTTCAGCCATTGGATACGCCTTGTTTATAGGCATAAGCCTGGTGCGAAGCGCGTCATTGGGCGCGTGGAGCGAAATCGAAAGCGTTACGCCAAGGCGCTCATTTGCGAGCATGTCTATCTGGGGCACAAGCCCGCAGGTTGAAATCGAAATCTTGCGCTGGCCGATGTGCAGGCCCTCCGGGTGCGTGGCCAGGCGCAGGAACTTCACTGTGTTTTCATAGTTGTCCAGGGGTTCTCCCATGCCCATGAGCACTATATGGGAGATCGCCTCGCCCAGGTCATTTTGCGCCGCCTGCACCTGCGCGAGCATCTCACCGGGCAGCAGATCGCGCGAAAAGCCCTGCTGGCCGCTGGCGCAGAAGGCGCAGGCCATCCTGCAGCCCGCCTGGCTGGATACACACACCGACCAGCCATAGCTGTAGCGCATCGCGACGCTCTCAATCGTCTCGCCGTCACGCAGGCGAAACAGGTACTTTCGCGCGACGCTGCTTGATTCCTGCTTTTTGATCATTTCACAGGATGAGATAAAGCATTCTTGCTCCAACTGCGCGCGCAGCTCTTTGGGAAGGTTTGTCATCTCTTGGACAGCTTGCACGCCCCGGCGCTGCAGCCAATCGAAGATTTGCCTTGTTCTGTAATCGTGCAGACACAATGGTGCGAGAGCCGAGCGGAGCTCTTCGGGGCAGAGGGAGCGTAGGTCAGTCATTGGTAAAACCTCGCGATGAAAAAGCCGTCCGTGCCGTCGATATGGGGCATCAGTGTGCGGTACTCGGCGCGAAAATCCGGGTGCTGCGTGAGGAAGCGCTCGCACACGGCCTCGTTCTCCGCCGGGTTTAGGGTACACGTGGCGTAGACCAGCGTGCCGCCGGGCGCGAGGCACCGCAGTCCCCCGCATAGTATATCATACTGCATTTCGGGCAGCTTGTCAAGTTCCTTAGCGCTTTTCTCCCGGATGTCGGGTTTTTTTTGGATCGTTCCCAGCCCCGAGCAGGGTACGTCGCACAGCACGCGCTGCGCTTTCCCCCGGAAAAGCCTGTCCATTTGCCGGGCGTCGCCCCGCATGGCCTCGATGCAGGCGAGCCCCAGCCTGGCCGCGCCCTGTTCGATGAGCTTCACCCGGTGGGCGTGCAGGTCGAGGGCGATCACCCGCCCCTGATTTCGCATCAATTCGGCGCAGGTGAAGCTTTTGCCGCCCGGCGCGGCGCAGAGATCCAGCACGAGCTCGCCGGGCTGGGGATCAAGCATCTGGCAGCACAATTGCGCCGCAGCATCTTGAACATGAAACAGGCCCTCGGCATAGCCGGGCAGCCCCGAGATACTCCCCTCCCCCGCCTTCGCATCGCAGGCCCGCCGCGGAGGGAGGCGCAGCGCGCCCGGCAGGCCCTCCACAGGCTGCGCGTCGAGCCTTTCGGCGAAGGCCTGCGTTGCAATCTTCGTCGTGTTGACCCGCAGGGTCGTATCGCCCGGGCCGAAGGAGTGCTCCAGCAATTGTATGTAGTCGCCGGGATAACTCTCGCGCCAAAGCTGCACAAGCCATTCCGGGCAGCTGTAGCGTATGCTCAGGGCTTGGGTCTCGTCGCCCTCGGGCAGAACCAGGCCCCTTTTCTGCGCGCGTCTCAGCACGGCGTTCACCAGGGGGGCCAGGTGGCGGGATTCCTGCGCGGCCTTGGCGAGCTCCACGCTCTCGTATATCGCCGCGTGGGCGGGGACGCGCTCCATGAAAAACAACTGGTACAGCCCCAGGCGCAGGGCCGCGCGTACTTCGGCGGGCAATTGGGACAATGGCTTTTGCAGCAGGCTGTCCAGCTGGTAGTCCAAGGTGCGGCGGCGCTCGCTGACGCCATAGACCAAGGCGGCGCACAGCGCGGCGTCCGGCGCGGAAAGCCGCTCACGCCCCAGCGCGGCGTCCAGGGCCAGGTTGGCGTAGGACCGGGATTTTTCGCACTTTATGAGTACCTGCGCGGCGAGGGCGCGTGGGGGTGATGGCATTATCTCCTCCGTCTGAACCGCAGCATAAACCGAAGCAAATTCGCCAGGGAGACCACCAGCGCGGCCACGTAGGTCATGGCGGCGGCGGTGAGGACCTTCCTCGCACCGGCGAGTTCGGCGTCCCGGAGCATATTCTGCCCCTCGATGGCCCGCAGCGCGCGGCGGCTGGCGTTGAACTCCACCGGCAGCGTCACCAGCTGGAACAGGGCGATGAGGGCGTAGAGCGCGAGGCCCAGCGTCACCAGGCCCCAGAAATCGAGCATGAAGCCCAGGACCATCAGCGGCACGGCAGCCATGGAGCCGATGTTGCACACGGGCAAAATCGCGTTGCGCACCTTGATGGGCGCGTATTTCCGCGCGTGCTGGACGGCGTGCCCGGCCTCGTGCGCCGCGATGCCCACGGCGGCCACGCTGGCCGCGCTGTAAACCCCCTCGGACAGGCGAATCGTGTTCGTCCGCGGGTCGTAGTGGTCGCTGAGCCTGCCGCGCGTCATCTCGATGCGCACGCCCTGCGCGCCGCCCTCGTCGAGCACCATCTGCGCGGCCACGGCCCCGGTGATCCCCCGGGCGTTGCCTACCCGCGACTGCTTCCTGTAGGCGCTCTTCACCATGATCTGCATCACCAGCGAAAAGATCATCGCCGGGATGATGAACAGCAGGAAATATTCGTCTATTCCCAAATAGTAGCCGGGCATGTCATTTCCTCCTTATGCCTCGTATATATTCTTCAGCCGCCATTGCTTTTTTTCCCTCGGCCTGCACGGTGAGCAGCTCCAGGAATTTCCCATCGCCGCAGGGGACGCACAGGGGCGAGCCGCCCTGCTCCGCCACACGTGTTTTGTGGACTTTCAGCAGCCTTTCATGGAACTCCATGGAAGCGCCCGGCCAGGGATTGAGGCCGCGCACCCGGTTGTGCAGCTCTTGCGCCGGTTTGGCGAAATCCAGCGGCGAAAGCTCCTTGGAGAGCATGGGCGCGTGCGTCGCCTGCGTATTATCTTGCTTCTGTGGTACTAATTTGCCCTGCCCGAGCAGATTTATCGTGTCAGACAGCACCTGCGCGCCGAGCGCGCTCAATACATCGTGCAATTCACCCGCGTTCATGTCCTCCGGGATGGGGGTTTTTGCCTGCAAAAGTATGTCGCCGGTGTCGATGCCCGCGTCCATCTGCATGGTGGTGACGCCGGTCTCGGTCTCGCCGTTCAAAATAGCCCATTGGATGGGCGCGGCCCCCCTGTATTTTGGTAAAAGTGAAGCGTGCACGTTGATACAGCCATGTTTTGGAATATCCAGCAGCGCCTGCGGCAGGATTTGGCCGTAGGCCACCACGACGATCAGCTCCGGGGCAAGCGAGCGCAGCAGGGCAAGCATCTCCGGGTTGCGGCGCAGCTTCTCCGGTTGCATCACGGGCAGCCCATGCGCCAAGGCGGCCTGCTTCACCGGCGGCGGGGCAAGCTGCATCCTGCGGCCCTGGGGCCTATCCGGCTGGCAGAACACGGCGGGAATGTCGTGGCCGTCGGCAGCCAGGCGCTCCAGGCAGGGCACGGCGAAGGCAGGTGTGCCCATGAAGACAACGCGCATAAATCATGCTCCTATTTCTGCATACGCATTTGCAAATGCGTTTTGCATCTCTCATTTCTAATTTTACATTTCTTTTATCCATCGATCCTTGAACACCACCCCATCCAGGTGGTCGCACTCGTGGCAGAACGCGCGGGCTTTCAGGCCGTCGGCCTTGTAAAAACACCACTTGCCGTTTCTGTTCTGGGCCTTCAGCTTGACGATCGCCGGGCGAATGGTGACGCCGTATTCGCCGGGGAAGGACAGGCAGCCCTCCTGCTCGCGCTGTATGCCCTCCCTGCCGATGACCTCGGGGTTGACCAGCTCCAGCACGCCGTCGCCGGTATCGATGACGAAGGCGCGGCGCAGCACGCCCACCTGCACGGCGGCCAGGCCGCAGCCGTTGGCCTCGTGCATGGTCTGAGCCAGGTCGTCCAGCAGCTGCCACAGCCGCTCGTCGAATTTCTCCACCGCGCGGCTCTTCTTTTGCAGGGTGGCGTCTCCCCCCTTGACGATCTTTCGGATGGCCATGGCTCCTCCAGTTTGACAGTTGATAGTTGACAGTTGACAGTTGACAGTTGACAGTTATTATGATAGCTAAAAACTCACGAATTGTCAACTATCAACTGTCAACTGTCAATTGTATTCGGGTTCATATCGGCATAGGCGCTCACACCTGAAAATCTAGTGTCTTTCCCGAAGGCGATGAGAATCTGCGCGATGAGCGCGCGGGTTCTCGCCCTATTCGCGCACTTGAGCAGCAGCCGCCAGCGAAACTTGCCGCTGACCTTGCCCACACGCGCGGGCATGGGGCCCAGTGCGATGACTTTTACGTCTTTGTATTCCCCCTGCGTCAGGCCGCGCAGCAGCTCCAACAAGATTTTCGCGCCGGATTTCACCAGCTGCTCGTTTTCCCCCGTGACGCCCAGCAGGCACAGGTCGCAGTAGGGCGGGTAGGTCATCAGCCTGCGCATTTTGATCTCGCCCGCGAAAAAGGCCGGGTAATCCTGCCTGGCGGCCAGTTGGATGATCTCGTTGTGCGGGTTGATGGTCTGCACCAGGGCCAAGCCGGGGTGTTTTCCCCTCCCCGCCCTTCCAACCACCTGTGTCAACAGGCTAAAGCTGCGCTCCAGGCTTCGATAGTCGTCAAGATATAATTGCTGGTCAATGCTGACCACGCCCACCAGGGTAACGTTCTCGAAATCCAGGCCCTTGGCCACCATCTGCGTGCCAATTAAGATGTCATAATCATGCGCAGCGAAGCGACGTAAAATGTCCTCCCGGGCACGCTTGGGGGCGGCGGAGTCGGCGTCCATGCGGGCGATTTTCGCCTCCGGAAACAGCTGGGCCAGCTCGTCCTCCAGCTTTTGCGTGCCCGCGCCGCCGAAGCGTATCGCGGGCTTGCCGCATTCCGGGCAGGCGTCAATCACGCGCGTGCTATAGCCGCAGTAGTGGCAAAGCAGGCGCTCCCCCGCCAGATGATAGGCCAGGGAGATGCTGCACTGGGGGCACTGCAGCACATGGCGGCAGCTCTCGCAGGCCAGGAAGGTGTGGTAACCCCGCCGGTTCATCAGCAGGATGGCCTGGCGGCCCTCCAGGAGCGTCTGCTCCAGGGCGTCCCGTAGCTCCCGGCCCAGCAGGAATTTCCCGCCCCAGCTGTCCACCGCGCGCACCTCCGGCAGCGTGGCCGCGCCGTAGCGCTTCGGGAGGGTCTCCAGCTGCCAGCGGCCTTTCAGGGCGTTGGCATAGCTCTCCAAACTGGGCGTGGCCGAACAGAGCAGCAGCAGCGCACTGTGCTTTGCCGCGCGCAATCTCGCAATATCGCGGGCGTGAAATCTTGGGGATTGCTCTGATTTATACGTGTGCTCGTGCTCCTCGTCCATGACGATCAGGCCTATGTTTTGCAGAGGCGCGAACACAGCGCTGCGTGTGCCCAGAACGATCTTCGCCCGGCCGCCTCGCGCCCGTTTCCAGCTATCCGTGCGTTCCCCGACCGAAAGCGCGCTGTGGAACAGGGCGACGTCATTGCCGTAGCGCCGGGTGAAGATCGCGAGCATCTGCGGGGTGAGGGCGATTTCCGGCACGAGGACAATGACAGATTTGCCCCTGGCGAGGGTTTCGTCGATGAGCCTGAGATACACATTCGTCTTGCCCGAGCCCGTGACGCCGAAGAGAAGGGCGCAGGGCTTTGTTGGGTTACTCAAATGCTTGAATGCGAGCTGCTGGTCGGCGGTGAGAAGTATGGGGTCTGTAGGGGCTCGCCGTATGGCGACACGACCGGAGGGAGGCTTCTTGCCGCCCGAACGCATAGCGTTTTGCGTGTATAAATCGGCAGCGTTTTGCGTGGGCGCATTGCTGGTGTTATGTCCGGGCGGCAAGAATGCCGCCCCTACATCATCTGTGCCTACAACAACGCCCTTCTTCACCAGTGCCTGTATCACAGCCGGAGAGACGCCCAGATATCCGCACAGCTCCTTCGCGCTGGCCGCGCCGTTTTGCCGCAGAAAGTCAAAAACCTCGGCCTGCTTCACACTGAGCCCCTCGGGCGTTTCTTCGTCATTAACGCCGTAGACGCGCTCGGTCATATTGCCCGCGTTTTGCAGCGCGTCCGTGTGACGCAGGAGGTAGCCGCGTTCCGCAAGGCTTTCTGGCAGGGGGGAATCCTGCGGCAGGCCGCATTTTTTTAGCAACGCCTCCCTGCGTATAAACGCGCCGCGCGCCCTGGTTTTGCGCAATTGCTCCAGCAAAAAGCGCTCATCTGTGTCGAGCAGTTCTTCCGGCGGGGCATCTTTGGGCTCCAGGGCGCTGTAGAGCACGTGCATCTCGTGGCGCAGGCCCACGGGCACCATGGCCCGGTAGGCCTCGTAGAGCGTGCAGAAGCAGCGCTCCTTCAGCAGGGGGATGAGCTCGACGAGATCAAGAGGCAGCAGGGGGGTATCGTCCAACAGGCGCGAAATCGGTTTGACCTGCGGGGTGCCGGGCGGGACATCTTCCAGGGAGAGGACGACGCCCAGGCGGGGCTTGCCGCCTCCAAATGGAACAACCACCCGGCAGCCGGGCGCGGCGCGCCCCGCAAGCGCAGGCGGGATGCTATAGTGGAACGGCTGGTCGTAACTGAATGCAGTCTTCTCCACCGCGACGGCGCAGTAAGCGGGGTCAGATGTCACGGATTTCTTCCGGCTCCAGCACGGCGTAGCGCTTATCCAGGAAGTCGTTGAGGGAGAGCGTCACCGGCTTGCCCAGCAGGGTGCGGTGGTCCCCCTCGGCGTCCTCCACCAGGTCGCGCGCGTGCTTGGCCACGGCGGTCACCAGGGAATAGCGGCTCGTATGCCTGCCTAAAACAGGCCGCACGTCAACATTCAGCATGATTTCAATACCTCTTCTATCAATTTTATCCGGCGGGCTGCGCGCCGGCGCTCCGCGCGCAAGACGGCGCGCAAGTCGTCCACGGCGCAGTCCAGCACGTCGTTGAGAATGACATAGTCGTAATCGCCCGCCCGGGCGATCTCGCGTCTCGCGATCTCCGTGCGCCTGGCGATGTCGGCTGCGTTCTCCGATTCCCGGCCGAACAGCCGCCGCTCCAGCGCCTCCAGGGAGGGCGGCAGCAGGAAGACGCTTACGCAGTCCGGGTAGATGGCCCGGATGCGCGCCGCGCCCTCCACTTCGATCTTTAGTATAACTGTTTTTCCCAGGGCCAGCCATTCGTCGACAGGACCTTTGGGCGTACCGTAGTAATGCCCATTCACATATTGCGTGTGTTCCAGAATCTCGCCCGCGCGTAATTTCTCCTCGAAGTATTCCCGGGTGACGAAATAATAATGCGTGCCGTCGAACTCCCAGGGCCTGCGCTCCCGCGAGGTGAGCGACACGGACAGCTCCAGGTCGTCCACCGTTTCGCCCAGCTCACCGAGCACCGTATCCTTTCCCGAGCCCGACGGCCCGGACAGCACGACGAGCAGTCCCTGTTCACTCCTGTGCATGCGCTTCCTCCTTCACGTTTTCGTTGCCCAGACGGGCCGAGATGGTCTCCGGCTGCAGATAGCTGAGCACCACGTGGCCGCTGTCCATGAGCAGCACGGCGCGGGTTTTGCGCCCCTGGCTGACATCAATGAGCATCCCCCCCGCCTTGGCCTCCTGGGTCATGCGCCGCACCGGCTGGGAATCCGGCCCGAACACGCCCAAAATACGCGAGGCGTTGAGCATGTTGCCGAAGCCGACGTTGCATAGCTGCATTGACTAACTCCTACTTTTGCATTCGGCGCTGCAAAGCAACGCCCTACAGGGAATGGGCCAAAGGCCCTTAATATCGCGCATAGTGTTGGCTACAGAATCCCCGGCCTCGGGCCGTATCCCTGTAGGGCGAGCCTTTGGCCCGCCGCTAACTAAAACAAGGCCTACTCTATATTCTGCACCTGTTCGCGTATCTTCTCCACGTTTGACTTGATTTCCACCACGCGGCGGGCAATTTCGATGTCGCTGGCCTTCGAGCCGATGGTGTTGGCCTCGCGGTTGATCTCCTGCACCAGGAAGTCCATCTTGCGGCCTACGGCCTCGGGCAGGGTGAAGAACTCCGCCATCTGCTGTAGATGCGAGCGCAAACGTACTGTTTCTTCGGCAACGGCGATTTTGTCGGCGAAAATTGCCGCTTCGGTCAGCAGGCGCTGCTCGTCGATAGTCGCGCTTTCAAGAAGTTCTTTCATGCGAGAGAGGAGTTTTTCGTTGTATTCCAGCACGGTCTGAGGCGAGCGCTCCTCGATGAAGGCCACATGGCGCAGGATGTCGTCCGCGCGCGCTAAAATATCGTCTTGTAGACGCCGGCCCTCGGCCTCGCGCATGGCGATGAATTTATCGCAGGCCTCCCCGGCGGCCTGGGCGACAACGGCCCACACGGCCTCCTCGTCCACGGAGCGCTTGGCCGTCTGGAACAGGTCCGGCACGCGCAGCAGGTCGCTGAAGGCCAAATCGCTGTCGATGCCGCCGTAGCGCTGCTCCATGGCGACCTGCTTCGCCTGCTTGAAGGCTTCCAGGTATCCGGCCAGCAGCGGCCCATTGAGCTTGACCTCAATCTCGCTGTCGCCGAGGAACTCCAGGGAGACGTAGCACTCGATCTTCCCCCGGGAGACGCGCTCCTGGAAAAAGCGTTTGAGCCGCTCCTCCAAAAAGCCGCAGCTGCGCGGCGCGCGGGCCGAGAACTCGAAGTAGCGGTGGTTGACGCTCTTGACCTCGCAGGTGGCCTTGTATTGTTCTGTAAGCACCTCCGCGCGGCCAAAGCCCGTCATGCTGCGCACCATGGGCCGGTTCCTCCTCAAGAGTGAAACGTTTTGAACCTCAATAATTTATTATAACACAGATGGGCGTGGATGTCAAATTTTAAAAATCAAAAAATTCCCTCCGGCAGCTTCCCCGTCCAGCTCTCCGGCGCTTCAAGCCCCAGGGCGGCGGCCGCGATGGCCGGGATGTCTCGCACGTTCATTTTGGCTATCGTGCCTGACTTCACTGTTTTGCCGGCGATGCCTATGAAAATCAGCTTCTCGCCCCGGCTCCTGCCGCCGTGGCCGTGGCGGCGGTTGCCGCCGTGGTCGGCGCTGACGATGAACAGGGTGTCTTCGGCCCGGCCCATATCCTGATACTTCGCTACAATCCGGCCTATCAGGGCGTCGATCTCGGTAATCTTCTCCAGGAAGAGCTTCGCGCCGTAGCCGAACTTGTGGCCCGCGCCGTCCACCTCGTCGAACTGCACGAACAGCAGCGTTGGATCGCTGGCGTCCAGATAGGCCAGGATTTTTTCGCAGAGCGCACTGTCATTGCCCACATGATCTTTGTGGACATCAAGATTATTCTCGATGATGCCCGTGTTGATGGGGTTCCAGTGGCTGAACGCGGCCAATGCGGCCTCCGGCAGAGCCTCGCGTATCACGCGAAAAATGGAGGGGTAGGGCGAGTTGGGGTCGAAAGTTTCTTTTGAAGCCACGGCGTTGGTGATGCCGTGGGCTTTGGGCCCCACGCCGTGCAGCATGGAGCCCCAGCACTCCCCGCTGATGGTGGGGATGGAGGTCACGGCATCGTAGGTCACAGCGCCGTTGGCGAAGAGCTCGTCCATATGGGGCGTATCGGCTTTAACGTTGAATTTGCCCATGCCGTCTATACCGAGAATGGCGACTCGTCTATACATGATTCTATTCCTTCCATGCTTTCATAGAGCTTTATTATAATTTGGCAAGCAGCTCTTTCATCAGCGCGAGGGCTTTTACGTCGGCGTCCTTCATTTCGTCGATGCACTGCGCGATTTTTTTGCGATTGTTCAGTTTTTTCAGGGCCTTGACCTGCTTCTTCCCGCGATGATAGCCGCGCAGGATTTTGTATATCCTGTGATGGATCGTATCCGCCACGATGCCGAACTGCTCCGCGATCTCTCCGTAGAGAGGCTGCTCCGGGTGCTCTTCGGCAAGGGCCTTGAAGTATTCTCTTGCCTGGCCGCGTCCGTCCACGAGGCAGTCCGTCGCGTCGCCCTGGCACATCATCACCAGGTTCATGCCCTCGCAGTCCTTCTTGAGATCGCTCTTGTCAGCGCCCAGAATCGCCTGCTTCCATGCGTCATACGCGGCGACGCCCTTTGCGTGGCTGCCCTCCTGGCGGCCTTCCAGCGCGGCGATTGCGATGGGCAGGATTTGCGCAATGCTCCAGCGCGGCGCTTGCATATCCCCAAGGGCCATCACGCCGTGGAAATCGCGGCCCTCTTCCCAGTATTTATCCGTGATGAAATAGCCCTCCTCGTGGAGGTCGAGCTTCTCCCAGTCCTGGAACACGCTCCAGCCCAGCAGGGTGTCGCCGCCATCCCGGTAGCCGGTGAGAATGCCAGCCTCGCCGGGGCCTATGGGGCCAAGGGCAATCACGGGGCGGCCCAAGTCGATCTGCTCCACGATGAAGGCCTTGAAGTCCTCTTTCGTGCCTGCTCCGGGATGGCGCCGAATATTTTCCTCGCGCCACAGCATCTTAAACGCCCGCCCCAGCGCTGTGATGCCATAGCGAAAGGGCAATTCGGCGTCCTCGTAGGCCAGCATGATGTCCACGTTGCCGCCGTCCCATTCGGCGGTGTTCCACGCGAAGCGGAACGCACCGCCGCAGGCCGCGATGGCGTAGGCGTAGTCCAGCTCGTCGCCGAGATAATCTGAAACAGCCTTCAGGCAGATGGGGAAGGGCGTAACCCCGCCGAACGCGCCGTAGTGCGCTTTCGGTACGCCGCGCAGGATGTTTTCTTCTGGCATGATGATTTCCTTTCGGCTATTGATAAACGTTGACCTATTATACCCCGGGCATGATTCCAAAGTCAAGATAATTTCGTAAAACGCCCTTGACTGCCCGGCGAAAATAGGATAGAATAAGAGCATGAACAAGCAATCCGCAAGGCCCGCGCGCGGCGCGCCCGCAAAAGAGAGACGCAGGCATTCGCTGGTCAACCTGATCGGCGTGCTGCTGCTTATCGCTGCCGGGGTGCTCGTCGCACTGCTGTTCTTCATGAACTCCCCGCAGCTGCAGGCCTGGTATGGGGAATATACGCACCGCCTGGAGGCGCTGGAGGACTACGTGCTCGGCCTGCCCGGGCGGGAGCTGATTGCCCTGGCGGTGCTGCTGCTCTACATCGTCAAGAGCCTGGTGCCCTTCGTGCCCATCTCTGTGATGTGCTTCATCACCGGCGCGGTGCTGCCCATGACCATGAGCTTCGCGATGAATTTCACGGGCCTTGTCATCCTGGTGAGCAGCCGCTATTGGATCGGGCGGCTGCGGGGCGGCGGGCGCACGCGCAAGGTGCTGGGGCGCAGCCCCTCCATCCGGGTTTTTCTGGAAAACGACAACAGGAGCAAGCCCTGGCTGCTGTTCCTGTTCCGGCTGACGCCCTATTTCCCCGTGAACTCCGTCAGCCAGATCTACGGCTCCATGCGCTTCGATTTCGCTGATTACGCGCTGATCTCCCTGCTGGGCTTTTTGCCCAAGCTGATCTCCTATACGATCCTCGGCCATAACACCTTCCAGCCGCTGTCCATCCCTTTCATCGTGCCTTTAATCATAATATTTGCACTGTCCGGGATTTCGGTGCTGGGGATCAACGCCGCGACGGGGAAGAAAACCAAACCATGAGAGGGCGCATCATGCTATCACTCGAACAACTTCAGGCAGGCCTGCAAACCGGGGCGTATCTCCCCGCGCTTGAAAAAATTTACGGCGATGACGCGTCCAAACAGGCCCGGCGCCTGGCGGGCATCGCGGCGCAGTTCGCTGTACACTTCTCGCCGGACGCAAAAGACGTGGCCGTGTTCAGCGCGCCGGGGCGCAGCGAGATCGGCGGAAACCACACCGACCACAACCACGGCAAGGTCCTCGCCGCCGGGGTGAACCTGGACATACTGGGCGTTGCCGCCAAAACAGGACAGGCCCGTGTGCGCGTAAATTCCGCCGGGTACAGGCCGAACGACGTCGACTTGACCACTCTCACCCCGGTGGAGGCCGAGACCGGGCACTCCAACGCCATGATACGGGGGATCTGCGCGGGCTTTGCGCAGCGCGGGTTCTCCATAGGCGGCTTCGACGCCGCCACGGCCTCGGACGTGCTGGGCGGCTCGGGGCTCTCCAGCTCGGCGGCCTTCGGGGTGCTGATCGGGACGATCCTCAACCATTTCTATAACGACGCGAAAATATTGCCATTGGAGCTGGCGCAGATCGCGCAGTACGCAGAGAACGTGTTCGTTGGCAAGCCCTGCGGCCTGATGGACCAGACCGCCAGCGCCGTGGGCGGCTTTGTAGCCATCGACTTCGCCGACACGGCCCACCCTGTATTGACCAAGCTAGACTTCGACTTCGCAAAGAGCGATCACACGCTGTGCATCGTGGACACCGGCGGCTCCCACGCCGACCTGACCGGCGACTACGCCGCCGTGCGCGGCGAGATGGAGAGTGTAGCCGAGGCCCTGGGGAAACAGGTTCTGCGTGAGACATCAAGGCAAGCCCTGCTTGAGAACCTGCCCATAGTTCGCGCACAGTGCGGCGACAGGGCCGTCCTTCGGGCATTGCACTTCTTCGCCGAGAACGAGCGCGTGGACGCCCAGGCGGCGGCCCTTGCGCGCGGCGACTTCGATGCTTTTTTGCAGCTCATCAAGGAGAGCGGGCGCAGCTCGTTCATGTATAACCAGAATATTTTCACCGGCGGGATGACCCGCGAGCAGCCCGTGTCACTCGCCTTGGCCCTGAGCGAAAACGTGCTGGGCCAACGCGGGGCGTGGCGGGTGCACGGCGGCGGCTTCGCGGGCACGATGCAGGCCTTCGTGCCGCTGGACATGCTGGAGGAGTACAGGGCGGCGATGGAGGCTGTGTTCGGCACAGGCAGCTGCCATGTGCTGCAGGTGCGGGCGCATGGCGGGGTGCGGGTGATTTAGATGATCAAGTTATCCAAAGGACAAATCGAAAAATTGCTCCCGCGCTACACGGGCCAAACCCCGTTGGAGCTGCAATTCGCCTTGGAACTGCAATACGCCTATCATGGAGAAAACGGCTTCGGTCCCTACAAATGCCCGGTATTCGCCGACGACGCGGAAAATCCGAATATCCTGCTTCTCGGGACGGATTGGGTTCATCTTTGGGGCGATGCTTCTTATGGCAAAAGCGATGATGCGCTATTCGAATGGATTGCCAAGCAGCGCGCCCGTTTGCCCGCAAAAAAAGACATGGTTCTAAATTTGTACTCGCTGGGCTGGGAAACGAAGCTGGAAAACAGGTTTAGCGACCTGGTGAAGGAAAGAGGGTTCCGGCTGAACCACCGGCTGAACAGAGAAGCCTTCGCGCAACATGCCGGTTGGCGCGAAAGGATTCCCGCCGGGTTCGAAGTGCGTTATTTTGCCCTTAAAAGAAACAGATTCGCGTTTCGGGTAATGAAAGGCGAAGAGTGCGTCAGCGCGTGCACAGTTGTCTACT
>Ga0123353_10003032_pt1 | contig 21023 bp, 19 predicted proteins | sample TergutLab28metaG_3_FD_92763 | JGI IMG/M metagenome (GOLD analysis project Ga0123353, IMG submission 92763) | Labiotermes labralis P3 segment gut microbial communities from Petit-Saut dam, French Guiana - Lab288 P3 | ecosystem: Host-associated > Arthropoda: Insects > Digestive system > Gut ... | reverse complement strand
TCCAAACAAATGGGGCTTGCTAATTTACGTGATTTTTAGCAGGCCCTTGCTCTTTTCTCTTTGATTGGCTGGGGGATTTTTGTTTTATGATGGTTGGAGGAAATTTCGCTTGACATTTGCACTCGTGTTTGTGGAAGAGCTTATTAATAGGATAGTAGATAGAACAAGAAATCTTGAAAATATAGACACGGGTAAATTGATGGTACTACTTATAGAACTGGATAATCTAAGGTCAGAGTTGGAATGTAAAGCGCAAGAAAGCAGTGGCCAAAAATGTTAAGCATCATAAAAGAGGTCAGCGACTATGAATTAAAGGCCGAGCTATGGAGTGGGGCATTGGACACACTGGATACGATTATGGAAAACGATAAGCTTCAAGAATTGATGTACTTATTAGAAGAACTTTACCCGGAGCCAGTAGACATTACCACTATCAATGATCTGCTCTGGTTTGATGATGACTTTATTTTTGAAGAACTGGAAATGAGATTTGATGATGATGATATTTACGAAAGGCAAGTATAAAAAATCCTGAAATAAAAATTGGGGGTATTTTGGGGCATGAATCAGGGCGGATAAACCCTTACGTGTCAATGGGTTTCCGCCCTTTATGGTTTATTTGGTTGTTTACTAAGTCCAAATAATATGTTGACAAATTAAGGGCAGACTGGTAGAATGAACACGCGATATAAAAATGGTTTCATTTTTCGACACAGACCGGCGGCGTGGATGAGCTCCTGTCGTCGGTCGCTTTTTGGGTTTACATCTTTTACAGCATACATCTGTGACCTGCATTTTTTAATAAAAATACACCTGCATTACCCGAAATTGACCTATGTTCACATCTACCTTATGTTATGTAAGAAGCCCGGAAACCCTTGTAAATCAAGGACTTTCCGGGCTTCTTTTTTGGTGGACGTTAACGGACTCGAACCGCCGACCCTTCGCACGTCAAGCGAATGCTCTACCAGCTGAGCTAAACGTCCCTATAGGGACTGCAAATTATTATATCGGAAAGAAACGCAAAATGCAAGCCTAAATTTTTGCTTTTTTCATAATTTTATGTTCGAAACAAAAAATTCAGAAGCAGAATCCCGATGATGCCGGGTGCGCCGAACAGTAGCCCAGCGCCGAGGCTGTACCAGTTCAGCGCGATGGTGACCCCGCTGAGCATACCCGTCAGATTGACCGCGCAGAGGGCGGCGAGACCTTGCAGGGCGGTCAGGAACAGGGCTCTGCCGCCCTTGCGGGAGCGTATCATCGCGCCCAGCACGACGGCCGCCGCGCTGGCTAGAACCAGAATCGTTATAATTTTCAGCCCCAAAATGTGTTCCCCCAGTCTGTAGGGGCGGGCCTCGTGTCCGCCCTTTTACTGTAATCCTGTAGGGGGCGCAGTCCCCTGCGTCCCGAGAACCCAAAACGAAATTTTGAAGTGGGACGCTCGGTGTGCGTCCCCTACAGGGCAAATCTCAATGATGGGACGATGTGGGCATCGTCCCCGGCTAGCCGTATCCCCGTCCATCTACCGCATAGATTGCGGTGATGTCGCTGCTCTCCAGCTTTTCTTTTTTCGCGCGCTTGATCAAATACCGGTAGCGCGCCTTCAGCGCCTCCAGCTCAAAGATGGCCGCTTCCACCAGGTCCTCGTCCTCTTCGTACTCAAAACGCGCGTAGACCGCGTCCATCTGGCGGCACACCCTGCGGATATCCTCCAGCAGGGACTCATCCTGCTCTGCTTGCCCCGGCAGTTTTTTTAAGCGGTCGAATCTGGAAAACGGAGATGCGGTATCCATGCCTGGCGCGGGCCCCCCACCGGAAACAACAAGGTTTCTCTAATTATTGTATAGCAATTATTGGACGGATATGATAAAATGATTCAAAGAGAAAAGGAGATTTCTAAAAAAATGATGTGGTACCCGATGCGCTTGGAGCCCGCCGTCTTCGAGTTAGTGTGGGGCGGCAGGCGCTTAATTCAGGAATACGGGATGCAAACACAGGCGCGGAACGCCGCGGAGGCCTGGGTTTTGTCCGCCCACGCGCAGGGGAGGAATACGATCCAAAACGGTTCTTTTGCAAAAATGAGCCTCGCGGAGTTCTATCGGCTGTATCCGGAGATCTGCGGCACGAAGGGCGCGGATTTTTCGGATTTTCCGCTCCTAATTAAATTGATCGACGCCAAGGAGGATCTCTCCGTCCAGGTCCACCCGGATGACGGCTATTGCCTGCGCAAAGGCGCGGGCGCGGGCAAGACCGAGGCCTGGTACATCTTAAACTGCGCGGAAAACGCCCGCTTGATTTTGGGCTTCCGGGAAAAACTGACGCTAGAGCAATTTGAGGAGGCCATCCGGCAGGACAGCCTGATGGACTACGTGCAAAAAATCCCCGTGAAGCCAGGAGACTTCTTCTTCATTCCGGCGGGGACGCTGCACGCCATCTGTGGGGGAATTCTGCTGGCGGAGGTGCAGCAAAACTCCAACACCACCTACCGTGTCTACGACTACAATCGTCTTGGCCTGGACGGCAAACCCCGGGAACTGCACATAGCGGATGCCCTGGCCGTCACACGGCGGGAACCCTATGCGCTTTCCGGTCAGACGGAACGCGAGGCGTGCCAAACGGCGGAGTACAGCCGCGCAACGCTGGTGGCCTGTCCCTGGTTCCGCGTGTGGACGGTGGATATCAAAACTACATATGCTGCCGTTGCGGCAGAAGATTCTTTTGTGTCCCTGCTGGTGTTGGGCGGCACGGGTACGCTTCACCATAGAGGGAAGACATTGCCCCTTGATAAAGGCGAGAGCTTCTTTCTGCCCGCCAATTGCGGGGAATTTATTATAGAGGGGCAAACCAAAATTTTGGAAACAAGGCTGTAGGGAACGACGCCCAGGGTGGGTTGCTGCCGCAGAAAATTTAAACTAAGGAGAATACCACGCTATGAAAAAGGAATTTTCTGTAAGACCGAATACAATTACGGAACAATACTGCGAAGTTAGCGGCGGGTTTTCCTGGTATGATTTTGTGACAGCGATACCCTCGTTGGTATTCGTTGTCACAGGCTGGAAATCAAACGGAAAAGAAAATGCCTGTTTGCAATCTTGGTCAACCTTCGCGGGAAGCGGAACAGATGACTTTATTTGTATCATGAGCAAAGTCTATAAAGGCGGGCATATGTATCATTCACTCAAGAAAACCGGGGTTTGCGTGCTGAACTTTCCGTCCAAGGATATATATGACCGTTGTATAAAAACGATTGGCAGTAATCAGTTTGAAACCGATGAAATTACCGCCGCCGGCCTGACCGCAGAAAGAGCCGTAAAGGTCAACGCGCCGCGAATCAAAGAGTGTTTTCTGAATATCGAGTGTGAGTTTTTATGGGAACACAAGCTTTATAAAGGGAGCGATGATATGGCGGTTGCGTTGAAAGCCGTCAATATTTGCATGGATAGTGACCGCTATGACCAAAGCAAACTCGGCAGATACGGGAAGACAGGATATTTGTATCAAATCGACCAGCCTACCAATCCGGAAACAGGAGAAGGATTACTATATGGCCCCGGAGGAACAGCAGTGGGAACGGGATCGGGCCCCGGAACAATAGAGCCGGGCGACCCCATTGCGTGGAATACAAAATAACAAGGGAGAACTCCGGCGTGCCGGGGGCGTAAATCCGCAACGTGCGGGGACACGCCCCACAAAAAGGATAAACTATAAGGACAATTTATAGAATGTCTCTGTTAAGTGTACAAAACTTAAAAATGGATTTCGCGGGAACCCCGCTGTTTTCCGATGTCAGTTTCGACGTCTGGCCGAAGGAACGGCTGGGCCTGATTGGCGCCAACGGCACGGGTAAGACGACGATGTTCCGGCTGATTACCGCCCAGCAGGAGCCTACAGGCGGCGGCATAGCCCGGGGAAAGGGTGTCTCCCTGGGGTATCTGGAACAGCACGCCTGCGCGGGCTCGGAGCGCTGCGTATACGAGGAACTGCTCCGCGTGTTCGAGCCCCTGATGCGGCTGGAGGCAGAACTGGCGGAGATTGCTCTGGAAATCGAGCGGAATGCTTCCCGCACGGCGCAACCGGAGATGGAACAGCTTCTGGAGCGCCAGAGTGCGCTGCAGGCGGAACTGGAACGCAAAGACGGCCTGACCTACCGCAGCCGCGGACGGGCGGCCCTGCTGGGTCTCGGCTTTCAGGAGGCGGAATTTTCCCAATCCTGCGGCAGTTTGAGCGGCGGCCAGCGCTCCAAGCTGGGCCTGGGCAAGCTGCTGCTCTCCGGCGCGGATTTATTGCTGCTGGACGAGCCCACCAATCACCTGGACATCCCCAGCGTGGAGTGGCTGGAGGGATTTTTGCAGAGCTACAGGGGCGCCTACATCGCCGTCTCCCACGACCGCTATTTTCTGGACAAGGTCACGGAAAAGACCCTGCTGCTGTCTCACGGCCGCCTGAGCCAATGGGAAGGCAGCTACTCCGCGTTTCTGCAAAAAAAGGCGGAGCACGACGCTCTGCTGCAGCGCCACTACGAAAACGACATGCGGGAGGTCCGCCGCATTGAGGGCATCATAGAACAGCAGCGCCGCTGGGGGCGGGAGCGCAACTTCATCACCGCGGAGAGCAAGCGGAAGATGCTGGAAAAGAAATTGGCCCAGGTAGAGGCCCCCGAGAGCGCGGAGAAGACCCTGCGCTTCCGCTTTGAGCCGGAGGCCGTCAGCGGCAACGAGGTGCTCATGGCAAGCGGCCTCGCGAAATCATTTGGCGGAAAGCGGCCGTTCCGGGATCTGTCTTTGCAAATATTCAAACAGGATCGCGTCTTTCTGCTGGGGCCCAACGGCTGCGGGAAGACGACGCTGCTGCGCATCCTCTCCGGGGAGCAGCCGGCGGACAGCGGCAGCTTTACCTACGGCGCCAAGGTGCGGCCCGGCTATTTCGACCAGAGCCTGGAGGGTCTGCACCCGGAAAAGACCGCCCTCAACGAAGTCTGGGATGACTACCCCGGGCTCAGCGAGGGCACCATACGCGGCGCGATGGCACTGTTTCTCTTCAGCAAAGACGAGGTGTTCAAACGTGTGTCCGCGCTCAGCGGCGGGGAGAAGGCGAAGCTCGCGCTGCTGAAGCTGCTGCTCTCCGGGGCGAATTTCCTGTTGCTGGACGAGCCCACCAACCACCTGGATATGCCCTCCCGGGAGGCGCTGGAATCCGCCCTGCTGGAGTTCCCCGGCACGATACTGGCCGTCTCCCACGACCGCTACTTTATCAAAAAGCTCTCCACAAAAATTCTGCAGATGCAACCGGACGGCCTGCGGCAGTTCCTCTACGGCTACGAGGACTACGCCGAAACCCTTGCCCGGGAGGCGGCGGCACAACCCAAAGCGGAAAAGCCGCAGAAAGAAAACGCCTACAAACAGCGCAGGGAGCGCGAGGGCGAATGGCGCAGACTGAAAGGAAAACTCACACGCTGCGAGGCGGCCATCGCCGCGCTGGAGGAGCAGAACGCGTCGCGGCAGGAGGAGATGAACCGGCCGGACACGGCGGCGGACTACGAGAAGCTGTTGGCGCTCACGGAGGAGATGGAACAGCTTCGTCAGGAGCAGGAGCGGCTGCTGGAGGATTGGGAGACACTGCATTTGCAGTACGACGCATTGACAGCGGAGTTGACCATGTAGGGGCGATTACCAATCGCCCGCAGAATAGGTCGAAACTCATATGATTCCGCGGGCGGTTACTAACCGCCCCTACAGGATAGATTACCAGTCAGGAGGCAACCATGCCCCAACCAAAAATCCACGAAATCCATGAAAAAACCTATGGCAATTTTCCCGAAAAAGTATTACAATTTGGGGAAGGCAATTTCCTGCGCGCCTTCGCGGAGGTCATCATCGAAACCGCGAACCGGCAGGGCAAGTTCGGCGGCAGCGTGGTCATCGCGCAGCCGATTGCCGAAGGCCGTTGTGAAGCCCTGGCCGCGCAGAACTGCCAGTATACCGTCCTGACCCGCGGCCTGGAAAACGGCAAGACGCTGGAACGGGCGGAGCGAATCAGCAGCGTCTCCCGCTGCCTGAACCCCTGCATGGAGTATGAGAAATTTCTGGAACTCGCGGGCAGCGAGACGTTAGAAATTATTATCTCAAATACAACGGAAGCGGGCATCGCCTACCGGGAAGGGGATCAACCTTCCGACCGGCCTCCCGCCTCCTACCCCGCGAAGCTGGCCGTATTTTTACATGAGCGCTGGAAATATTTTACTGTAGGGGCGATTACCAATCGCCTGCGGGACAACGAAAAATCGCTGGGGAATGGCGGCAACCCGCCTAGGAATGGCGGCTTACTGATTCTGCCTGTGGAGCTCATTGAAGCCAACGGGGATATCCTGCGAGGAATTATATTGCGCTACGCTGAAGAATGGGGTTGGGAGGCGGAGTTCAACGCTTGGCTGCAAACGGACTGTTGCTTCGCGAACACCTTGGTGGACCGCATCGTGACGGGTTTTCCCGGAGCGGAATACGAGGCGATCCGCGAAAAGCTGGGTTACGAGGACGTTCTGTTGGATACCTGCGAGCCGTTTTTATTTTGGGCCATCGAGTGCCAGGAACCTTGGCGGAGTAAATTTTCGGCGGAGCAACTGGGTCTGGACATCGTCTACACGGACGACCTGCGGCCCTACCGGGAGCGCAAAGTCCGCATTCTGAACGGCGCGCACACGGTGAGCGTTCTGGCGGCTTACCTCTCCGGCTGTGACACCGTCTCCGAAATGATGGGGGACGCAGTGCTCCGGCGTTCTATATACCGGGCGGTCCATGAGGAGATCATACCAACAATCGATATGCCCCGCGAAGCGCTGGAAATGTTCGCAAATGCGGTATTCGAGCGCTTTGAGAATCCTTTCATCCGGCACAATCTGCTGGATATCTCGCTGAATTCCGTCTCGAAATATAAAGCGCGCTGTCTGCCCTCCCTGCTGCAATTTTGGGAGACACGGAACAGCCTGCCGCCGCTGCTCTGCTTCGGCCTGGCGGCCCTGCTGGCCTTTTACCGGGGAAACCCGGACGAGGAGGGCCACTATTGGGGCGGGGAGCCGCCGCGCCGCTATAAGATCCGGGACGAGGCGCCGGTCCTGCAGACCATGTGGAATGCCTGGGCGGGCGAGTCGCCCTGCCGGGAAATCCTCTCCAACCCCGCGCTCTGGGGCCAGGATTTGAGCCAAATCCCCGGCCTGCCGGAATTGATAGAAACTTACCTCCATACGATAATAAAAAAAGGCATGAGGGCGGCGCTGGAGGGCCTCCTGCGGCGATTGACGCGAATTCAGCCGGAGGATACGGTGGCCGTAGCGCCCACGGATTTGGAGGCGGGCGAGCAGATAGAGGGACTCATACTTGCGGAGTCCATCCCCGCCGGGCACAAAGTTGCCCTCTGCGATATCCCCGCCGGAGCGGATGTCCTCAAATACGGGCAACCCATCGGCCGCGCGGCGAAGGCCATCCGCCGGGGCGAGTGGGTACACAGCCACAACCTCGTGACGAAATTGGAAACCGGCGCCGCCTACACCTATCAGCCCATACTCCCGGCGGAAGACCCGCATTCCCCGAAAGGGCGGACACAAGGCTCGCCCCTACAAGAAGATATTCTGTATTTCTCCGGCTATGAGCGGGGGGACGGCAGAGCGGGCGTTCGCAATGAAATCTGGGTGCTGCCGACGGTGGGCTGTGTAAACAAGACGGCGGAGCGGCTCTGCGCCGAGGCGAACCGCCTTTACGGAGGCGGCTGCGACGGCTTTTTTGCCTACCCCCACCCCTACGGCTGCTCCCAGCTGGGGGAGGATCAGGCAAACACCCAAAAACTGCTGGCCGCGCTGGCGCGGCACCCGAACGCGGCGGGTGTGTTGCTGCTCAGCCTCGGCTGCGAAAACAACAATTTAAAGAGTTTTCTGCCCCATCTGGGGGACTATGATAAAGATAGAATCCGTTGCTTGGTCACTCAGGAGAGCCGGGACGAGCTCGCGGAGGGCCTGGCCATCCTGGAGAATTTGGCGAAACGCGCGGCGGAGCAGCGGCGTCTGAAACTCCCGGCAAGTCGGCTGGTGGTCGGTTTGAAATGCGGCGGCTCGGACGGGTTTTCCGGCCTCACGGCCAATCCCCTCTGCGGCAGGCTTGCCGATTTGCTGACCGCGCAGGGAGCGTCTATCCTCCTGACGGAGGTGCCGGAAATGTTCGGCGCGGAGCATTTACTCATGCAGCGTGCCCAAAACGCCGCCGTCTTTGCGGACATTGTACGCATGATAGAGGGCAGCAAGGCGAATTATACGCGCCACGGCCTGCCGGTCTACGAGAATCCTTCGCCGGGCAACAAGGCGGGCGGCATCACGACCCTGGAGGAAAAATCCCTGGGCTGTGTGCAGAAGGGCGGCCTCTCCCCGGTGACGGATGTGCTCGATTACGCGGAGGGCTGCCGCAAAGCGGGTCTTTCTCTATTGGCGGGGCCGGGGAACGACATCGTCTCCTGCACGAATTTAACTGCCGCCGGCGCGCAGGTCGTCCTGTTTACCACGGGCCGGGGTACGCCCCTGGGCGCGCCTGTGCCGACTGTGAAAATCTCCTCCAACACGGATATTTTCCGAAAAAAACCGGACTGGATCGACTGGGACGCCGGGAAACTGTTGGACGGCGCCTCCCCGGAGGAGGAGGCGGAACAATTACTGCAATACCTCCTGCAGATAGCGAGCGGCGAAATCCAAACGAAGAATGAAATCAACGGCTATAGAGAAATCGCGATATTAAAAAGTGGGGTGACCCTGTAGGGGGGCGGCTTTCGGCCGTCCGCGAGGATATCCCACATTGCGAAAGGAGCAAATAGAATGCCAACCATACGCCCCTATCAACAAAAGGATAAGGAAAACGTCAGGAACGTCTGCATCGCCACCGGGCCGGCCGCCGCCGCCCAGGAGGGAAAGGCGCGGACCATGCTGCTCGCCACCTACTGCGACTACTACGTCGAGTGCGAACCCTACAACTGCTTTGTCGTCGCGGACGAGGCGGACGAGGCGGTGGGCTACATCTTCTGCGCGGAGAACTACGCGCGCTATAAGGCGCGTTTCCGCAAAGAATACCTGCCGCGCGTGAAGGACTGCGGCTTCGCCAAGTACGTGGAGAGCTGGAGCTCCCAGTTTTTGCCGCGCTTCTATCAAAAAAAATACCCCGCGCACCTGCACATCGATATCCATGAGGCCTACCAGCGCCAGGGTTTGGGCAGTCAACTGGTGGCCGCCCTGACGGAGCACCTGCACGAAAAGGGCATCCCGGGCGTGATGCTCGTAGTGGGCTCCGGCAACGAAAAGGGCCGGAATTTCTACAAAAAATACGGCTTCATAGAGGAAAAAGTGCTGCCCGGCGGCGTTGTAATGGGGATTTCCCTATGAAAACATATGCGACGATTGGCACGAGCTCGATTACCCAGTCTTTTATTCAGGGCGCGGATTTGACGGGCAACTGGAAGCTGGCTGGCATCTATTCCCGCACGCGGGAGCGGGGCGAAGCGTTCTTAAAAGAGCTGGGCGGTCTGTCAGGGGATGTGTGTCTCTATACGGATCTCGAAGCCCTGGCGGACTCCGACGTGGACGCGGTCTATATCGCGAGCCCGAATTCCCTGCACTATGCCCAGAGCAAATTCCTGCTGGAGCGCGGCAAGCATGTCCTCTGTGAAAAGCCCATCACGGTGTTGCCGGAGGAATGTGCCGAGCTGACGTCATTTGCGAAACAAAAAGGCCTGGTGTATTTTGAGGCCATCATGCTGCTGCACAACCCCGTCCGGCACAAATTGGCGGAGGCGATGGGGAAAATCGGCCGGATTTCCAGCGCGCACTTCGACTTTTCACAGCTCTCTTCCCAGTACCCGGCCCTGAAGCGCGGCGAGACGCCGAACGTGTTCAACCCGGCCCGGGCTACGGGATGCCTGATGGATTTGGGCATCTACTGCGTGTACCCGGCCCTGTATTTCTGGGGGGAGCCCCGGGAAATTACGGCCAAGGCGAGCCTGCTGCCCAACGGCATCGACAGCGGCGGAGCGGCCTTTTTCCGCTATGCGGACGGCAAGCTGGTTACGTTGACCTACGACAAGACCGCCCAGGACAGGCTGGGCTCCCAGATTTTCGGCGACGAGGGCACAATCACGATTGGCTCCATCTCCAAGCTGACGGACATCGCGCTGGTTTACAAAGACGGTACACGGGAACACATTCACGGCGACACGCCGAAGCCCGCGCTCATGGGTTATGAGGCGCGGTCGCTCTACGAATTTATCACCGCGCCGGAGAAGACGGCGGAATGTTACCTCCAGTGCGGGGAACTGGCCCTTGCGGCGAGCAAAGTCATGCGGGAAATGCGGCAGCAGGTGGGGATACAGTTTCAATTGGAAACGTCGTAGGGGCGGCCTGTGGCCGTCCGCAGAATTCGAAAATAGTAGGGGCGGGCGACCCTGTCCGCCCGCAGCAATGCAATATCCAGGACGGCTAAAAGCCGCCCCTACAAAAAATATAAAGGAGTCACACAAATGCAGTTTCAAAAAATCGACAGCACCTACATCGTCCGTATGGACGTGGGCGAGGAGATTATAGCTACACTGACTCAGCTGTGTAAGGACGAAACTATCGCCCTGGCGGAGGTCTCCGCCATCGGCGCGGTTAGCCGCGCGTCCGTGGGGCGCTTCAACCGGGAGGAGCGGCGCTATCAGGGCGTGACGCTGGAGGGCCACTATGAACTGGTTCATCTGACGGGGAACGTCTCCCGGAAAGACGGCGAAGTCTACGTCCACCTGCACGCGGCCTTCTCGGACGACAGCGGCCGGATGTTCGGCGGTCACCTGAGCGAGGCGGTCATCAGCGCGACCTGCGAAATGTTTCTCACGACAATCGCGGGAGAAATCGGCCGCCGCGTATGCGAAAAAACCGGGCTGAATATTTTGGATTTATAACGCGAAACGGGACGGCATAGAAACCGTCCCCTACAAGGGTTTGCGTAGGGTCGGGGTTCTGTCCCCGACCGCAGGGGGTTCTACATGAACTACTATTTAGGAATCGACGGAGGCGGGAGCAAAACCACCGCCGCCGTCTGCGACGAGACGGGCAGGCTCTGCGCGAAGGTGCTGGGCGACAGTGTCAACTACTATGCGCTGGGCCTGAAAAAGGCGCGCGCGAATATGGCCGCGCTGCTGGACAGCCTGCAGGAAGAACGGGAGGTCAAGCGCTACCGCGCCGCCTTTATCGGCATGTCCGCCTTGAACGGGCGCGCCACACCGGAGGAACTGCGGGCCTTTACGGAGGGCATTCTCCCGGCAGACAAGGCCGAAATGGACAGCGACCTCTACATCGCCCTGGAGCTGATGCGCAGGGACGGCCTGGCCTGTGTGGTTGTCTGTGGCACGGGCTCCATGGCCGCCGCGCGGGACGGTTCCGGTCAAATCGTCACGACGGGCGGCTGGGGGCATCTGTTGGGCGACGAGGGGAGCGGCTACGCCGTGGCCCTGGCGGGGATGCGGGCGGCCATTCGCGGCGCGGAGGGCAGCGGCCCGCCCACGGCGCTGAGCGAAGCGTTGCTCTGGCACTTCCAAATCCAAACGCTGCGGGAGCTCATTCCTCTGGTGTACGACCCGCCCATCGAAAAAAAGGAGATCGCCGCCTTTGTGCCGGCGGTCTCTCGTGTGGCCGAGGAGGGGGACGCCGTGGCCCGGAGCATTTTAGAGGCGGGCGCCCGGGACTTGGCTGTGACCGCCCTGGCGCTATTGAAGCGCTTCCCCAAAGAGATTCCCATCGGCCTGTGGGGCGGGATTTTTGAGCGGGACCCCGTTTTCCGGGAGCTATTCACGGAGGCCCTAGGGGCGGAGGGCTACGCGAACGCCTTCCTGCTGCCGCAGCCGCCCGTGGCGGGCGCGCTTTTGGCCGCCCTGCGGTTGGATGGCAGGGATTTAGGCCCCTTCCCCGTGGGGGTGGATGTTCGGCGTCCGGGCGGTTCATGAATCGCCCGTATCCATGCAATTGATAAAAAAGGGGTAAAAACCATGTCCAAAGCAGTGCAATATATGGACCAAATGCAGGACTTGCTCAGCCGCCTGCGGGAAACGCAGCTGGAGCCCGTGGAGGCCGCGGCGCACTGTATCGCGACGGCACTGGAGGCCGGGAAGCGCGTCTTTGCCTTCGGCACCGGCCACTCCCACATGCTGGCGGAGGAAATCTTCTACCGGGCGGGCGGCCTCGTGCGGATTTATCCCATGCTGGAGACGGCATTGATGCTGCACGAATCCGCCTCCAAGAGCAGTGTCCTGGAGCGTTTGGCGGAATACGGGCAGGCACTGTTCGATTTGTATGAACCAGGGGCGGGAGACGTGCTGTTGATTTTCTCCAATTCCGGGCGCAACGCCGCGTCCATTGAATTGGCGCGGCTCTGCGCGGAAGCCGGCGTGCATGTGATCGTCATCACAAACAAGATGCACAGCGCCACGGGGCTGTCCCGCCACGCCAGCGGGAAAAAGCTCCACGACTTCGGTGAGATCGTGCTGGACAACTGCGGCTGCGTGGGGGACGCCAGCGTATCTATTGAAGGGCTGCCGCACCGGGTGGCCCCGACCTCCACCGCAGCGGGCACGGTGCTGCTGGGCGCAATGGTGGCCGCCGCCGTGCAGTACATGGTGGACGACGGTTTTAGCCCGGAGGTCTTTGCCAGCAGCAACATAGACGGCGGCGACGCCGTCAATGAGGCCTATATACAAAAATATAAGAAGGAGATCCGTGCGTTATGATCTATCCGGTACCGCAAAAAATCGAAGAGACGGGCCGCGTCCCGGTCCCGAAAGCCTTCAGGGTCACGGCGGAACATCCCGTCGTGGCGGACTTCTGCGCACGCAACAACATTCCCATTTCGCAGGAGGGGAATCTGCGTATTACTTATGTCCAGGAGGAGAGCCGCGCGCTGTCTTATATTGAAGAGAGCCGCCGCGTCACGGATGAAAAGTACATCATGCGGACCGAACAGACAGATACCGGATTGGAAGTCAGTGTCTGCGCGGCGGGGGAGCGCGGCCTGTGGCACGCCCTGTGTACCTTAGGCCAGCAACTGGAAAGCGGCGAACTGCTGCTGGGGGAAATCGAGGACTACCCGCTGTTTGAGAAGCGCGGTTACATCGAGGGCTTTTACGGGACGCCCTGGACCCAGGAGGGCCGCCTTTCCATGCTCAGCCTGATGGCGAAGGCGCACATGAACACCTATTACTACGCGCCGAAGGACGACCCCTACCACCGGGAGCTGTGGAAAAAACCCTATCCGGAACGGGAACTGCCCAAGCTGCGGGAACTGGTGGAGGCGGCGAAGCGGCAGTTTGTGGAGTTCCATTTCTGCATAGCGCCGGGATTGAGCATGCAGTATTCCAGCGAGGAAGACTATGCCGCGCTGTTGAACAAATTGCGGCAGGTCTACGATTTGGGCGTGCGCCGCTTCGGGCTGCTGCTGGACGACATCCCGGAGGAACTGCAATACCCGGAAGACATCGCGCGCTTCGGCTCGGAGACGGTCAATGCCCACAGTTACCTGGGCAACCGGCTCTGGGACGATTTGAAGGCCCTGGACGCGGAAAACCGCTTGACCTTCTGCCCATTGCAGTACCACGGGAAGGGGGACGAATATTTCATCTCCAAGCTGGGCCGGGGGCTGGACGCCGAAATCTCCCTGTTCTGGACCGGGCGCAACATCTGCTCCCAGGAGCTGACCGTGCCGGAGGCCATCACCTTCATCCAGTCTACCCGCCACCAGCCGCTGTATTGGGACAACTTCCCCGTCAACGACGCGGAGATGTACAACGAAATGCACCTGGGGTACCTCACGGGCCGCGATACGGAGCTCTACCGCTATTCGGAGGGCATCATCTCCAACTGCATGGAGTACTGCGAGTGCTCCAAAATTCCACTGTTGACCGTGGCGGACTTCCTGTGGAACCCCCATGCCTACAACGAGAAACAGAGTTGGAACCACGCCATCGACACGGTTGTCGGCGCGGACAGCGCGGACTTCAAAATCCTGGCGGATCACCTGCTGACCTCCTGCCTGAAGGTGAGCAACTCCCCCTTCATGATCCGGAGCCTGCTTGCGGCGCGCTCTGCCATGCTGGGCGGAGACCCCATGGACGCGCTGGAGATGCTCTTTGTCTACCGGCTGCGTCTGCTGAAATGCTGTAGGCTGCTGCGCTCGGGCAAGCACAAAATGTTTGAGGAGCTCACCCGCTGGACGGACAAGCTGCAGCAGTGCCACGACGTGCTGCACACCTGCCTGATGATGATGGTGACGGGCAGCGAGGCCCTGGCCGAACGGCTGCAGGAGCAGCTCAACCAATACAAGCGGATGCCGGAGGTGCTGACGGAATTCAGCTTCCACTCCGCGATTGAACAGATGTTGCAGTTTCAGCTGTAACTTATAGGGGACGATGCCCACATCGTCCCAAGAATAAAAAATGGGGAGCGGCAGAGAGAAATGAATAGGAGACGGACAATAAAATCGGGAATCGCCTGGATGGTCATCGCCGCGATGCTGGCCTGCATCGCTTTATCCGCCGTTGCGGCACAACCGGAGCTGCCCTTTGCGGACAGCCAATTTTATAGCCAGGGGGACTACAGCATCCACTACCGCGTGCTGCCCGCGTCCGGGCCGCGGGTCGGGCGCATTTTCATGATCCACGGGTTTTTATCCTCCACCCTGTGCTGGGAAAGTCTGGCCGCGATTCTGAACCAAAGCGGCTATGACTGCGTGCTGGCGGACCTGCCCGGCTTCGGCTACAGTACGCGCGAAGGCAGAGATGTGGACCCCATCGACCGCGAGGACCTGATGGCGGGGTTGATGCAGACCCTGGCACCCGGTGAACAGTGGCTCGTCGCGGGGCATTCCATGGGCGGCGGCGTCGCGCTGAACATCGCGTGTATGCATCCCGAACTGGTGGAGTCCCTGCTGCTCTACGCGCCTGCCCGGTTTGAGGAGGCGCCTGTCCTGTCGAACTTTAGCATGAGTGTGTATGGCGGCCTGATCAATGTCTTCACCTGGATTATGATTCGAATCCGGCCGCTGGTGCGGATGCTGCTCCTGATTGCGAGCTCCGACCCGGTTTTTGCGCTGCGATATGACCTCAGCCGCATCACGGATTCGCGGAGGGAGCCGGACAGCGGAAGCAGTATGCTGTATATGGCGCAGCGCGCCCGGATGGTGGAGGACGCGGCCATCTCCCAGATTGCCGTGCCCATTTTGCTGTTGTGGGGAGAGAAGGACCGCTTTTTGTCTAAGGATATGGTGAAGGGTTTGCAGAACGCGCTGCCCCAGGCGCGGACGTATTGGCTCGACGCCGGCCATCTATTCATAGAAACGGATACGGCGGAAACCGCGCGGCTGACCTTGGATTTCTTGAAATAAACCCCCAGCTCCGCTGCGTTTCCTTGACCACCCCGTCGCATAGCGCACTCCGTACGCATTTCGCCACCCCTCCGCAGAGGGGAATAGGAACCACTCCAAAAATCCCCCTCCGTGGAGGGGTGCCCAAAGGGCGGGGTGGCATAAAATAATAGTCAAGGGGTACTCGTGATGAAACATGCCGTGATTCTCTGTGCCGGCGCGGGCACAAAAATCTGGCCCTACGCGCAAATCCGCTGCAAGGCCATGCTTCCCATATCCAACAAGCCAATCGTTGCCCACACGGTGGATGCCCTGACAGCGCTGGGCTTTGAGAAGATTATACTCGTGACGGGACGCTTCCCGGAGGAGCTGGCCGCCTACTTTAAAAATTTCGCCAATGTGAGCCTGGTGGCGGACGCCAATCCCCAGGGGACGGCCTATTCCCTGCTGCGGGCGGAAGAGGCCGTAGGCGGCGCGGATTTCCTGGCCCTCTACGGGGACACGCTTGTGGCCGCCGCCGACCTGGAGCGATTGGCGTCCGCCTTTGAGGAGAACCGGCAGGCCACCGCCTTGGTACAGCCCATCCGGGGCCGGAGCACGGACTGCGTCGGCTGCCGGGTTGAAAATGGGCAGGTGGCGGAAATCACGGGCCATGCCCGGGGCGGCGTCACGCACCAGTTCGGGGGCTTCGCTTTCCGGGGGGACATCTTCTCCAAACTGCCCTATGCCCTGCGCCGCTTCACCCACACGGAGGTGGGCATGATGTCCCCGGCGGAGGGCTATCTGGAAAATTTGCTGGCCGAAGAAATCGCGGAGGGGCAGCCCCTCGCTGCCCTGGAGGCCCAAGAGCCCTTCTTCGATATAGACAAGCCCTGGCACATCCTGGAGGCCAATTATATGAGCAACCGCCTGCTCTGCGGGGCGCTGACCCAAAACGAGCTGGCGGAGGGCGCTTCCATCGACCCGAGCGCCGCAATCAACGGCTTTGTGCGGCTGGGGAAAAACAGCCGCATCGGCAAAAACGTCATCATAGAGGGCAATATCCTCGTGGGAGAGAACACGAACATCCTCAACGGGGCGATGATACAGGGTAACGTGGTCATCGGCAGCCGCTGCACCATTCGCAACGCCTGTTATGTTGAGATCAACTCCAGTATCGGGGACGACTGCGTCGTCAGCCACGCCGCGGAGCTGGAGGGCATCATCATGCGCCGCGTATACTTATATCACTATATGGAGTTTTACGGCATCATCGGCGAGAACACGGACCTCGGCGCCGCGACGGTCTGCGGCAGCCTGCGCTTTGACGACGGCGGCACCGTCCACCGCGTCAAGGGCCGCCGGGAACTCCCGGAGCATTTCGGCAACGCCACGTTCCTGGGTGACTATGTCCGCACGGGGGTCAACGCCATTTTGATGCCCGGCGTGAAGGTGGGCGTCCGCAGCGTGGTCGGCCCCGGGGTCTTGTTGAATAAAGATGTGCCGGACGATACGCTGGTGTACACGGAACAGGAGCTGAAGGAGAAGCCCTGGGGCAGCGAGATGTATGGCTGGTAATTTAGATACCTCCAGATTTGATGTGCAATCGGCGACCATCGTTTTTCTTATTGCCTATTCAAGCTGTTAGGTGACGCGAACATTAGGGATTCCCCCGTGGCTCAACCTGCTCAAAACGAACGCTGCAATAAGAGGACGGCTGACAGTCTAAATTACGGATGCAGTCGATCCAAGATAGGAGCCGTCAGGCCAATTTGCCCTCTTATTGTAGCTTCGGCAAAAAGATCGAACAAGACACGGCTGGCTGCCATGCCTTGTCCGCAAATTTATTGTAACAGATAGGAGGTTATTATTTTGGATAAAACCGCTTTGTTTTCTCTTTCCTATGGACTCTACATCGTCGGCGTAAAAAAGGCCGGCGGGTTCGGCGGCCGGGTGCTGGATGCCCTGGCCCAGGTGACGGACGAGGAGAGCCCCCTGCTCGCCGCCAGCTTCATGAAGACGGGGGATGCCCTCGCGGCCCTGCGGGAAAGCAAGGCCTTCACGGTTTCCGTCCTGCCGAAGGATGTCCACCCCTTTTTGCTCGCGAATTTCGGCTATCAGTCCGGCGCCAACGCGGACAAATGGGCGCATGTGGCCCACACGGAATGGGAGGGGCTGCCCATTCTGAACGACGCGATTTCCTATCTGTATTGCCAGGTGGAGGAAATCAAGGAATACGGCACGCACAGCCTGTGCCTGAGCCGTGTGGTGAATACCGCATTGGGCCGCAAAGCGCCGCCCTTGCTCTACGCGGACTACTTCCAGGGCCTCAAAGACGCGGCGCAGTCCGCGTTCCGGGACTTCCAAGCTTCCGGAACCCTGCCGAAAGGGTATCTGAGCGCGGAAAGTGCTCCGGTCCAGGTACCCGCCGAAGAGGCCTCCGCCGCGGGCCAGTGGATCTGCCCGCTCTGTGGCTACGTGTACGACGGGGAACTTCCCTTCGAGGAGTTGCCGGAGGATTGGGTCTGCCCCCTGTGCGGTGCGCCGAAAAGCGCGTTTGAACAGGCATCGTGAACGCCATCGGTCTGGACATCGGAACAACCACTCTCTGCGCATTGGTGCTGGAGGAGGAGACGGGAAAACTCCAGCGTTGCGTAACCCTGCCAAACGACAGCGCCCTTGCGGGGGCGCCCTACGAGCACCTGCAGGATCCGGAGGTCATTTTCAGGCACTGCCAGAGCCTATTGGCCGAACTGACGGCCCAGTACGCACCGGTGTGTTCCATCGGTCTGGCCGGGCAGATGCACGGAATTTTGTACCTGAACCCAAAGGGCGAAGCGCTCAGCCCGCTCTACACCTGGCAGGACGCCAGCGCCAATGAACGCTGTGCTGGCGAAGAGAGTTACGCGGCGTTGCTGACCCGGTTGAGCGGCTGTCCCGTCGCCACGGGTTTCGGCACGGCGACCTATTTTACCCATCAAAAGCAAGGGGACGTGCCAAAAGACGCGGCCTGTTTCTGCACGATTCACGACTACGTGGCTATGTGCCTTGCCGGGCAGACAAAGCCGCTGACGCACAGCACGGACGCCGCCAGTTTCGGCCTGTATCAATTGGAGTATAACACGTTCGACGAACAGGCCATCGCGGCGGCGGAATTGGACAGGGCGCTCTTCCCGGAAATCCGCAGCGGCTTTGACTGCGTCGGCAGCTTTCAGGGCATCCCTGTAAGCGTGGCCATCGGCGACAATCAGGCGAGCTTTCTGGGCTCCGTGCGGGATGCGCGGGAGACTCTGCTAATCAACGTGGGCACCGGGGGCCAGATATCCTACGCGACACCGAACGCGGACGAAAACCGGAGGCCCGTGCCGCTCATGGAACTGCGGCCCTTTGTGGAGGGCCTCTACCTGCGGGTGGGCGCCTCCCTCTGCGGCGGCAGCGCCTTTGCCGCGCTGGAGCAATTTCTCCGCAAGACGGCGGAATTCGTCTCCGGAAAGCCCTGTGAGAGCGCCTATCCGGCCATGGACGCCTATTTGGCCCAGAGCGGCCAGCCGCGGAACGGCCTGCGCGTCTCCACCCAATTCAGCGGTACGCGGGAAAATCCCAACGAGCGCGGCAGTGTCTTGGGCCTCTGCCTGGACAATTTCACGCCTCAGCATTTAATTTGGGGTGTGCTGCAAGGCATGGTGGACGAATTGGCTCAACTGTACCCGGCGGGAGAGCATCACAGCCAGCTGGTGGGCTCCGGGAACGGCCTGCGGAAAAACGAAACCCTGCGCCGCCTGTTTTCCCGGCAGTTCGGCCAGGTGATGCGGCTGCCCGCGCACCGGGAGGAGGCGGCCTTCGGCGCGGCGTTGTTCGGTTTGGCCGCCGCCGGGCGGGTGGGGTCCATACAGGAGGCCCAGCGGTTGATTACATACATATGAGTTGAGCGTGGAGAATTATATGAAACAAGCCAAAATGACCTTGGTAAAAGAATACACCGTCGGCGAGGTGGACGAACGCATTTTCGGCTCCTTCATCGAGCACTGGAACCGGGCGGTCTACACCGGCATCTATGAGCCGGGCCATCCGCTGGCCGATGAAAACGGCTTCCGCAAGGACGTGCTGGAGGCCGTCAAGCGCCTGCGCGTCCCCACCGTGCGTTATCCGGGCGGCAACTTTGTGTCCGGCTACAACTGGGAGGACGGCGTCGGCCCCAGGGAGAAGCGTCCTCGCAGATTGGAACGCGCCTGGGGCGTTACGGAGAGTAATCAGTTCGGCACGAACGAGTTCATCCAGTGGTGCAGGGCCGCGAATACCGCGCCGATGCTGGCGGTCAACCTGGGCACACGCGGGCCGGAGGAGGCCGGGAACCTGGTGGAATACTGCAACCACCCGGGCGGCACCTATTGGAGCGACCTGCGCCGGACCCATGGCTTTGAGCAGCCCCACGGCGTCAAACTCTGGTGCCTGGGCAACGAGATGGACGGCAGCTGGCAAATCGGCGCGAAGACGGCGCAGGAATACGGCAGGATCGCCGACGAGACGGCAAAGATGATACGTTGGACGGACCCGGGCATTGAGCTGGTGCTCTGCGGTTCCTCCGGCTGCGGTACGCGTACTTTTGGCGACTGGGAAGCCACGGTGCTCGACCACGCCTATGAGCGCATAGATTATATCTCCCTGCACCAATATTTCGACAACAAACAGCAGGACAGCCAGAACTTCCTGGCGGGCGCGGTCTGGCTGGAAAATTATATTGAGACGGTCGCGCACATCTGCGACTACATCCAGGGCAAAAAGCGCTCCAAGCACAAGGTACATCTTTCTTTTGACGAATGGAACGTGTGGCACACTGGCACGGACAAGCCGCACACACCCTGGTTGGAGCTGCCCCCCGCGAACCCCTGCATCTACAATTTCGAGGACGCGCTGCTGGTGGGTACCATCCTCATCGGTTTGTTGAAACACTGCGACCGCGTGAAAATCGCCTGCCTGGCGCAGCTGGTCAACGCCATTGCGCCGATTGTCGCGGTGGAGGGCGGCCCGGCCTGGGCGCAGACGATCTACCACCCCTTCCTGCACACCTCCCATTACGGACGGGGCACGGCGCTGCTGCCGGTGCTGGACTCTCCCAAGCACGACACAGTCGAACTGTGCGACGTGCCGGACGTCACCGCTGTCGCCATACACGAAACCGAAGCGCAAAGCATCGCGATTTTTGCCGTCAACCGGAATTTTACCGAAGAAATGGCCTTCGAGATCAATCTGCACAACTTCGCGGGTATGCGGCCCTGCGAGCACATTGTGCTGGCGGGTTACGACTTAAAGCAGGAAAATTCCGCGGAGAAGCAGGTGGTCGTGCCCGCGAACGCGCCGCTGCCGACGCGGGACGGCAATCAAATTACCGCCATACTAAAGCCGCTGTCCTGGAATGTGATTCGGCTGGAGTGCGACAAAATTTAGATTTTGCTTCCAAAAAAACAAGGCACGGGCTGATGCCCCCCTACGATAAGACAACAGGCAAAACCCCAATAAAATCAATAATTTTATGGTAGGCGGGCAAAACGGAATAGCAACCGAACTAAACGGAACGCAGTAAAAAACGGCGTTCCGTTTTTTTATGCCCGTATGCGGAAAGGAACGATACATGAGTAT
>Ga0123353_10003031_pt1 | contig 21025 bp, 24 predicted proteins | sample TergutLab28metaG_3_FD_92763 | JGI IMG/M metagenome (GOLD analysis project Ga0123353, IMG submission 92763) | Labiotermes labralis P3 segment gut microbial communities from Petit-Saut dam, French Guiana - Lab288 P3 | ecosystem: Host-associated > Arthropoda: Insects > Digestive system > Gut ... | reverse complement strand
GAGGAGTTCGCAGGCGCGCTTGGCAGCGCACTCGGCGCACAACCGGCAGGCGGCAGCGCGCTCGGCGGGCAGCAGGCAGGCGGCAGCATCTCATGAGCGGCGTCGTACTGAACGTGATAACGGTCCTCATCGGCACGACAATCGGTGTTGCGCTCGGTCGGCTGGTCACCGAGCGGTTCCGCAAGATCGCGTTCATCGGCATCGGGCTTTCCACAATGAGCCTCGGCGCGATGATGGCGATCCGGGGGCTCGAAAGCATGAGCGCGAGCGCTATGGGCGACTACGCCATCCTCATCTTCATTGGCGCGCTCATCTCCGGCTCGATCCTTGGCGAGGCTGTTGGGATCGAGCGCTGGCTCGAACGCTTTGGCAGCTGGCTGCAGGAGACGACGACGACGGCGACGGCGACGAAGGTGGCGAAGCCCCCTTCTCTTGCCGAGAAACCCGCTTCGGCCTCCGGGCAGCGTCCACGGATGGTCGAAGGCTTTGTGACCGCGTCGCTCCTGTTTTGCGTGGGCTCAATGACGATCCTTGGCTCGATCCAGGACGGGCTTGGCAACCATCAGCTGCTGTATGCGAAATCGATGCTCGACGGGGTCGCGGCACTCTTCTTCTCAAGCGTGCTTGGGGTGGGGGTCGGCTTCGCCATTATCCCGATCATCGTCATCCAAGGTGGGCTTGCACTAGGCGCGCATGCCCTGTCGCCGATCATGACGAGCGCGGTGATCGATTCGATAACTGCGGTTGGCGGAGCGCTCATTTTCGCGATCGGCCTCGATAACGCCGGCATCAAGCGTCTCCCTGTGGGTAATATGGTTCCGGCAATCATCGTTGCGGCTGTGCTTGGAGGCATTTTTGGCTGACACAGGAAAACCGACATCAAGCGAGGAGCCAGCGCCCGGCGAGGCGGCATCCGACGATACGGTGCCCCGCGAGGCAGCGCCCGGCGGTTCGGCACCCGGCGGGATAGAGGCCGCACGGGTACACCTGCGCGACTTCCAGGCGCATGGCCGTAAGGCCGCGCATTGCGCCATCTGCGACCAACTTGTGCTGCTTGCCGACGACGGGAGCTGCCCGAACGGCCATCCTGTCGAGATGCTCGGCGGGTTCTTGCCGCTTGCCGAGGGCGATCCATGCCCAAAGCTGCCGCGCTTCAACGTTGCGGCGTTTGCGATGCCTCCCGTGTGGGGCGCTTTCCATGGCCAGTGGGCAGGAGTGCTCTTCTTGCCCATCTGGGTGTTTGTGGACAGCGCGATTTCGACGGTCATGGGCAGCCCCGTGCCGACGACATTGCGTGAGGCGGTGCCGCTCACAGGAGCGGTGGTGATCGCGCTTCTCACCCTGGCCTTCCAGCTCTTTTTCGCCAAGCGTGCGAATGGGGCGGCTTGGCGGAAGGCTGCCGAGCGGCTCGGCGCAGACAGCGTAGACAGGTTTTGCCGCAGGCAGCGCCTGTGGGCGGTGCTCTGTGTGCCGCTCGGCATCCTGGTGTTCGGGTGGATGATCTATTACCGGCTGACCGTTGCCTGACAGCGGGTTACGAGTGAATCGGCTACCGAAAGGAGCGGGGAAGAAAGGCGATGCAAAAAACAGCACGGTGGTTTCTCATAGCGGTCAATGTCTTGAACGGGCTTTCAGGGCTGATTTGCGGAGCGCTCTTTGTTGTGCGGCCAGATGGCAATCTCATGATGATGGAGGAATCTGCGTGGATGTTGCAGGATTTCCCCCTGGCCTCCATCTTTTTCACCGATTATCTGTGGATCGGCATCGTTATGATCGGTGTCCTGGGGCTTCCTGGTGCTGTGGCAAGCAGCATGCTCATACGCAATGGTCCGGGTCGATACAGATGGGCGCTTGTCTCGGCGATCCTGCTTGGACTGTGGTGCGCAGCGGAGCTGCTTTTCATGCCTAACCCCCTGTGCATTGTATATGCGATAGTAGCTGCGGCATCGATTGCGGCAGCTATCTACCTGGAGCGGCAGACCACATAAGCCACTGGGAAAACATCTGCCGAACGGAACCGAGCGCTTGGCAATCAGCACCATTGCGGTGCCGTCCCCTGGCAGTGCGCAGGGGTGCCCGTATTGGTGCCAGCGCAGATCGGCGGTCACCTGTGCGCTCCAATGCGTCTTAATTTCGAAGAATTGTTCTAAAAATTATTGTCTTTTGTCCGGGGAAGCGATACATTGAGCTACATCTGATACGAGGTAAGAATAAGAGGAGGTTTATTGTGATCGTGTCAGTTCCGATCTCATCGCTTACTAACTACAATGCGGTGCTCTCAGAAGTAGATAACGGCAAAGAAGTCATACTCACAAAAAACGGTCATTCAAAATACGCTGTTGTTGATGTTAAGACTTGGCAGTATACGGTGTCCATGCTGCGTTTTCTTTCCGATATGAAAGCTGTTGACGAAGAAATGGCTAACGGCGGCGCACGTTATTCACCTAAAGAGCTGCTCAATGAATTGGGCATTGAGTAGTGGAGCTTGTCTACCTTGAGCCCGCAAAACGTGACCTAGAGCGGATTCGCAGCTTCTTCCTTGCGCAAAAAGTGGGCGAAGAAACCGCTAGCACGATCATTGCTAGTATCGTTGCTGATGCCAATTGCCTGAAAGACCATCCAAAACTCGGTTTTGCGATTGGAGAGAAATATGGCTACAAAAGTGCCTATCGCGGTCTGCTTGTCTGCAAAGAGCGCTATCTCATCGCATACGAAATCACAGAGACCGCTATTGAAGTTCGTCGCATCTACTCGACTCGCGAGAGCTATATTAAAGACCTGACTCCTTGAAGTCTATTGGAAATTAGAACTCCCCTTATGCGGTGCCGAGCGTACACAGCTCAGATTTCAGCGACGAGTGAGCCGGTTTTGAAATTCGGTACAAACCTGGTAAGGCCGACAACGGATAACAAATAGTACGGAAAAGGAGGCAGACCATGGCAACTGAGAAGCAGCAAAGAGAAGGACAGACGGTACCGGCGCTCAAGCCTTCAGGAAATGGCGACGCGGAATGGAAAGTGAAAGTGGAAAAGGCGCTGGAGGCACGCAGACAAGGAGCGCTTTTGCGGAAGGGCGAGCTGAAGAGCTTCAAGGAGATTGTTGGCAAGTGTTAGGCGCACCTCGCCGTACCCCGCTGTTTCAAGCTGAGCATGCTGCGCGGTACAAGCGCTAGCAGAGCATCGACCTCGCCCGCCCTTCTCCATTCTGGGCTATGGTGGGTAGCTATGGTGTGCTGACAAACTATCAATCGTCGTCAATTTTGAGTATCATGGCATTACAGAAATGTAAGGCGCTATGCGACTTCTGCCGTTGGGGGGATTATGTCCCATATTTACGAGCAGTAAGTACAAGACAAAATCGTCAGGTGACGATGATACTTAGGATATGAGGATGTGCCATGACCAGCGTGACAATCAGGATGGAAGAGGAAGCCAAGCGGGAAGCAACGAGGATTGCCAAAGAGAATGGGATTGATCTTCCCACTGCATTTAGAATGTTCCTCGCGCAGATCATCAAGACCTCATCGATTCCCCTGAACCTAGCTGCAACAGAGCCTGTTGCTATGGAGCCGTTTAGAGACGAGGCTGAGGTGATGGAGTTCTTGGGCAGCTATGCAGATGAGGTGCTCTATGAAACAAGGTGAGGTCTGGCTGTCTGCCGGTACTGGGTATCTAAGAAAGCCACGACCCGTAGTTATTGTTCAGTCAAATGGCTGCGTTGACTCCACGCAGTCGGTAACCCTGTTGCTTTTGACCTCGTGCGAGACTCGGGCTTGCTCTAATTTTCGAATTCTGGTTCGCAAAGATGCCCAAAACGGTCTTGAAGAGGACTCATATCTTATGATTGACAAACTTGTGACCGTGCCGAAAAACAAACTCGGCAAGCAGCTTGGCTCCGTGAGCGATGAGACGCTTGGTGCGATATTGGCAGCGATCACCAAGTTTCTCGGTATACGGCAAGAGCATATTTGATGCTCGGGTTTGAGAAGCCATTGCTGTGTTAGCTGAACGGTTGGCGCGTTCGCTATTCTGCGCGCCAGCCTGTGGTAGTGAATGCTGCCGGGCAAAGGTCGTTTAAGAAGCAGGTGCCGCACACGGGTTTTTTCGCGGTGCATACCCTTCTCCCGTGTGTGATGAGGTCGAAATTCACCCGATACCAACGGTCGCGCTCAAGGCATGCGCACAGATCGCCCTCCACCCGATTGGCATCGGCGGCCTCGGAGAGCCCAAGGCGATGAGCCAGCCTGAAGACGTGTGTGTCGACGGCGATTCCCTCAACGATCCCAAAGCATGTCCCAAGCACGATGTTGGCGGTCTTGCGTGCGACCCCCCGTAAGGCTACGAGCTCGTCCATCGTTTCTGGCACCTTGCCGCTGTGCTCGGCGACGAGCGCTTGTGAGGTCGCGATGACCGACTTGGTCTTTTGCCGGAAGAACCCCGTCGGGCGGATGATCTCTTCGATTGTCTCAGGGTCGGCTGCGGCAAGCGCCTCGGCAGTCCCAAAGTGCTTGAAAAGGATCGGGGTCACGCGGTTCACACCCTCATCGGTGGTCTGTGCCGAGAGTATGACGGCGATGAGCAGTTCGAACGGATTGCGGTAGGTCAAGGCCGGCCTTGGGTCGCCATAATGTGCTTCCAGGCGTTTGCTGATGGCTCGCCCGCGTTCACGCTGCGCCTCGCCGTGGCAGGCCGACGGTGCAGCTATGCGGCTCTTTTTGAGCTTCTTTTGAGGTAGCCTGTGAGGCTGTTTGGGCATCTTTGGGCTTTCCTCCGATTATGCTTGCAATTGCTTGCAGCGTGGCTTTTTAAACGGCTGGTTGCGACAAGTGCGGGCAGAATGTAGACAGGAGCAATTCCGGTACCCCCCCGTAGTGCCTCATTAAGAAATGCCCGCGAAAGCCACGGGGCGTTAAGCGACCATCGGAGCCGCTAACGTCTTGTTTACATACTCTATCATCTCTCCGTCCGGAATGAGTTCTATGAGATGCTGCTGAAGCTCATTTATCCTTCGCGTAACCTCCGCGCCGTTTAAAGTCTTATAGATTTTTGTAAGCTTGGACTTGGAATGCCCTCGATAAAGTGGACACCGGGTTCACGTCTTTGAGATAAGGATAGCCAGCGTCACCGTGCGCGGCGGCGCTGGCTATCGAAAAGACGAGGAAGGTGTCCTTATGGAGAGAAGAAGGTTCACAGACGAGTCCAAGGGCAACGCGGTCGCCTACTGCCTGGAGCATAAAGGCGAGGTCTCCTTGGAGCATGCCGCTGCCAACCTGGGGGTCTCGCTCTCCGCCTTCGGGCGCTGGGTGAGGGGCCCGCGCTACGGCGGCGGGGACGGGCGGGCGGCAGCCCCGGCACCCGGGCCGGCGACCTCGATGCTGAGGACGGGCGGCTTAAGGCGGTCGTCTTGGGGACGTTTGCCGGGAGCCGCTCGGTCTACGGGGCGCGGAGGATCCGTGCCGCCTTGCAGAAGAAGGGCATATCCATCTCGGGCCGCCGGTGCCCAAGGCCCATGCGCAGCCTAGGCATACGCGGCGTATCGGAGCGCAAGGGCAGGCCGAAGGCGGCCAAGGCCGGCGTTGGGACGGCCTTGGCCGCAGACCTGGTAAGGCGCGATTCCAGTGCCGACAGGCCGGGCCGCGTCTGGTCCGCAGACACCACCTATGCAAGGGTCACGGCTGGCCGGCCTTGCCTGGCGGCGGTCTTCGGCATCTTCTTGCGCATCGTCGTCGGCTGGTCGATGGGCCAGACGATGACGGCCAGGCTGGTGGACGACGCCTTGAGGATGGGGGTCGCGGGGCGCAGGCCCGAGGCCGGGTTGGTCCACCGCTCGGGCCATGGGGGCCAGTACCTGTCCGTCATGCTCGGCCAGACGCTCAGGCAGTTTGGCATCACGCCGTCGATGGGCGCGGTCAGGTCCCCTTGGGACAACGCCGCCTGCGAGCCGTTGGTATCGACGGTCAAGGCCGGGTGCACGGACGTGGCCACCTACAAGTCATACGAGCATGCCAAGCCCGGCATCTTCGGCTATATCGAGGTGTTCTATAATAAGACGAGGATCCACTCATCGATCGGGATGATGTCACCGACGGGGTTCGAGGAAAGGTACTACGCGGGCCTGGCCAAGGTCAGTTGACGTGTTTTCAGTGTCCACAAAAGTGAGGTCAGTCCAAGTCGGGCATTTACGGTGCGGGAAGCAGCAAGGCCCCAGACGTTTCCTGACCCATTCCATTTCTTGGGCTCACGCGTTGAGCAGTATGAGCAGGTCGGGAATGCGGTGCCGCCATTTCTGGCTGCGGCGGTCGGGAGGTCGATAGCTGGCGTGCAGTTGGCGATATGGCTCAGTCTAGAGCGACAGGGTGAGTGTCGATGGCCTCTATCCATGAGTTTTTCGGCTACCGGGTCTCTGATAGTTCGCTGGCTAGCGATGTCCCCTGACCGGGTATCGCACGAACACACGCTGCACTTTGCAGGCTGCACTTCAGGAGAGATACATGCTCATTGACCGTCTCGGCACGGCACTGCTCCGCGCCGAGTCCTACAAAAAAATAACCGACATCCTTGAGCGTGGCGATGACGCTACCCTTGCCGTCCCCGGACTTGTCCGACCGACGCTCCTCGCAGCGCTTTATGCGACCCGTCCACGTTCGATCCTTGCAGTAACCGCAGGCGAGGAGGCTGCCGAGCGCCTCTGGCGTCAGACAGCGGCTTACTTGGGGCGCGAGAATGTTTTGCACCTGCCGGATCGCTCGGATCGCCCGTGGGGGCGCAGTGCGCCCGACATCAGGCAGGTTGGCGCACGCGCCCGTGCGTTGCACGCGCTCTTACAAGGGCGCGAGGTGATCGTTGTCGCCTCCGCCCGTGCGCTCATGCGCGCTGTGCCGCCGCATGGAAGCTGCGTGTTCGAGCCGCTCGTTCTCACGGCTGGAGGCGAGCATGACCTCGGCGAGACGGTTGAGCGGCTGGTGGCGATGGGGTATCAGCGCGAGGATGCGACCGAGACACCTGGCAGCTTCTCGGTCCGTGGCGGTGTGCTGGACGTCTTTCCCGCAAGCAGCCCCCATCCCGTGCGTGCCGAGTTCTTTGGCGATGAGGTCGAGTCGATCAGGCGGTATGTGCCTGGCACCGGCCAGAGTATTGCAGACAGCCTGACAGCCGAGGTCTTCCCTGTGCGCGAACTCTCACTCTCGAACCGAGGTGCTGAGCTGGCCGACCGTGCGCTTAAAGAGCGTGCGCACAAAGACCCGCAGCTAAAGCACGACCTCGATCTCATGCGCGCCGGGGTGCCGTTCGACGGCATGGAGCGGTACCTTCCCCTGCTCTACAAGCGGGTCGCTTCGCCGGTCGAGTATGCGGCTGCTGGCACGCTTTTCGCGCTGTTTGAGCCGCGCTCGCTTTTTGACGACACCGTCCGTCGGAAAGAGGAGCTTGAGGCTGCCGCAAAGGAGGCGTCTTTTGCCTCCGTCATCCTTGGCAAAGATCCCCTGGAAGGCTTGTATCTCTCACCAGCGAAGCTCGACTTTAGCGGGCGTCAGTGCTTTACGCTGTTGTCGCTTGTACGTGCAGGAGGGATGGTTGATGCCGAGCTCCCCGCCCGGAGGCCGGAGGTCTCCGGTGGCGAGTCGAAGTTTCTGGCCGGAGTCCGCTCTCTGGCCGCAGCAGGCAGCTCTGTAGTGGTTGCGGTTCCAGACGCACACACACGCGGCCGCATCGCCAAGACCCTCGTCGCCGCCGGCGTTGCAGTGAGCGAGGATGCTGGGGCGGCCGGGGGCGTTGCAGTGAGCAGGGGTGCTACCGTGAGCGGGGGCGTTGCGGCGACCGAGGATGCTGTTGCGGTCGGGGGCGCTGCAGATGCTGAAAGCAGGAGCCCCGCCGCCTCTTCTGCCTGGCCGTGCGATCCTGCTGAGGTGTTGCTTACCGGCACCGAGATCCCCTCCGGCTTTGTGGTGCCGGACGCACGCCTTGCGGTGATCTCGATCGACGACATCTTCCCGCGCTCGATGCGCCGTCGGCCACGTCGGGATATCGATCCCACGCGCCTCACCTTCTCGTTTGTGCCAGGAGACTACGTTGTGCATGCGGTTCATGGCATCGCGCTCTTTGCCGAGATCGTGCGCAGGGAGGCGCTAGGGGTGGAGCGCGACTACCTGCTGCTCAAGTACGCGAAGGGCGACAGGCTTTTTGTGCCGGTCGATCAGATCGACCGGGTCACCAAGTATGTGGGGCCGCAATCCTCGGCACCTCGGGTTACTCGGCTGAATACCGCCGACTGGAGCCGGGTCACCGGGCGGGCTCGGAAGGCGGCTCGCATGCTCGCCTTCGACCTCGTGGACCTGTATGCGCGTCGGGCGGCGGTGACCGGAAGGGCGTACGGGTCGGACACAGGAAGCCAGCTTGAGATGGAGGCGATGTTCCCGTATGAGGAGACCCCGGACCAGGTCAGGGCGATAGCGGACGTGAAAGCAGATATGGAGTCCGACAAGCCCATGGATCGACTGATCTGCGGGGATGTTGGTTACGGCAAGACGGAAGTGGCGATCAGAGCGGCGTTTAAAGCAGCAAATGACGGTGCCCAGGTCATGGTGCTCTGCCCCACGACGATCCTCGCGCAACAGCATTACACGAGCTTCTCGGAGCGCTTCAAGCCTTTTGACGTTAAAGTCGAAGTGCTCTCGCGTTTTCGCACCAGTGCCCAACAAAAAGCCTCGCTCGCAGGTTTTGCAAGCGGTGAGGTGAAGATGCTCGTGGGCACGCATCGGTTGCTTTCACGCGATGTCGCACCCAAGAACCTGGGTCTTGTGATCATCGACGAGGAGCAGCGCTTCGGGGTGGAGCACAAGGAGCACCTAAAGAACTTGCGCGAGCAAGTCGACGTGCTTTCCCTCTCGGCGACCCCGATCCCCCGTACCTTGCAGATGTCGCTTTCCGGGGTGCGCGACATGTCGGTCATCGACACGCCCCCGCCCGACCGGTTCCCCGTCTCGGTGCATGTCGGAGAGTGGGACGAGGACATCGTGTCGGGTGCCATCCGCCGGGAGCTTGAGCGGGGCGGCCAGGTCTATTATGTGAGCAACCGCGTGCGCTCGATCGATGATGCTGTCGCACGCGTGTCAAGGGCAGCGCCCGAGGCGCGCATCGCCGTCGCGCACGGGCAGATGTCGGAGAAGCAGCTTGAACCGGTCATGGAGCGCTTCGCCGCAAACGAGGCCGATGTGCTGGTGGCCACTACCATCATCGAATCCGGCATCGACAACCCGCACTCGAACACGCTTATCATCGAGGACTCGCAGCGCCTGGGGCTTGCCCAACTCTACCAGCTCAAAGGCCGGGTCGGTCGCAGCCACGTGAAGGCGTTCGCATACTTCCTCTTCCCGCGCGACGCGTCACTCACCGAGCAGGCCATCGAGCGCCTCACCGCCATCAGCGAGCACGATGGGCTGGGAAGCGGCATCGATATCGCCATGAAAGACCTCGAGATCCGTGGGGCGGGCTCCCTTCTCGGCGCGGAGCAGCACGGCAACCTGTCGGCCGTCGGCTTCGACCTGTTCGCCCAGATGCTTGCCGAGGCGGTCGTCGAGACCCGGGGAGAGCCGCCTATCGCGCACCCCGAGGTCCGTGTCGACCTGCCGGTCGCCGCCGCGCTCATCGGCGAGGAGTACATCCCGGATGTCGACGAGCGCGTGCGCTACTACCGGCGTCTTTCGGGGTCACCCAGCGTCGAGGGTGTCGATACCGTCATGAAAGAGCTTGCCGAGAAGCACGGCCCGCTTCCCTCGGCCACGCGGAATCTGGGCGACATTGCGCGCATCAGAGCGATCGCCGCCGACCTGGGTATTGATACGGTTGTGTCGCTTCGCAACAGGGTCACCGCATCCCCGTTCGAGCCTACGGGCGAGGAGCGAGGGCGGGTGAGCATGCTCGGCGCGGTATATAACGAGAAGAAAAAAGAGCTCGTATTACCCATAAGGTATGGAGAGTCTGTGATGGATGCGGCTTTGGCCCTACTCTCTGCTATATACTCACGAGTGGCAGTCAGTACAACGGGAGGAATGGATCGATGAAACGCATACGAGGTCTGGCCACAGCGTTGCTAGCGGCAGCGCTGGCTTTCTCGATGGTCGGTTGTGACAAGATCAAGGTACAGCAGGGGATCGCTGCGTCGGTGAACGGCGAGAAGATCACCATCGAGGAGCTTGACAAGCAGCTTGCCCAGTACAAAGAGCAGTATCCGCAGCTTTTTCAGGGCAAAGACGCTGAGCAGCGCGAGCTTGAATACCGGCGTCGGCTCCTGGACAACCTCATTGACCAGGTGCTTGTTCGGCAGGCCGCCAAAGATAAAGGGGTCGATATCACCGACGAGAAGGTCGCGCAGCAGATCGACCAGCTCAAAGCCGGATTTGAGAACGAGAAGAAGTTCTTGGAGGCCCTTGAATCGGCAAACATGAGCGAGGAATCGCTTAAAAAGCAGATCAGCGAGCAGATGGTGACCCAGGGCATCATCGAATCGCTTGAGGTCAATACCACGGTCTCCGACAAGGAGATCAGCGAGTATTACGAGAAGAATAAAGCGCAGTTTGTCACAAAGAACACAAAACGCGCCTCCCATATCCTGCTCAAGGCCGAAGACGAAGCGCTCGCCAAAGATGTCCTCGCCCAGGCGCAGAAAAAGAACGCAGACTTTGCGGAGCTTGCGAAGAAGTACTCGACCGATACCTCAAACAAAGACAAGGGCGGGGATCTCGACTATCCGACCACCCCGTATGTCGCTGAGTTCCAGGCTGCACTTGACAAGCTTCAGGTGGGAGAGATGTCCGACCTTGTTAAGACGCAGTTTGGCTGGCATATCGTCAAAGTCACCGAAGAGCGTCCCGGCGGCCAGCAGCCGCTTGAGGAGGTCAAGGACCGTATCGCGCAGATCATCACCCAGCAGCGCCGCTCCGAGTCCTACCGGAAATACCTGCAGGAACTGCGCGATAAGGCTACGATCGTGATATACATTGAGGAGCTGAAGCCTGAGGCGGAGCAGAAGAAGCCTGCCGAGGGATCCAAGGAAACGACTCCGGCTAAGTCCGAATAACCGCCATGTGCACTGCGGACGAGGAGGCGGCACGCTCGTTCGAATCGTTCGTTGCCATGATCGAGCGGCTGAGGGCACCTGACGGGTGTCCGTGGGATCGTGTGCAGACGCACGCGAGCATCGCGGGCAATATGGTTGAAGAGGCCTACGAGGCAGTGGGCGCTATAGAGGAGAACAACGTCGCTGGGCTTGCAGAAGAGCTCGGCGACGTGCTTTTGCAGGTGGTTCTGCAATCCCAGATCGCTTCAGAAAACGGCGAGTTCGACATCGGTGACGTCATTGCCGGTATCTCGGACAAGATCGTCCGTCGGCATCCGCACGTCTTTGGAGACACGGCGGGCGCGGGTGCGAGTGCTGGCGCGGGCGCGGCGACGGCGGGCGCGGGCGCGGCGACTCCGACCGAGGTCCATCGGCGCTGGGACGAGATCAAGCGTGCCGAGAAAGCCTCGGCAGGCAAAGGAGCGCTTGACGAGGTGCCATTCTCGCTTCCGGCGCTCACGCTCTCGCAGGTGATCTCGCGCAAAGCGGTTGCCGCTGGCTTTGAGTGGGAGGCGCTTTCAGGGGTGTGGGACAAACTCGACGAGGAGCTGGCCGAGCTCAAGGCGACCGAGCCGGGGAGCGAATAGGCTGTCGAGGAGCTCGGCGATGTGCTGTTCACGACGGTGAACCTTGCGCGCAAACAGGGGATTGATGCGGAGTCGGCGCTTCGGGCGGCATGCGTCAAATTCCGTGGGCGGTGGCGGGAGATGGAGGCGCAGGCGATTGCGCAGGGACGCGATGTTGCCGGGCTTTCGTCGGTCGAACGGGAGATGCTTTGGCAGAAGGCCAAGGAAAAGGAGGGGCGGTCATGAGCAGTATCATCGATGTGTTTGCTCGGGAGATCCTAGACTCGCGGGGGAACCCGACTGTCGAGGTCGAGGTGCTTTTAGACGACGGGAGCCAAGGCCGAGCGGCGGTTCCATCAGGTGCCTCAACGGGGGCGTTTGAGGCTGTTGAGCTGCGCGATCAGGATCCCGGGCGCTACCTCGGCAAGGGCGTGACCAAGGCGGTCGCCAACGTGAACAACGAGATCGCCGAGGAGATAATGGGCATCGATGCAAGCGACCAGCGGCTTGTGGACGCTACTTTGCTCGAACTTGACGGCACGTCTAACAAGGATCGACTGGGTGCCAATGCGATCCTAGGGGTCTCGCTTGCGGCTGCAAAGGCCGCTGCCTGTTCGACGGGACTCACGCTTTACAGTTACATCGGCGGCGTGAATGCTTGCCAGCTCCCGGTGCCCATGATGAACATCTTGAACGGTGGCGTACATGCGGATAACAACGTTGACCTGCAGGAGTTCATGGTCATGCCGGTCGGCGCGTCCACATTTGCCGAGGCGCTGCGCTGGTGCGCGGAGATACACCACACGTTGAAGAAGGTCTTAAAGAGCCGAGGACTTGGGACGGGCGTGGGGGACGAGGGCGGCTTCGCTCCTGATCTTGCGAGCAACGAGGAGGCGCTCAAGGTGATCATGGAGGCGGTCGAGGCTGCCGGGTATACGGCCGGCGAGCAGGTCATGATCGCGCTCGATCCCGCGGCCACCGAGTTTTACGACGCAGAGCGGGGCCTGTATGTGCTTGCGGGCGAAGGCCGCGAGCTGACTTCTGCCGAGATGGTCGGTTTCTGGGAGGACCTGGCTGCGCGGTACCCCATCATATCCATCGAGGATGGGATGGCTGAGGAGGACTGGGACGGCTGGAAGCTGCTCACCGATAGGATCGGTGATCGGGTGCAGCTTGTTGGTGACGATCTGTTTGTCACGAACACGGCGCGCTTGACCAAAGGCATCGAGATGGGTGTGGCAAACGCCATCCTCGTCAAGGTCAACCAGATCGGCTCGCTCACCGAGACACTTGAGGCGATCGACACCGCAAAGCGGGCGGGATACGCGTGCGTTATCTCACACCGCTCCGGGGAGACCGAGGACACGACGATCGCAGACCTTGCGGTCGCTGTTAACGCTGGGCAGATCAAGACCGGTGCCCCTGCAAGATCCGATCGGGTCGCGAAATACAATCGCCTGCTGCGCATCGAAGAGGAGCTTTCCGGTTCCAGCGAGTACGCTGGCACGACAGCCTTCTATAACATCAGGCATCAGTGAGAAAGCAAAGGAAACACCAACACAAGGCAAGCGTCGAAGAGCCAAACACCGAGGGCACGCATCTCGACAGGGTCGCCTGATAGCGACACAAGAGTAAACATCGACTTGACATATAGGCTATACACCGTAAACTACGAGCACGGTAGCGCTTTAAGCCGGTTGCTTTAAGCTGCTATCAAGTTTACTGGTGGCTAGTGCGTGTGCCCGCCCACAGGACTCTGAGGTATGGTGCCGAGGAAATCGCAGCAGGGGGCTTCCGCGAGCAGCCGACGGGCTTCGGGTACCCGAAGGTCACGATCGGCTGTTTTGTTGCGCTCGAACGCAGCTCCCTCGGTTCCCGCCGCCGCTATGCATTCTGCCGCTGTCACTCGTTCCGCTGCTACTACCACTACTACCGCTCGTTCCGCCGCCACTGCCACCCGTCCTGCTGCCTCTACCTCTGCTGTCCCCGTGGCTCCTAGCCCCTCTGTCTCCCTTGCGGCCAGCCGGCCAACCCTTCGAGCCAACAGCGGCAGGCTTGTTGCTCAGGACGCGCAGGAGGCCAAAGGCTTGGCACGAAAGGCCCGGAGCGCTCAAGGCAAGAAGGAGAAGAAAGAGGCGAAGGAGGCGAAGCGGGCCTTAAAAAAGACGGCCAAGGCGACTGAGGCAAAACGTGCCACGGGGTCTTCTGCAAGGGGCACGGGCGGGGTCTTTGCAAAGAACTTCAGGAAAACAGCTGAGCGCAAAGAGCCTCAGGAGCGGAATGCCGCGTCCCAAAAGGGCACTGCTACCAGGCGCGATCCTGTTATGACACTTCGGCTTAGCGCCGTTGTAGCGCTTTTGGCCGTTGCGTTTGTTGCATGGACGATCTATCCTGCGGCCGCCGTACAGTATCGCGAAGCAAGAGACCTCGATAGGCTCTCCGAAGAACTCGCGGTCATCCGCGGGCGCAATGAGGAGCTGCAAAAGCAGGTCGATAGGCTTAAGACCCCTTCCGGGGTGGAGGATTACGCACGCAAGCAGCTCGGGCTGGTCAAAGAGGGCGAGAATGTGGTGGTCGTGCTCAACGCCGAGAAAGAGGATCCTGCGTCTGCCGTGGCGGACGCGGAAGCACGTACGCCCAAGGGCCTGAAAGGCTCCCTGATCACCGACGAGCTGATGACAGGGTTTTTTGACCGCGTGTTCGGATACGAGTGACATCGACGACAGGCCGCGAGGCCGATGCAGCGGTGGTGGCTGCGCAGATCGGCCGCGTGCCCCGTCAGCCTTGGCGTGTTGCCGCACGGTGCAGCCATGGGTACCCGATGGCGATCGTGCCTCCGCCGATTCTTGATGGAGGGGACCGGTTCCCCACGTACGCCTGGTTGACCTGCCCCTCCCTTGCCGAGAAGGCCGCCGTCCTCGAGTCCGCCGGTGCCGCCGCGCGCATGGCGGGTCGCGTCGCGGGCGATCCCGCGCTCGCAGAGCGCGTGCGCGCGGCAGACCGCGCGCTTCGCGCTGCACGCGCAGCAGAGGGCAGGCGGGCAGGGGACGAGGATGCGTGCAGCGCGATCGGGATCGCCGGACAACGCGACCCGCTGCGCGTGAAGTGTCTTCACGCGCGCGCGGCGCTCGCGCTGGTGGGCATTGACGACCCGATAGGCACCGACATCGTGGAAGGCTGGGATCCCTGTCCGGATGCGCATTGTTTGAGGTATCTTCAGGGCAGCCCTTTTTGAGGCGGCCCTTTTGAGGCTGAAGGCTGATCATGGCAAGGGCCTTGACCGTCACCGGGATCACAGCAGAAGTCAAAACGGGCACGGGCATGTTTGGAGGCCCATTTTAAGCGCTACGAGCACATGATGGGAGCACATGGATAGGCCAACAACACCCCCGACACCGCTGCAATCCCCGACACCGCTGCAACCAGCGGCACCGCCGCAACTAGCGACACGGGCAACACCGCTGAAACCCCCGACATCGCCGAGGCAGCCGGTGCGCCTTGCGGCTATCGACATCGGGACCGTCACCTGCCGCCTGCTTGTTGCCGACTTGAGCGACGCGGGGATCCGCGAGGTCGATCGCTCGGTTGATATAACGCACCTCGGAGAGGGCCTTGCGACAAGCTCGGTTCTTTCGGCTGCGGCAATGCAGCGTGTAGCCGACGTAATCAGGCGCTATGCGGTGCGCATGGAGGAGCTTTGCGTGGAGGGCTTCTCGGCTATTGCAACGAGTGCGAGCAGGGATGCGTCCAACTCTGCTGGATTTTTGGAGATGCTTGCCTCGCGTGGCGTGTCGGTCGAGGTGATCTCAGGGCTGCGCGAGGCCGAGCTTTCATTTGCGGGGGCAGTGACCGGGCGTGTGGGCGAGGGGCTGCTGGTCGTCGACTGCGGCGGCGGGTCGACTGAGCTCATCTTCGGCGATGCGCTGCCTGCTGCTCCTGCGCACGTGCGGGCATCAAAATCGATCGATATCGGCAGCAGGCGCATGACCGAGCGCCACCTGCACTCGGATCCGCCCACAGCTGCGGAGCTTGCTGCGGCGCGCGAGGAGGCCGTGGCGTTGCTCCATCCTTTTTTCGGCGGGCTCGAAGGGCAGCCATCGCAGCTGATAGGGGTTGCCGGGACTGCAACCACCCTTGCAGCGATCAGGCTCGGGCTGGCCGAGTACGACCCGGAAAAAGTGCATGGGCAGGTGCTTACGACCCGGGAGGTCTCTGCGGTGTTTGAGAGGCTCGCCGAACTCCCGCTCAAAGAAAGGCGGGAGCTTGCCGGGCTTCATTCCGAGCGTGCGGGCGTGATCGTCGCAGGTGCCCTTATTGTGAAGGCCGTGCTGGAGCTATCTGGTCTTGGCCAGATTACCGTGAGCGAAAACGATGTCCTGTATGGGATACTATTAGACGTGTATCGCCATCTTTAGATGTGGCGGAGTCTGCCCGGGTTGGCGGCGTATCCGAATTGGCACAGGAGGCAGACTTAAAATCTGCTGCCGAAAGGTATGTGGGTTCGAATCCCACCGCCGCTACCAGCAGTTTTACGATAATATTAATTTTTTCCAGCATTGAGTTGGAACAGTTTGGAACAATTAATAACGTCAAATACCGACAAATCCTGGCAAACGGCGCGCATGTGCATCCTCTCGGAAAGCCCTGCTCGGAAGCCCTGATACGGGGACATTTGCCGAAGTTATCCCCCAACGTCCAAAGCGTGCCGCATGCTCCGCGCCCTGTTTTACCCTACTTGGGCTTTTCTACCCGAACTCTTTTGAGGCTGCGTTCATAGAAGATGAGCGGAACGTGATCTTTTTGATCGGCATCTTGTCTTTAAGAAGCTCGTAAAAAAGCTCACAAAGGTTCTCGCAGGTAGAAACTTTCTTGGTAACAATTATCCTGTACTCCGGATATGACCAAGCAAGGGCGTGGTCTATTTTTTTCAGGGGGACACAATGCTCTGGGTCGTTGGTGATGCCCTCCTTTTTGTACACGGCAAGAACAGCGGCCAGAAGCGGATCGCCCTCTTGGAACAATGTCGCATGGTGGAAGTGGTCACAAACCTCCCATGCTTTTTTGAACCCGTCCTTACAGGCGTGCGCAAAGCCGGTTACCGGATCTACAGTGTCTTCGAGCTCGATTGTCAAAAGACCCGAATGCCCGTGAAGGTGCTTTGCTTCTCTCGGCCAGTTCATAAACCTATGCGCGTACTGGAAATCGAGCTTCACGATTGATGTGTACTTGTCGTCTGGCATGGTGATTACCTCCTAAATTTTATTTTTGAATGGTGCTCTCTCGTATCCGTGTTGACCTGTGTGCATGCGACTCTTGTTTGACCTTAATTGTACGCCACTGTGCGTTGTGCGTGCGTTGCGTGTTTGCTGTGAGAATAGGATGATACGACATAATTGCCCGTAGCATCGTTTCCCTACCGGTGGTTTTCTGAACCCCTTGGATCTGATTATGTTCTATGTTGGCATTCAGCTTGAGAATTTGCTGCGCTAACTAAACGGTTGCTACAAAAGGAGGAGCCAGGCAGGATGAGCAGCACCGACCCCGCACACAGCGACGCGCACAGCACCGACGACGCGCACAGCACCGGCCCCCCCCCCGTCCGCCTCACGAAAATGTCGAGCAAGGCCGGTTGAGCTGCCAAATGGGGTCCGGAGGACCTTCACGCGGTGCTTTCGCAGATTGCGCCCGGCGCATCCGACGCGCTGATGCTCGGCTTTGAGACAGATGATGACTCGGCGGTCTACCGCATCTCAGACGATATCGCGGTTCTCTTAAGCGTGGATTTTTTCACGCCCATCGTTGACGATCCATATGACTTCGGTCGGATTGCGGCTGCAAATGCCCTGTCGGACATCTATGCCATGGGTGGTCAGCCGCTTACCGCGATGAACCTGCTCGCGTTCCCGTGCTCTTTGGGGCCTGACATCGTGGGCGAGGTTGTGCGAGGAGGTGCCGAGAAGGTCGCCGAAGCGGGCGCGGTCACGGTGGGGGGTCACACGATCGATGACAAGGAGCCCAAATTCGGGTTGTCGGTGATGGGCACCGTCCACCCTGACCAGGTGATCCGCAATCGCGGTGCAAAGCCGGGTGATGCCATCGTGCTCACCAAGCCGCTCGGTACCGGGCTTTGGGGGACCGCACTCAAACGAGGCAAGGCCGATCCCGACTCCAGTCCGGGCGCTGCTCGAGCGGCTATCGAGTCGATGGCGCAGCTCAACCGAGAGGCTGCCGAGGCCATGGTCTCTGTTGGCGTAAACGCTGCCACAGACGTTACCGGTTTCGGGCTTGCCGGGCACTTGTATGAGATGACCAAGGCGAGCGGGTGTTCGGCGTTCATCGATCTTGAGGGTGTGCCGCTGCTTTCCGGTGCGCTTGAGTGGGCGGCTGCCGATGTGGTTCCTGGGCGCACCGCTGAGATCATTGCCTGGGCGTCTAAGTTCATGCGGTGGCAGGCAGATGCAGACGAGGAGCTTTGGATGAAGGTGCTTTGTGACCCCCAGACAAGCGGGGGGCTCATGATGGCGGTTCCTGCTCAAAACATCGACGGCCTCGTCTCCAGACTCGAAGGCTCTGGGGTGCTGGCAGCGGTCATAGGGGCTTTCACCAAGGGGAACCCCGGCCATATCGCCGTGAGGTAGTGCACGTTGCGAGGCAACACACACCATCGCCACATATCGTCGCGAGGCAACGCGCATTGCCGCCATGCATGTCGTGAGGTGGCGCGCACCGCACCACGCCCCCGTCTCTATTGCCTTGGGTTCAAGGAGAGCCTGAAGGTAGGCAGGATAGGGATCATGCTCGCGTTGGCCAGCGCTCTCATAGAATCAGGCGAGGTGGGCGAGGTAGTAACCGTTGCCTATCAACCCTGGCTAAGGTCCAATGCCTCGGTCTAAATCGGCCTGGATCGCTTTAATCCAGCCTCCGTACCATCCACAAACCACAGGGTTTCCTATACAATCCACCACCATGGACGAGAGTAGGCTTCTATCACAACTACCAAAAGTCGATGTGCTTCTCGCACGCGAGGATGTCTCCGCGCTGATCAAAGTCTATGGCCGAGGCCTGGTCGTGGATGCCGTCCGCGATGCCTTGGACGAGAGTCGCACCGTGATCATGAGCGCGCATTACAACGCGGAGCGCGACGACGGGCTTGGTGCAGAGTTGCGGGCCGCCATTTCGCCGGACGAGATCGTCGTTTGCGCTTCTCGGCTCCTTTACGCACGCACCCGCAGGAGCCTGTGCCGCGTCATTAACGCGACCGGCATCATCGTGCACACCAACCTGGGCAGGTCCCTGCTTGCCGAGAGTGCGGCAGAGGCCGTCTTCGAGGTTGCCCGCTCCTATTCGACGCTGGAATACGATGTCGAGAATGCCGAGCGGGGCAGCAGGTACGCCCACGTTGAGAAGCTGCTCTGTCAACTTACGGGTGCCGAGGCGGCGATGGTCGTCAACAACAATGCCGCCGCCGTCCTGCTCGGTTTGGCTGGGCTCGCCCGTGGCAAAGAGGCGATAGTGAGCCGTGGCGAGCTGGTGGAGATAGGCGGTAGCTTCAGGATCCCCGACATCATGGCGGAAAGCGGGGCCAAGATGGTTGAGGTCGGGGCCACGAACAAGACGCATCTGAAAGACTACGAGGGCGCACTGAACGATAACACGGGGGTCATGCTCAAAGTCCATACCAGCAACTATCGCGTGGTGGGCTTCACCGAAGATGTCTCTTTGGAGGAGCTTGTCGACTTAGGGGCGCACAATGCGGTCCCCGTGATGGTCGATGAGGGGTCCGGCGTGCTTTTAGATATCCCGCTTCCGTGCTTTGCGCACGAGCCCTGCATCTTCAATATGATACGCACAGGGGTCAGTCTTGTGACGTTTTCTGGCGACAAGCTCCTCGGCGGGCCGCAAGTCGGCATCCTTGCTGGCAGGCATCACATCATCTCCTCGCTCAAAAAACACCCGCTTACCCGTGCGCTCAGGCTTGACAAGATGACGCTCGCGGCGCTTGAGGTGACGCTCAGGCTCTATCTGAACCCTGATCGCGCCTGCCAAGAGATACCAACGCTACGGATGCTCTCGATGACCGAGGCCGAGGTGGCGGACCGTGCCCGGAGGCTTGCCATTGCCATCGAGGATGCAGCACCAGGCGCGTATTCCCCTGCGGTAATGGGCGATGTCTCGCGGGCGGGCGGCGGAGCGCTCCCGATGGCCGATATCCCGACCACGGTGGTCGCGCTTACCCCGGCAGTCGGGTCGGTGAACGGGCTTGAGAAGGCGCTGAGGCTCGGCAAGCCGCACGTGATCGCCCGCATCCGTGAGCGTCGGCTCATACTTGACCCGCGGACGCTTTCCTCCGAGGAAGAGGAGCGCGAGGTGGTCTCGGCCCTGCGGCGCATTGCTGCGACCTAAACTGCGACCTAATAGATGCCTGTGCGAGAGGCACCGTTGGGCGGCGCTTCTATCCTCCGGTAATGGTTCTGCTGACAGCGGGAAGCCAGGGGCGTATCATCATGGAGAACATCTCTGGTATCAGCAGGTGCAACGCCAGCATGGCCACGGGGGCGATGAAGAGCATGAGCGACCCCCACTTTTTGGACAGTCTCACGCCAATCCAGAAAAGCAGTGCGGCAAGTGCTGCATTGAGGAGCCACCAGACCTCTGGGGGCACTCTGATGGCTATCAAGAGCATAGCAGCCGGACTCGGTATGCTTTCAATAATAGCAGGAAGCATCGAGCGTATGTCTTTGCGTGAGGCAAGGATTATGAACAGCGTTATCGATGAGGTCGTTGCTGCCGACGCAAGGTATTCCCAGCGCTGCGGGTTGAACTTCCAGGAGGATGTAGGTGTGCCAGGTGCAGCCGAGAGGTTTGCTGTTGTGTCTGCCGAGGTATCAGAGGCTGGCTCAGTTGCTGCCGTAGATGCCGCAATCGTATCAGCAGCTTCTCCCCCTGTAGCAGGAGCATTGCCTGGCAGATCAAAGTCCTCGAAAAACTCCTGTGGCCCCTGTGCTGCTTGTGGCTCCTGTGGTATTTGCGCAGGCTGAACTTCGTCGGACATGCGGGTCTCCCTGGGTCATAGCGCGATTATTCAGGGTTAATCATATGCGATTTGGCTAGACTCAGCAGACAAACACCGCATTTCAATCAAAATAAAATCTATAGAAGAACACTTCACATCCACATTTTATCTTGATAACCTATGCACTGGCTGTTTTTGCGACAGTTATTCGAGGACTCCGGCAGGTCCAGCAGGACAGGTACCCAGCAGGGTAGGTAGACAGACAGGACCAGGATACGCGTAAGAGGCCGCCTCCGAGTCGATCCAGTCTAAAGCGCCAGCATTGCTGCCAGGG
>Ga0123353_10003030_pt1 | contig 21028 bp, 12 predicted proteins | sample TergutLab28metaG_3_FD_92763 | JGI IMG/M metagenome (GOLD analysis project Ga0123353, IMG submission 92763) | Labiotermes labralis P3 segment gut microbial communities from Petit-Saut dam, French Guiana - Lab288 P3 | ecosystem: Host-associated > Arthropoda: Insects > Digestive system > Gut ... | reverse complement strand
TGTGTGTGTGTGTGTGTGTGTGTGTAACTAAGGTGGTTTCGTTTGTGATAAGGGTTTAAAGTGTCATTAATAATGCTGGTTCTTATTGTTTTATTATTTAGTGACATTTTGCAGTGTGTGCGTGTAATTTAGTGAATGCAATGGCGCAATGCAGTCATGGCAGAAGGGTGAGTACATGTTTTACTTTAGATAGCTTGTTCTTAACATTGCTACAACGGATAAGTTTGGTTTTTGTCTTTAGGTCTTAACGATAGCGCGGTGGAAGTTACACGCTAGATTATAAATGTGATCCAACTTTATTAACGAATAACAGTCACAATAACAACAACAACACGTCTCTAGCATGGAAAGTGAAACAAATGTGGCCGCATGATGACGTCCCTGTATGATCGGTTACATAGGCTGTAACGTACACAATTCTAGAAGAATGACTAATCTCTAAATGTATGCCTATTATCAAGTAATTAACAGACACGATACTTTAAAAAACCTCGTTGTACGATCGTCGGTAACATGCCTATTAGAATTCCCACATTACCCGCCACGACGCAAGTTCATCTTTACATGCGTACCATTGTACCAGTTAAACAAGACAACGACATGATGATAACACACTGAGCGGAGTCGTCCTTGAGGGGTTGGGAGTGGCCCAAGTGAGTGGAATAGTCACCGCTCTTATGGAATCTGAAGGTTCCTTGTCGTATTCGCAACAGACACCGAGCCAGATGAACCCAATCCATACTCTCACACTCACTTGATTTAAAGTAAGATTTTATGTTATTCTCTCATGTAAACCTAGGTGTCGTCTTTGGGGATTTTTACAACGCATTTCTTGTTTCCCTTTTGCGTGCTCCATATCATGTAGTCTTACAGCCCATAATTACTTGGTAACTACCCTGCATAAGTGGGCGGTCCGGGGATCGATCCCGGTGGGGGCGAGATTTTTCGCACCTGTCTAGACCGGCCCTGGGACCCACCAAGTCTCCTGTACAAAGGTATCGGGTCTCTTTCCCAGGTTAAAGCGGCCGGAGCGTGGCGCTGACCACCCACCCCATCTAGCGCCCATGTTATACCTCTACTCCTCCCCTGGGCCTTCGTGGCCTGTTCTAGGGTGAACTTTACCCTGCAAAAGGGAAACAGTAAATAAACTACCTCTGCTCCAAGTTATGAGTGTTGTGATTCAGAATGGACAGGTGCAGTATGGTTATTCAGTTCTGCTTAAGCTCTTCCAGTAAAATTTGATTATAAGTTGTGAGTGAGTGAGTGAGTGAGTGAGTGTGCGATATAGAATATTAACGACTTATTATTATTATTATTATTATTAACAACAACATGAAACATACAGCGGTAAACCCCCAAACTGGTAATCGCGAGGTACTCGGTTTGAGTAACGACCGCAACACTTACGCCGCCTAACGTCACGTTTCTGCAGTTTTGGTCAGTATATTCACGCCAATATCGAGAAAGTACGTCATGACCACCCATCCCATTCTCATTCATACGAATCATTTCATCTTGTATGACTTCACGCCCTTTTTCCAGTCATTAAATATAATTACGAAAGTCTGGCGTCTAAATATTTGAAGCAGATCGGAACATGTTCAGAGCGGAATGTATATAGTACCTGTCCCATTCGACGCTCCTATTAGATTGCCCAGCCTTGTTTAATGTTGGTGCCACGGCTGCTGTGTGTCGTCGTCACACACATGCACGCACGCGCACATACACACAGCATTACACTGCACACGTGCGTGCTTCTGCGATGAACTTCGTACGGTCACCCAACGGTACTGCCGGTTCCTGAAGGTTTTGTGTTTCTGTCTGTGATTGGCGACGGCAGTGGGAATAGGGTAGCAGCAATATAGGTGTATTTGTGTCTTCAGTATAGTAACTTCAGCTACGAATTGTGCAGTCTCAAATAATTTGTGCGGGAAGCAGAATGTGCATTTAATTTTACAGAAGACATGCTCTGCTTTCTTAAGGTTAAAAGACAAAATGGAGAGAAAATTGAGTCTGTCTACTAGTACAAATGTGTCCAAACTAAACAGTTCCAATCGAAACTGCATCGCAGGTCCGAACTTAAAGTTTTCGAGTCATTTTTATTTTGATTTAATTTTCTTCATTTGATCGGAGATTATACCTTATGGACCCAACTGAATTTTGAATTAGGTACAGCGGGCTATCTTTTCCAGACTTTTACGAAAATGTATTTACGAGTATTACGAACGAAAATTTTATTTAATCTTTCAAAGCCTAAAGGTTATCTTGTGTGCCAACATTTTTTACATTTTGACGTTTTACTGACCCTGCATCTCAGTATATTTATCTCAGTAATTAACCAACTTAATGCACAAATTCTTGTTTTATACTAAGTTTATTATATGCCTCTACATGTTTCGAGCACTATGTATCATCACACCTACAGGTGTGATGATACCAGATGCTGTAGAATACAATTTTGACCTCCTGATGATAAGCACACAGTGCTCGAAACATTTACAGGCATAAAATAAACTTATTATAAAACAATAATTTGTGTATTAAGTTGGTTAATTACTAAGATTTTTTACATTGTAAATTTCCCACTCTGCGCACAGATGTATTTATGTGGTTCTGTATTTGTCATAAAAAAGCGATTATTTCCCCACACAGCACTGACTTGTTTTCATAATCGAGACGGGCAGTGTTTACTACGCGGTACGAGCTTAATATTTAAAATAAGTTGATATTCGTATTCTTTAAAGGGTTAATTCTTAATTCGTTCTCCTGCCCTCGTCATTTATGGCCCTACACTCATTAATAAGGTCTCGTTATTTTCATGGGAGTAAAATATATTTTAAAAATGTTATACAAACCATGTATAACTCACGTAACTGTGCTTAAACGGTATATAACTTATTGCGTTCAACACAAACATAACAATATCCATTAGACTGCTCCATCGGAATATCTTGCACATCCTTCTATCACCCTGTGCTAACAGACGTGTGCCCCGTTTAAAACGAAGAAAAACATTAATTGCAAACGAAATGTTAATTTTTAAATCAGTAACAGCATAGGATGCATGTTTCTCTTTCCGCTGTATGAAATTTGTTTTCAAACACCATAAGTCTGTGGATAAGGCACTGGAACTGATCCGGTATTATCACTAACTGCATGCCGAATGTAGTAATGCTATGAAAAATGGCAAAAGGAGAAGCAATGCCGTAACTTTAGTGTCTAATTCACGAAATGAAAAGCATATTTTCTGCAGCGATGGTATTTACGTGTGGTGTGTGCGCTTTACACTTTTTGTGAAATATGTACAGCAAACTGGAGCTTCTGTCGGTGGTCCTGATTGTCAGGTCAACTGAACCATCCTTCCCCTACACCCCCTCCCCCCCCCAATTCCGGATAATTAAGGGACTACTGTAATATTGTGAGACTGAACACTGTCATAATAAGATGCTTACACCATACGTAGACCTCAGAAATAGTAACAAAAGAACATCAGAAAATTTTATTATTAGGAGCTTCATAAAATGTCCCTTCGCTATATATTTACATGGGGGTGGGGGTTCAATTAATGTGTAGCACACATCTTTTGTTACGTTCTGTCGTCTCATACGTACAAATCGTATTCGCTGAATGTCCCGTCCGCACTCGCGCTGAAACACCGGCGTAAGGTAACTAATGATAATTGTCACATAAAATAATGACCCTAGGTAAGAGAAGAATTCTAAAGAAAGATGGTGTGTGCGTCCGTACGGGATTCAACAGGCTGTATGACAGTGTTCAGTGGGACGTTGTTACGTCACGGGAATTGACGTGGTGGTTACGGATGGATCAACCATCTGAAGAACAAGAACTACATTGCATGCAGAAATATAAGATGCAAGCTGGATCGGGCTCTTTCGAAGTGGCTGCACTCCAGAGGGCTCTATTACAAAGTGTTGATAATTCAAGAAGTAGTATCTAATTATTCCTGATTGTTTACCACAATTTACAGACACACAGGAAATTTTGAAATACTATTAGTAATTGTTTCACCGTAACGTGAAATCTGGTTCGTACAGTCACGAATTAAATTTTATTTGCATTTTTGGTTCGCTTCTTCGACCATGAAGTGCCGTTTTCTTCCTCGCGTAGTGTCAGGACACATATTATCGTACAAAAACATTAACTTTTGTACCATCACTTATTGATTCCCTGTAATACACAGTACAATAAATGCTTTGGATCCCACAAACAATGACGGAAGACACTATGCCTGTGCGTTCGTCACAAGCAGACGCATATAACATCAATGTCTCTGAAGACAACAGGCGCGCCTTGCTACTAGTGGTTCACACCCATACTACGGAGTCCTTATTTTATCTGACAGTTGTCGTTTGTCACCTCTTGTCCGTTCGCTTATCTTATTAACATACCCAACTCTCAACAGACCGCCAACACGCCTGGTGGAGCAAACGCGGGAAGTGACCAGTGACAGCTGTTAAATAAAATGAAGACCCGGTATAAAATACTGTAATTAGGGAAAGATTGATGCTGTCCTCTGATTTATGTGTTTGTCTCCAGCGCACGCTTTTGGTGAGTTTCTCTAACAAGACTCTTTTTCAAAGTTCGGTATTCTTCATCTTTCCAATACTTGTTGGCCTGTGAGTGCAGTGCCATTCAGAAACTCGACAGATTCACAAGCTGAATTTAGATTTGTTATCCGAATAAACGTAACAGATCACATAAACATTATCGGAATAATCACTAACGGGAAAAGTAGTGTATCGTAAGAGTTATGCATTAAAGATACAGAGAATATTCTTGGATTTGGAAGCCAAATTCTTACTCATTAAGATGCGATTCTTAGCAGACATTCGATTTGTTCCTCTGTTTGGAATACCGAATATCATAAAATTTGAACAAGTTTCAGATTTTAACAACCCGAATTATAAAATGAGAAAACGGACACTTTTAGGGGCGTTTGCAAAATTGCGAATAGCGACTGTTGGCTTCGTCATGTCTGTCTGTCCATCCGCATGGAACAACCTGGCTCCCACTGGAGGCATGTTCATAAAATCTGAACTGTGGGCAATTTTCGAGCAGGTATCGAGAAATTTCAAGTTTAAATAAAATCAGGCAAGAATAACGGGTACTCTACATGAAGTGTGTGTGCATTTGTTGTAATAGTGGTAATAATCTCACTAAATTGTTTTTAGAATGAGAAATGTTTCAGGCAAAAGTTGTAGAGAAAACCAAAACCAATATTTTAAGGTAAATATTTTTTCGAAAATCGTACCGTTTATGAGATAATGTGGAAAAATACTGTAGATCCAGACAGGCCACAGATGACAATATGGCGCATGCGCATCGCATGCTGGATACCTAAGGCTACAAAAACACTCTGAATATGTAACACTTAACTGCTTTTTCCACGGCAGAAGTGGTTACGCGAACGCGCTTCAATGTCACGCTGATACGTACATTGCCTATCTCGTTTGTATGTGCATACTTCTGTTCCTCCTACCCCTGCAGAGCACTTAGCATTACGCTCTACCTGACATCACTCACCGGGATCCTTCACGTTGTCGGCACTCTTTCGGCCGCTGGCGCTGACATCGTCCTCATTGTTGTTGTCTTCGTCCTCGACGCGATTCCGGGGCTCCCACGTCATTTTGTTCTCCTTCTTGAGGCGACGCCGAGCGTTGGCGAACCACGTGGACACCTGGGTGAGCGTCATCTTGGTAATGATAGCCAGCATGATCTTCTCGCCCTTGGTGGGGTACGGATTCTTCTTGTGTTCGTTCAGCCACGCTTTCAGTGTGCTCGTTGTCTCTCTTGTAGCGTTCTTTCTTCTCGCGCCGTTCAGATCCATGCCGTACCTGTATGGAAGATGAAGAAGAAGTATGATGCCAGAGAAGCATAAAAAATTCCGGTGGTGGGAACTTAGAATGAACAGGTCATGTGAGAGACCTACTGTTATGAGAAATCATTATTATTATTATTATTATCCCCATTCTACAGGGTACTTACAATTATATACCTGAAACAAACCATGTTTGGGGTATATAGTGTTGCAACTGTTCTGCATTGACAGTTTGTTCTACATGTACTGTGATTTCGCCCATGAAGTATGTTTTGTACTTTCACATTAGAATTTTCCGCAGTATGGCTGTGTTTTACAGTTCCTTAATTTCGTGCTTTCCAGATATGTTGCTCAGGTAATGTCTGAGTGATTTTGAAATTGTTCCACTCGCCCCTATTATTACTGGTATCACCTTTGCTTTCATCTTCCACATGCGCTGAATTTCTGTTATGAAGTCTTGATATTTTAAAATGAATTATTATTATAATTATCGTTATTTCAAGTTTATTATTGAAATGTTGGTTTTAATGTGATGTACGTTCTGTTTGTCGGTTTAACCCCGAACTCTAGCATTTTTCGCTATGTCTAATTCTAATGGTTTCCTACTTACTAACAAACGAACCGAAAGCTAAGTAAAATAACATGATGGACATAAACACAATTTACTGTGTTTGACAAAATCGCCGTCCCCTAGTAAGAACACCCACAGTACGAAATTGGTTAAGGACCAAAATGAATTGACTTTCTTCAGCCTGGCGAACAGACTGATTTTCCACCGAATTATATTTTCACTTTACTTAAAAACCTACTTCATACGTAGGTTTTGCTTATGGCCACTTCTGTTGAAATGTATTGGCCCCTCTCGTCACCAAAACAGCGGAGGGGTCCAGACCACATGTGCTCGTGCACCGACTTTTGTGTCTCTAAGAATGCGGAAGGTTTCACGAAGCCGATTCCAAGGGAAGCGAACCACTGCAGCCCTGGACTCCAGTGGCTAGGCACAGAACTGTCTGAACACAGCAACAGTCCGAGCATCACGAACTGGAGAGCTGGAGCGCGAGTGTTTGAACGCAACTAAACTAATTTTAATTCAACGACACAAATCATTTCACGTAAAACACACACACATATATATATACTAATTTCTGTCCACGTATCTTAATCAACAGCGACGATGGTGGAGGCAGAAGGTCCCTATAAATCGCCGATGCATTAAATATATTTACCAACAAATGCACGTAATAAATTATATTACAAATCATAAAACTAAATTCATGACAAGTATCACTCCTACTTTTTTCGGCACCAGAGTGCCATCTTCAGGGAGTCTATGAACACCTGTGATATTTTCGTATTCTCCCTAAAGATGGCACACTGGTGCCGAAACATGTAGGAGTGATAGTTATCAAGAACTGTGTTTTATGATGTCTAATTTCTTGTATTTTATTACGTGCATTTATTGATCAGTGTATTGAATACGAAAATGCACGGTAAGAGTAACAAAATACGCCAGTGTATGTCGGCCACACTGCTTGTGCACTGCATCACATCTCGTAAGGTAGTTTTCTTCCTTCATAGTGTAATTGCTTCGGTTTTCGTGATACATGTTTCAACTGATTCAGCCTTGCACGAGATTTCGGGCTTAGATAAATTGGCGTCTCAAATCTTGATTTATTTGGGATTCAAGCAGTTCGCTGAAAGGCACAAAGGCACACGTATTACCGTATCTGTTATAACTGTTCAAGGCTCTTCAAGAACGTAAATTGTAGGCCAGATTGAAATTATTATATGGCCAGAACAGTGCTGTCTGAGAAAAATTCAGCACGCAGAAGCGTGACGACAGTAACTGAGCAAGGGAGTAAATAAAGGTTGAATGAATGCGTACGTTGAATGAGTGCAGGCTGGAGTGTGCTGCACGAATGTTAATGCTGGCGTAAATTATTGAGTTTGTGTACCGTGGGCGTAAACGTTGCATTGTACGTGAGTACACGTTCAGCGTTTGGCGAGCGTTGTAAGTGCAAGTTGTGCTTCCTAATACTAATCATCTTCTTGGGGCTGTGTTTGATCCTGGAGCACTTTTGGTATTACGACATACATCCCTGTGTAGTTTAATGGGCGATCCATGACAACACAGTGTTCAATCAAAGGTGTCCAGTTCGCACACGATATCTCCAGAAGCTACTCCTCCTACACGTTTCATATACCAACAATGATATTCCCCAGTTAGTAAAACTAAAGGTAAATTCTTTCTACAACAGTCCATGAACCTACGGAGGGGCACTATAGGGTTATATGTTTACTCGCTCTGAACCTCGACACTAGATGGGGTGGGTGATCAACACCAACCCCCGGCCGTTTTAACCCCTGGAGAATACCTGCACTCATTGTAAAGAGGGATGGGTGGGCGCCAGAGCCAGTGTGAACGAGTGTGGTTCAAGAGAACAATTATTGTGCCCACCGTCAAGTCGCTACACCGATCACGCTATCACGACCTCTGTTAATACAACTGAGGGAAAATAATTTTGTACTAAATGATCAATTTTTAGTAAAGCACAGAGTAGCAGGTAGCGTAGAGAAACGTAGCACACTATAGAGTAGTGCGTTTTAGTACAGAAGTGCACAAATCCCTGGCTCCAGGTCACCATGGCGACTAGGTTTTGAATAGTGGCTCGTAGACTTTGTGAATCCTCGGTATTGAACTTGCTTCATGTTACCATTCTGGCGCCTTTAATTTTGACGTGGCTTCAGGATTTTTGTAAAATTTGTGCCTGCCTGCCTGGCTTTCTTTTTGTTTAGTGTTGTGCAGTGTACTATTGTCATAAATACTGTTTTAATAAAGACGAGCGGGTGACGAATAGTACCAGGTAGTCCTGATAAAACTGAGAAAGAAATGAAGAATATGACGGATTGTAAGGTTATATTGCAGCAGCAACACGAAGTTACTGAGGGCGGATGGCCACCAATATCCTCGGTCGGGCTGTTAGTTCCATCTACCGACAATCCAACGCCGAGTTACTGAGCAGTCCTGAAGAGTAGCCAATCAATAGCAACGTCACGCAACAGTATGTTGAACGCGGTTGTAGGCTGTATGATTGAATGCGAGTAAGTGGGCCTATTATGAATTCGGTTGTCATGAAACTAAGAGGTATGTTAATGGACATTTGAAGTGTTGGCTGTACGTCAAAGCGGAAATCGTGTAGGCGTGTCATGACGTCTTTCTACAGATCCTGACAACAGTTCGTAGTTACCTTGACGGACGATAATATGCAAATACATCAAACAGGTTTGTTATACTCAACATGACAACATGTCCTACGATAATATGAAGAAACCAATCCTATGACATTAGAGGCTTCTGAACACGAACCAATCATATAATTTCTTTCTGTTCCCAATGCTTCGTTTCTTTTCTTCCCCGAAACTCACCCCATGCATAAAACTCCCAACCGCCTCTCTTCTTCCACCCTCTTCACCATTACAGGGAAGGACTTAAACCTTGATCAAAGATTAAACTTTTGGAACAGCACTGCTGAATCAACGAGTTCGAAATTAAATTTTCCTCCCATTTCGCTTCTGCTTCTTAGAACTTTTTTTTACTGTCTTACCCTTGCCCCTGTTAAGTGGGTGGACGAGATAGGCTTGGGAGGGCGGGTTCAGGGGAGATGAGAATACAAGCTAGGACGATGAAGGTATAAAGACACGCTTGCTGAATCAGGAGACAACTAAAAAGAGGAAGCAGCAGAGAGATCGGGGGTGGCTGGGTGCTTGTAAGTCGCTTGAGCGATCAGAGGTCCTGGGAAGGAGCATCGCAGCTGCAAGCGAACAAGGGGCAGGGGAACGAAAGGAGACGAAACGCGAAAGGGCAAAAAGAAAGTTTTAAGAGGATGAAAACCTCTACACCGAAGGAAGGGGTGTAGGATGGTGTGGGAGAAAATATCTAGATCGAAGTAAATACGAACTGGCAACTTAAGTAAGAAAGAATGGGGCAGTTTCAAAAATTAATCAGGAGTGAGATACAGGACGTGTAAGAAAACATACCTCTAACTCGATTTACGTATGTTGAACCATTTCTCTGCTAATGCCTTCATTTCATAAAATATTCACATATTCTACGCTTCAACTTAAGTTTCTAGTTAAAGTAAGCAATGAGAAGAAAATTTACCGCTGTATTTTATGGGATACCTAGTTTAAATATTCCACGAAGCAACTATTTCGGGCCAGTTTCAGTGTAAAACAAAAACGATTTTCACAAAAATAACAAACACTCAAGAAATCAATATGGAGCACAAAATAATGAAAGATGAATGCGTTGTGCTAGTAAATTGTCTTCTATTTACAGTGTAGATTTGTGTACGAGTTACACGGTGTTACTGTGTATGAATCACCTAGATAGAAGTCTATGGGGATGTTAGATTACATATTTCAACCAAAACTTTCAGCTTGGCATTTTTTAAATGAAGTTTTCAACAATTTTCCCATTTTTTTCACATGTGTACCGTGCATCTTGCTATTATCAAAGTTTTTTATTACCAACTGATGCACAAGAGTTTTTTTCTAAAGGAGTATTAAAATTTACAGTAAAATAGCTCCAACATGTTTCGGTGTGATCACCATCATCAGGGAGCGTACTGTGTGAGCTTGCTAAAGTTACGATGTTAAAACAGGTGGTTTAAATACATCATTGTGGTTAATCTGGCGGTGTGGTTGCATGTGTTATCAACACTGTTTTCACCACTTTAGCGATACCACATACACTTAACCTGTACATTTTGTAAGGAAAGTATATCCAAGATTGGAATACGTACATATTCTTGGTTAGTATGTAAACCTTCTATGGTAACTGCAATGGGTACACTCTAAATATGTAAATTATACACTAATGATCAAGTGTCATAAATCAAATCATGATCTGAATTTGTGAACTGAAACTTCGCGGTGGGGTGCAGAAATACAGACAGCGTGGTTACGTGAACGAATTCACAAAGTTACTATCTTGCAACATACAGGAAAACGTAATGAAATGACTTACGGGAGTTTTGTGGCAGGGAAGAGTTTCAGCTTTCATTGTATTTAATTTACTTGGCCTGGCGTTTTCTGTTCCTCAGGACAAGATAGACATTCTGTCTGAAAAAAATGCCCCCATTCTCAACAAACTGATTAAGACCTAAGAATGTGCCTATACACTATAAACGAGATAAGGAACCGTCAATAACAATTCAATTTTGACAGCTATGAAATGTGAAATGTACAGAATGTTTCGGTCTTAACAGGGCCAACATCAGCTACTTACAATTATAAAAATATATCGTGAACATTGTAAATAACACAAATTTACAGGTAAGATTGAGATGTCATTATTATACAGGGATGTATAAAATTTTTAAAAGTTTTATAATATTCTAAACTTCACACGTTCCTGTTGTAAATTCGGCAATGAAACTTCGAGTTCGTGGAACGTGGTAAGTTATTAACAGCTGAGACGGTATAGTCTCAAGAAAGGTTTTGTTGCTTGGAATCAGCAAATGTTCGTGTTAATAATAAAAATGTTATGGAATCAAGGGGTACATAGAAGTTACAGCAAATAGGCCAGATATAGTCATTAAAAACAAAAAAGAGAAAACTTGCAGTAGAGATAAAACGAATGTGGTAACTGAAATGCAAGATTATACCAGTTATGACTGAAGCCACCGGAATCGTAACAAGAGGTTTAAGGAAATATTTACTTTCAATTTATTTCAATAATTAACCTCTAAATGTTTCGAGCTGGCTTCATGCTCATCATCAGGAGGTATTACTCTATATATATATAGCAGTTGGTATACAGAGTAGTACCTCGTGATCAGTAAGCCTGCACCAAACATGTAGAGGTTAATTTATTTAAATAAATTGAAAGTAAATAGTGCATCCTGTTGATTCATACTGTACGGATATATCACGATGCACGGTCAACAAAACATTAAAAGAGAATAAAGATTTGTGGAACTTCTTTCATTGGTGGTGTCCAATTAAGAAACGTCCTGTACCCACGAAGCGAGTGAAAATCAGTTTAATTAAGGTCCAGTCATGCACTGCATTATTACGTACGCTACTGGTATGTACTAGTAGCTACCTAAAATAAGTTGATAACTAAATTTTTAATTTTTGATACCTATCTTCCGGACTCTGTATTTACGTGAGCAAGGATGTGAGGATCCGTGGTTATTTTTCAAATCCAACAAGGGTCCGCGAACAAATGGGGTTGGAAGCACTGGCTTAAATTATTATCAGTGGAATTAGAAGTTTATTACTGATTCATGGATTGCATGAGACATTAAAGAAAGCGGCTGTGACTTAAACGAGGCGCTCTCCCGGCATTTCCATAGAGGAGCTTAAGAAGTCCACGCGGAATGTAGTCAGGCTGGCCGTTCTGCGGAACGAGATAGGAAGTCGGTACCTACCAAGTAGGAAGCAGGGATGTTCTGCACAGAGTGCACAATATGACTACATATAGAGAGGAGAAGGTATCTTGCTTATCCGTATATCTCAAACTGCCGTGTCCGAAATTACTGAAAGAACCCCAATTACATTTCATGTTTGGAGTTAACACAGAAGGGGTTATCTTAATGTAATTATGGTGTGCATCAGTTGAGTACTGACGTTAACACCTGCCTTGAATGAAGTTGGTGTGCAACATTACCAGGAATCTGTTACATGTCTCGTTGTATTACCACATATGTGTATGAGATATGGACGTTTTTAAATTTTGCATCTTTTATTTAAAATTCTTTTCAATATGATGAAAATTGAACGACATGTAAGTTAAAGATAATTAATTCCGTGGTCTGTGATATCTGCAGTGCGAATATGTTAATGTCATTTTCCTCTTCCGTTCGTATTTCTTTATGTCTTACCTTTGTTTATTTTTCAACTTATTTGCTTTCTTTTCCAGTTCTTCAACGCAAAAATATTTCATAAATAATGATACTGTTAAGATGGCGGAAAGTAAAATTCGCTAACCCAAACGGGATTGAAACTCTAATTCTCTGAAGCGCAGTTAACATCAACGGCGATTCCACGTAATCTCCTTCCGCATTTGGCCAGTGTGTATGAAGGTTTGTTGGTATAGGTGGACAGGCAGGAATACGGTACAGTAGTCACTAGTCAGTACCGTGGCACAGGCGTTACAGATAACGTCACAGACGGAATTTACATTTTATACGCCTGTATACGCCATTATCTACCTTTCTGTTTTGTATTAAAAATTGTGCTTATGTAAGTGCAGAGTCGGAGAGTTAATAAAAACTGTCGCGTTATTCGTCTGGCATATACACCATACAAACATTTCCATTTGAATACATGCTTCGTTTATTTAAGCTCACAGAGCGATGGATTTTCAGTTGAAAACTCATCGTCCCCACACCCTATCCCCGCCACTCTTCAGCAGGGGCAGGAACATCACTGTTTGCCAAAGGCATTAATGGCGTTCTGCAGTCATTTTAAAATCCACGAAAGGGGATTAAAAAATCAGAGTGGAGGCATGTTTCCAATGATAACACCGTGCACTCCCCTCCCTCTCTAACCCTCTCACCACTACGCAGCCCTTCTGTATGTCTGTACATTCTGGGACACGTAAATTGGACAGACTTCTCTTTTATGGTGCCATAGTGGGAGCGACAGCTTTTAGTTTTGTGTTTACCACTACTACTACTTTATCGGTCGGTTATACGGTTATAGATTTCTTACACACCACAGTGTTAGGAGTTGTAGGAATTAGGGCAGAATTGCACCTTTGAATCCTCAAATTAAAGAGGAATTGGCCGAGGCATATCGTCGAGTTGGAAAAGATATAGAAGACCACAACGGAAACCTTACATGCAGATCGGAGCTGTAGCGATACTGTGGAACTAAGACGTCAGTCAGTGGCAGAAGTGAGTTCAACGGTTTCTACACCCTGAATATTAGCCCAACAGCACACGGTGGTGGCTTGAATAGTATCTTTTTGGCGCGTTGCAACCGAAAGGTAACAATGCTTCTGTATATGTTATCGAGGTACAATGGTAGTCGAATTGATATATGATATGTAATTGATATACGAGGACAGACGGCCGCACGGACGGACGGACGGACGGACATGAAGAAGTTGACAGGACCTTTTCGCGACTTTCGAGAACCCGCCGGAAAACTCTTTCAGCCATTATATACAGGACTAACTGCAACAAAGAGATTTTGTGGATTCTGTGATGATGGTAAAGTCACCGGCGCTTCCCCAACAAAAGCTGATCCATTGGATGTTGTCGTCTTTGTCGTTCATCTGCCACGTAAATGAATACAAGCCAAGATAACAGTGGAACTATGCGGACTTCGGAATGTGAGCAGACGTAATATTGGTCATGTAAAAGGCAACAGGAAACAGGACTGATATTGAGAGCACAGAGTGCAAGTAGGTTGCATGATCTGTTTGTACGAATCTGGTCTAGCTGCATGCGTAATTGTAATACGACACCAATCAATGCAGCCAGTAACAGACCAACACGTGCTCTTTAGCATCGCTGGTAATATTAAACTTGTAGGTGTCTTAGAGAAAATAAAGACGAGGGAAGGATTCAAAAACATGACACTGCATTCGGAAAACAATCAGTTTGCAACACCAAAGGTGCGTTGTTGCTTGTTTGCGGTTTACTGGAAATTATATCTAAATACAACCGTTTGTTTGCGAAGCAGGTGTATCATGTAAAGAATAAATTACAACAAAATTGTAAAATTATTCTTTGCACACACTTTGGCAGTAATAATTAATAATGACATATTAACATTCATGCTCTTGCGCGTACTAATAAGAAAAGAAATTAGCGTGTTTTGTTTTCACCTGACATGGTAAACAAAATTAAACTGACGGCAAACCAACTTTATATATACAAGATGCACCGACAGGAATCTTTATTACTTTGAAATAACGTTGTTACATTAAATTACATGGATATAACCAAACATATCTACATTCGAAATTGAACAGTTAGGGAGATGATGGCGAGAAGGTAAGTTTTAAACAGGAGAACTGCTGTACCTTTACTGACTATCAAATTAATGTGAAAAGTCTGTAGTTGCATTGATGTTCACAATTGTAATTAATATTCAAGTAATATTTGAAAGACACGAAGACATTAATTACATTAAGCTTATGTTATTTTTATAAATATCGCCCTTAGCGTTCTGAACACTCTACATAGCACACTCGCCGCCGTATGTTGTGGCTTGGCTGTCGGCTCAACGACAAACCTGCGCAGTGCACGGGTAACACATTAAGTTAGAGGCACAGTTCGTGTAACCGCAACAAGATTACTTTTTTTTACTATCTTTGTAACTGTTCAACTTTGGGTATAGGGATGTTTATTATATGGACGTAAATTAAGGCAAGGAACGTTCTCAGGAAGTGCGGCAGATTCCTCCAGGTACGCCCTGTATGTATTTCCTTCAATATTCTGAAATGTTGCAAATACGCTCCAGTCGGACACAGTATTATAAAAGATTAAAGACAGCCTGACTTAAGATTCTTCTGAAATTAAGATGCATGGCAGGAGGGAAATTTACACACAGTGTCGCTTTGTTTCGAAAGCCACACGACTACCAGAAAACATGTACAGAACACAAAATTTGTGTTTCATTCTTTTGTGTAATATACTTTCTGAACATCTTCTGTTTTGCAAAATATGATAAAAATGGATGCACTTTAGCCACTACTTTTGTGGGATATAAATGAATAATGAATTGAATGAACAGCTCATTGTAAAATTTTCCAGTATCAAATTTCGTCAAAACCCTTCGGAAGTGATCGAGTTGTTACATCATAAAGAAGGACGACGGACGCAGCGATCTTCAGAAGCACTCCAAAGGGACGTGTCCGAACCTAAAAATGTGTTCTTACCTCACAATAAATAATTATTCTCCATTACACAGACAAAATTGTTAAAAAAAATTGAACTGTGTAGAACAAAACCACCAGTTTGTCTACAGAACCTTGTGGAACAGAGATACAGAGTTCTGTGCTGCAGCGGGAGGTTCATGTCGTTACCGTTGTGGTTTAAATGGTTAACGGATGCTCGAAAAATAAACATCGATTGTGCGGTGGAAGGGGTTACCTGGGAGGGATAGGAAAATCAGCATTTGTAGAGCACTTCGAAGTACTGCCACTGCATATTTGTACACTGACTGACAAGAACAAAACTTAACATCGATCGTGCATTTTTAAGCATGTTTGCAACATTGCGAAGTGACTATTAGTTTCGTCATGTCTGTCGGTCCGTCCGCATGGACTGATTTTCACGAAATCTGACATCTGCGTGTTTGTCGAGAAAATTCGAATTTCACCAAAATATGACAAGAATAACGGTTACTTCATATGAAGACGTAAGTACATTTATCATATCTCGCTGGATTCTTCACATAATGGGAAATATTTCACATACAATTTGTAGTGAAAATCAAAACACATATTTTATGTTCAGTAACTTTTTTCCCGAAAATCATGCCGTTTATGAAATAATGTGGAAAAATATGGTAGAGGCGGACAGGCTTCTGATAACAATATGGCACATGGGCTTTGCATGCTGAATAACTAAGGCTACAGATACATGTTCAGAATATGTAATACTTATTGCTTTTCCACGACAACAATGTTTACGCGAACGCGCCTGTACCTTACCCTAATAGTGCATGATTGTTTTGCAGTAACTAACGTCACATTTAAATGTATTCCTTTCTTTCCCTAATTCCATGTAATCTTAAAATAATTTAATTTACTCCTGAACTCCGTGGACAGTAGTTAATTCGATATACTAGTATCGCACGGTTAGTGCAGAAGTTATCCCTGTTCAACCAATAAAGTCCATTTCCTTTTCCACAAAACTCCGTCACTGTACCAGACAACCCGGGTCTAGACCACTGCCCTATCCACTCACATACTACGGTGTGTATCTTTTTCGTGCCCTGACCACTCCAGCTTTTTTGCGCAGAACACTGGCTTCCGCCGGAAAGAACCATGACAGCTTTCTGTGCTTGGTGACAAAATAAAATGGACAATGTGTGATTTTGTGGGCCTGTTAACTTGTTCTTGACCTTCGACTTGTTTGCATTTTTTAAAAATGCATTTGGTTTTGACAGTTGTACAGTGATCAGGTTTGGGGGTGGACGACCGGCGAACTGGCTTTCGATTTTAGGTGGGGATCTGGTTCTTTCTCAACACGCTCGTCCAGACCTTCTCGTTGTCTCAACCAGTCTCCTATCCACCACTGCCACGGCAGCTTGGGCGTGAAACTTACCACTCACCACCACCTGGTGTTTGAAGGTAAAGCTCCACAAGAAGGCAAGTCTCACTGTTTGTTGTATTGTCAATATGTTACTTTCACATTTCTAATGCATCTTTAAAACTTCGCCTTTAACTTCAGAAAACCGCAAAATTTTTATCGTTTTTTGAACACCACACTACAATACAACACATTTTTACGATACCCAGTTCGAAGCCTGGATATTCTTTGTCATATTCCCGTGCCACTCGATCATGCGTGTGAACATAATTTGCGTCACTGCCTCAGGCACCTTGCCGACTATTGATAAAAATGGCCTTACGTTTTGTGACAATTTTTTTTTTGGTTATCACCCACACACTTATAATCACTATATATATTAGGCGGGTCTGATACGTGCTTGCAAACGGATGTGCAGACATGATGAAGTCTGTGCAATTCTGACATGGTCACGAAACGTTCCTGACGTAAAGGTCCAGTTTTAGCGATGCTGGTTGTAACACGTGTGTCGACTGTTGCTCTCATCGTATTACGGCACGTTACCATGGAGATTGCTAATCGGACCGTACCTTCGCCCTGCTACAGCCACGCTAACTTGTGTGTTGTTTCCACACCAGGGGTAACGCTGTAGTGTGGAGGAGGGTGGTATTCGTCAGATATCCACCTACACCCATCTCGCTTTAGTATGGGCGTTACGAGGTTTCAGCGTCGAAATTCAACCCTCGCTCCTAAGTTCATTCTTGCGGAATTCCACGCTTTCTCCGGGGTTGTAATTTACTTATTTATGGCAGCAATATACATTATACTTTTCCGTGCAGGAAGTTGGCTTTATAGGTAGGCTACATTGCATAACTGTATTTAAAGCTGTAGCAGCAGTCCTCAGAGTATTCCAATGACAGGAAGTCAAATGCATACAGCCAAAGAAAATTTCTGGTATCGTTATTTTGAGGTTGCCAGTGGAAATCCAGCGTTGGCTAAACCAGAATTACTCTGGTGGGCTATATGTTAGCATACTGGCCTAATATTCAAAGAGTCCAGGTTTCCTTCCCAGATGTTGCCAAACCTACGGACACATCAACCCTCCTGTGAGTTCTTTGTTCACTTCTTACAATTTGTACATAGAATATATAATAAGTTAGTTCGTGTTGCAAACGCCTACGAATGATATACATGTGTGATAAATGCATAAACCCCCTGATTTGCAAATGTAGGCCTGTGTTACAGGAACTGGTTGTTTTCTTGCATGGCTTCTGTTACAACATACGGGTGTTTGATTTATTATTCTCTGTGTCAACAAGTTGTTTATCACTTACAAATAACTTGTTAGTGTCAACATTTCGTTCAGCTTCACAGAAAGCTGCTCGAGATGACATTTGTTCTTCTTAGTGTTACACCACGTGTTGCCGTTACGTGTTTTGTGTCTCACGCCATATATCGCAGTGTAAGTACGAGCTAAACACTTGGAAGCCTGCAGGGCATGGATTTAGTTAGTGTCCTTCACTTTATTGCGCTACGGCACCTGCGTGTGTATAACAAGTCAGGCGGTGGCTTAAGATCAGAGACCTGGCACGTGTAAAATTTCAATATCCCTTGATCTCTTTCAAGAACAAATGAAATTACATTAACACTGTACATTACCGGAGTAAAACCATAACTGGACGGTTCAACATCGCAGATACCATCGATATCTGATAATTACTACCGGACAGATCCTCAACCAATTCAACACAATTCAAAGTCAAAATTTGTGTTCCCACAATCCCTTTCGTTTTATAATTCAGTCTCATTGGTCGTACAAATGATACTTCGCCCTCTTAGGCCCAAACATTCCCCTAAAAACTTTGTCTTTAGGCACGTGTAATTTATGTTCCGCCATCAATTTAAAAACCACATTTTATATCCATGCAGTGTAAATGACGCACTTACTGATATTGCAGTTACGTAAGGTTTTAACACATCATACTTAAAAAGAAGGTGCTGGAAACAGTTTCCTTCGGCTGGCATATATGCGTCATAAGAAACAAAAACCGTGTTCATTGCATGTCTTAAGTCCTGCTGGGTTTTAGTAGTTGAGCGAGCCGACGGGAAGTGACCGACGACATTTTTCAGGATGTCCCTGTGCTATAACCCAAAATACAGAACCAAGTGTGTGTATGTGCATTAGTGCAAAGATCAAGTCTCCGAACTCTACATTCAGGTTTCAACGAACTGACTTCTCTTTCCTATTTTATGAACTTCTCTCTCAAATGCATTGCCGCACTTTATTATAGGATCACTCGGGCTTCATATCAGCTTCGCGATACTCCAAGTACATAGCTTCTTCCGTCTGGCGATAATTCAAAATGCTCTTATAATGAAAGCCAACGAGATGCACTATTTCTCATATTTATTTGATAAAGTACGCTATATGTTTCGGGCATGTCCACTGTCCATCATCAGGAATATCTCGACACTGTATACACGTAATAGGTATTTGTCATGCTAGTTATGTTGGCTGTCTGCTAGCGTGGTCCTGACCACGCTAGCAGACACAAATAAAAACTAGCATGACAAATACCTATTGCGTGTATACAGTGTCGAGATATTCCTGATGATGGACAGTGGACATGTCCGAAACATGTAGAGTACTTTATCAAATAAATTTGAGAATTAGTGTATTTCGTTGGCTTTTATTATAAGAATATATCACACGATGCACGGTCCTCTGAATGTTAAATTCAGAATGTATTTTAGCCAAACAGCTTTTCTTCTGAAATTCCACGTAAGTGTTCAAAGGATTTCTGTCTGCATGGCTTTATGTCCTATGTTACAACACTCTTTACATCCACATAGTACAGAGATGCAAAATGCGTGTAACTTTGCTTGCACATCACCTACACTCATACACGTGGCCATGCATGTAACTAGCAGCATTATTATTTTTTTATTTTTGACATCCAGCTGTGTTGTATAAATTACAAAATAGCTGTTGCGGTGTACGCTGTTCTTGGATTTTACGCAGCGTAACGACGTTTCGGAAAAAACTCGGTCCCGTTTTCATGGGACAAGAAGTCTTGGACTTCGTGTTGCGTAAAACCCCAAAGAGCGGAGATCTCATTTACATCGCAGGGAAGCCTGAAATCTCACAAAGATATAAAATACCACGAGCACAACTAACTGTGTCATGTTATACGGATGTGCGTCTATATGTTTCGACCGCTAAATGGTCATCCTCTAAAATTACATTTGCATAATCATATATGGGATGCCACGCTGAGATCCCCGTCTTTCGTGTTACAAATTGTAATTTCAGTAAATTGTGTTAACCCTTTTAAAGACTATGTATAACCTGAACAATATCAAACGTTCAGCTCGTACCGCGCAGTAACTATTTTCCGTCTTGGTTACGAAAATAAGTATGTATATGGAAGTAATCTCTGTTTGTAGTGAGGTACATACATAGAGCACATAAATACACTCTGCGGGCAGAATGTAGAATGTTTAGTGTTAAATCTGGTGGTACATAAAGTAACCACTGGCTTTTTAAATGGTTAAAGTCTAATAAAAATGTATGGCATATAGTGGTCGAAAAGTGTAGCCGCATATCTTTATAACATAAAAAATTTGTTTTGTTGACGGTAATTGTTAACTATTTTGCTGTATTATATACATTCGGGAAATGACGTCAGAGCTGCGGTCTTCATTAATGGTCGAAATTTTAGAACAAGCCACGATTGCGGCCATCAACAACCGTTCGCTACAAGAACAGATATTACAACCGTGTTATAGTTCCAAAATAATTACCAAAAAGATGACACTTATGGACTATCCTTTATTTCACGGTTAGTCGTCCTTCACTCTACATGTTTCGAGCTTCAGGGAGCTCATCATCAGGAGTTCACTTTTTTTCTGTACAGGCAGTCTCTGGCAT
>Ga0123353_10003029_pt1 | contig 21030 bp, 12 predicted proteins | sample TergutLab28metaG_3_FD_92763 | JGI IMG/M metagenome (GOLD analysis project Ga0123353, IMG submission 92763) | Labiotermes labralis P3 segment gut microbial communities from Petit-Saut dam, French Guiana - Lab288 P3 | ecosystem: Host-associated > Arthropoda: Insects > Digestive system > Gut ... | reverse complement strand
TGTTCGGGCAGTTTTTTTTAACCAAACTCACCTCTTATATTATTTATACCATTCTGACTGATGAGGCTAACCGCGTTTATTCAATTCTTCCAACAGCTCGGCGGCGATGCGCCTTTTGCCGAGGGCGAAGGGTTCCCCGTCCCGGATGCTGCTGGGGTTACCCAGGCGCAAATACCCGGCTTCTTCGTTAATTTGGATTGGGACAAAAGATAGATGGCGCTTAGTTTTATCGTAGTAGTATTTATCCAGGTTGATAAAGCCGGTATACATAGCGCTCATCTCTTGGTCATCACTGGTGTAGTCGATATCGGGGAAGAGCAGCAGATGTTCTTCGTTGAGTAAGGCGGCGATACTTTCCTTGAAAGATATATGCAAAGTTTTTTGGGAGTTACGGTAGACAGGAATAGCTCGCATGGCAGTTGCCAGACGGGAGACATAGTGGGAGGCAACAAAGGCAGCGCCTTTAGCCAAAAGAGGTGGCATTCTCATCCGTTGACTGAAGGTGTAGTCGGCATATTGGTGGTAGCAGCTTTCGAGGTCGCAGAAGACTTCATACATCCAGAGGCGTACCGGAAAGTTGAGCCAGACCATGGCACCCAGAGCTCCCCGCAGGTTTTGATGATGCCCCACCAAGACCACCGGTGGGGTGGGTTCTCTATCTTGCACCTGTAGCCTGGGGAGACGCAGCTTAAGAACGCCTCGGGTGAAGTAGAAGAAAGCACCGTAAGGGTTGGGCTCTTCATGGCTGCGGCTGAAAAAGTTACGGATAAGGAGCATGGTTATTTTGGCAGAATCGCGCACCGCTTTAAAGTGGGAAGCACGATTTTCGTCTATGTAGATAGTCTCAATAGGCACCTGGCGCATAGGTAGGCGGCGCCGTCTAGCCTGAATGAGCATATTCATTTCGTATTCAAAGCGTTCGCCGCGGATATGAACCATCCAGGAGAGATCCCGGCGGGGAATACCCCGCAGACCGGTTTGGGTATCCCGGATAGTGACGCCATACAAGAGCTTAAAGGCGGCACTGATGGAACGATTGCCGGCAAAGCTCTTCCAGGGGGTACTGTCGCGGGAAAACTGCCGCACCCCTAAGATAAGCTCCTGGGGGTGAGCCATCAGGGCGGCAGCGATACGCCGAATATCTTGTGGCGAATGCTGCCCATCGCTATCGGCAGTAACCACCCCCACAATATGAGGGAGGTTTTGGGCGCAGTAGGCAAAGGCCGTCTTTAAGGCAGCTCCTTTGCCCAGGTTAACTTCGTGTTCCAGGATGGTAACCTGGGGGTAATGACGGAGATGGTCGAAGATATGACGATGTTCGGGAGCGCTGCCATCGTTAACAATAACAATATGCTTTTCCCGGTAACCAATAAGTTCATCTACCAGGTCGATCAGACGTTGGCAGGGATCCAGGGAGGGAATGACCAAGGCATAACTCATGGGGATCGCTCCTTGTGGTATATATAGCGATTATAACATATATGTGTGTTCATTTTATGAACGAAATGGCTTTGGGTACCCAGCCGCTGGTTTTAGCAATTTGTTCCAGTTTGCGCAAGCGGTGGTTAACTGCCGATTTCCCTAAGGAAAGCTGGTCGGCTATATCTTGCAGGGGAAAACCTGGCTCTTCCAAACGGGCTTTGGCTACTTGCTGCAACTCCGGCGATAGCTGGGGGAGGATATGCTCCTTTTGCAGCCAGGTTATGGCATCGCACTGGCGCATCCCGGCTTCCCAGGATTTGTTATCGTTATGCATCATGCTATTCATACTGCGCACGGTCTCATTGTGGAGATCTTTTTTTAAGGTCGCATCTTCGAAGAGCAGACGCTGGCGCATGGCGCCCATACGAGTAAGGAGGTCGCCAATGCCTTTGCGGTCTTTCAGGTAGACTACCTGGCTTCCTTTGCGGGTGATCTGTCCAGGGTTAATGTGAAAATGCCTCAGCACTTGGCAGAGCACTGCGGCGTGGCTGGGACTCTCCAGCACCAGCTCCAAATGGTAGGACTGGCGCTTGGGATCGCTCATGGAACCTCCTGCCAGAAAAGCGCCACGCAGGTAAGCCTGGCGGCAGCAATCTCTGGTTATAAGGGGGAGGCTGGTGTCATCCGGGTGCAACTGCCGGAGCAGGTTAGAACACTCTTCTTTGCCGGAAACTTGCACCACATATTTAGACTTCTTCCGCTGCCGGTGCTCCACCGGCTTGAGAGGTAGCTCGAGGGGTAGTCTAAACTCCTCAGCGAGAATACGATAAGTGCGGCGAGCGACAGCCCCTTGCGTGAAGTGGAAGGAGAGGGTATAACTGTCAGGGGTTTCCTCTACACTGCCACATATATCTAAAATAGCTGCCAGCTCTGCTCGCAGGCAGTGAGATAGTTTAGCGGGGTTACGGCTCAGTTCCTCTTTGATGTCGCTGGAGAAGGACAAAAGGTGCCCACCTCCTTCTTCTAGGTGTTATCGCGCACCAACCATCCCTTTTTGAAAACTTGCTGCACGTGGTTGAGACCAAAACGGTAAGGGAGGTAAGCTAAGTTCGGGATGTCGCAGAGGATAAAGTCTGCCTGCTTACCCACTTCGATACTTCCTATCTTGTCTGCCATCCCTATGGCGTGAGCGGCATTGATGGTGGCGGCTACGATAGCTTCGGCGGGAGTGAGTTTGAGATACAAACAAGCCAAGGTAATAACCAGCTGCATATTATCACAAGGGCAGGAGCCGGGGTTGACATCGCTGGCGAGGGCGATAGCCATCCCTTGCTCCAGCATAGCCCGAGCAGGGGCGTAGTGCCCGGCAGCCAAGTTTAGGGAAGTGGCAGGAAGGCAGACCCCTATGACGCCTGCCTTGGCCATGGCGGCAATACCTTCCGCGTCGGTTTGCAGCAGGTGGTCTGCCGAGATAGCCTTAAGCTCTGCCGCCAGCTGGGAACCGCCGCCGGAGGAGAGTTCGTCGGCGTGGAGCTTGGGGCGCATACCGTAGTTTTGCGCTGCCTGGAGGATAAAACGGGCTTCGGGGACGGTGAAAACCCCTTCCTCGCAGAAGACATCGCAAAAGGCAGCTAACCCTTTGGCTTGGGGGAACATTTCGGTGATCATGAGCTGGATATAACCCTGTCGATCCTGAGCAAACTCCGGGGGAATAGCGTGAGCCGGCATGAAGGTCGCCACCAGCTCCACGGGGTAATTCTGGCTCAATTCGGCGATAACCTGGAGCTGCAGCAGCTCCGTGACAGTGTTTAAGCCGTAGCCGGTTTTCACCTCGGCGGTGGTGGTGCCGTGACGCAGCATGTTGGTCAGGCGGCCTAGGCTTTGACGGATAAGTTGCTCCTTGCTAGCAGCCCGAGTTTGCCGTACGGTGCTGAGTATGCCCCCGCCCTGGCGTAGAATCTCCAGGTAGGGAACCCCTTGGAGCTTTAGGTCGTATTCGTGAGAGCGGTCGCCGGCGTAAACCAGGTGGGTATGGGGGTCAACAAAGCCGGGAAGCAGCATCCGTCCGCCGACATCGTAGGAGTTGGCAGCGTCTTTCAGGAGGTCTGGAGCATCGTCCCCGGGAGCAATCAGGACGATAACACCGTCGTTGATGGCTACAGAACAGTTGTAGATAATACCTGCTTCCTTTAGGGCTTCCCCTTTGGCAGGGGTAGCATGTCCCTGGCAGGTCACTAAGGTGCCGATATTGTGGAGGACAAGGTCGTAATTCATACTTATTTACCCTTTCAGGCGGTTCTCCAGGATTTGCTCTTCGTCAAACTCTTCGACCTGGAGGTACCACAAAGCTGCTTCGATGAGGGCTTGTTGGGGGAGTAAGCCGATAATCTCCGAGGCGAGGATATTCACTCCGTAGCGTGCCGCTTCGCGTTTGATAAATTCGAAGGTGTGGTGCAAGGAAGTACCTTCAAAGTCTACCAGGTTCATGGATACTTGGGCAATATTCCGCTCCTCCAACATAACCCCCAAAGCTTTGACATGCACGAAGCCTCCCGAGGAGCCTCGTACTTTGCGAGCGATCGCACGGGCGATGTCGATATCATCGGTTGCTAAGTTAACATTAAAAGCCACCAGGGCTTTACGAGCGCCGATAACGATGGCACCAGCCGTGGGATGGAGGACTGCTTCCCCAAAGTCCGGATGGCGTTCCGGCTCTTTGATGCCTTGGATGAGCCCCTCGTATTCGCCACGACGCACATCTGCCAGGTTACGTCGGTTAGGGGTGCGAGCAGCGCTTTCGTAAAGATAGACGGGGATTTTAAGCTCCTGGGCGACTTTGGCACCCAGAGCTTCGGCGAGCTCCACACATTCGTCGATATCCACTTCGGAGATAGGGACGAAGGGGACAACATCGGTAGCGCCCAGACGAGGGTGTTCGCCGGTATGGGTAGTCATGTCGATGAGGCGGGTAGCCACTTCGATGGCGTTATAAGCACCTGCCAGGACTGCCTCCGGTTCACCCAGGAAGGTGACGACGACCCGGTTGTGGGAGGGGTCGGGGGCGGAGTCTAGGAGTTGACAACCGGGTGTGCGGCGAATAGCTTCGAGAATTTCGGCAATAACTTCCGGGCGGCGCCCTTCGGAGAAGTTGGGGATACATTCCACCAGTCGTGGCATAAAAACACACCTTTCTTGGCTGAGGGTTGGTTAGACTTTAGAGAGGGGAGCAGCTTTTTGTCTCGTGAGTTGGAGTTACGGGTTGGTTAACTCCCGGCGGGTAATTAACTCTCTTACGGCAGCAATGTCCGGAGCAATGATGCGGTCGGTGAGCATAGCAGGCACACGAGCCCGGATGGCGCGGTAGACCCCTGCGGTTTTAGCGCCTAAGGAAGCCGGGGAGCGCAGGTCGATAGCCTGGCAAGCCGCCAGAAGCTCAGTAGCTAGGACATTTTGCGTGTTGGTGAGAATTTGGCGAGCTTTACGGGCGGCGATAGTCCCCATAGAGACATGGTCCTCCTGGTTGCCGGAACTGGGGATGGAGTCTACACTTGCAGGATGAGCCAGGACTTTGTTTTCCGAGACTAGAGCTGCCGCCGTGTACTGGACAATCATGAAGCCGGAGTGCAAGCCGCTGGTTGGAGCCAGAAAGGCAGGAAGCCCGTTGGAGAGGGCAGGATTAACCAACCGTTCCAAGCGCCGCTCGGAAATATTGGCTAATTCGGCTAAAGCGATGCCTAAAAAGTCCAGGGCGAGGGCAATGGGTTGCCCGTGGAAGTTGCCTCCGGAAATGGCTTCCTCCGTAGCAGCAAAGATGAGAGGGTTATCGGTGACGGCATTTAGCTCGTTAGTGATTGCTGTTTGCACATAGCCCAGAGCATCGCGACTGGCGCCGTGAACCTGGGGTATACAGCGTAAGGCGTAAGCATCCTGCACGCGAGGGTGAGGAGGCTGTGAAAGATAGCCGGAGTTGGCAGTATATTCCAAGAGCTTAGCGGCGACATACTGCTGCCCGGTCTGTTGTCGTAAGCGGTGAATACGGGGGTCGAAAGCATCGACACGCCCTTCCAGCGCCTCTAAGGTGAGAGCGGCTGCTAGGTCGGCAATCTCTAAAAGATACAGGGCATCCCAGGTGGCAAGAGCGCCTAGAGCAGTCATGCACTGGGTGCCATTATTCAGGGCTAACCCCTCTTTAGCTTGTAGCTTAATGACCGGAAGCTCAGCGCGTTGCATCGCTGCGCCGCCCTCCAGAAGCTCACCCTGATAGTAGGCCTCTCCTAGTCCCAGCATAGGCAACACCATGTGGGAGAGAGGGCAGAGGTCACCACTGGAACCGAGAGAACCTTGGGAAGGCACCACCGGAGTAACCCCTTTCTGGAGCATCTCCAGGAGCAGGGCGATAGTCTCCGGTTGCACCCCCGAGAAGCCTTGCGCCAGGGATTGGGCGCGGAGCAACATCATGGCGCGCACCACTTCGGTGGGAAGAGGCGGTCCCACCCCGCAAGCATGGCTGACGATGAGGTTGTGCTGTAGCTCAGCACTTTCTTCCGGGGAGATACTCACTTCGGCAAACTTGCCAAACCCGGTAGTAATGCCGTAAACCACTCGTCGGCTGGCGATCATATCTTCTACGGCCTGGCGGGCGCTGATGATGCCCGGGACAGCTTCGGGATGAAGGGCTACCGGCGCCTGGTGACGAGCCACCGCTACCACCTCTTCCAGAGTGAGAGAGGTAGTACCTATCATTACTGTGGGCTGATGATGGTCAGACTCCAAATACATCACCTACTTTTGTTATATATTTTTAGGGTTTTTTCGGGCAGGGCAAAGCAGTTCGGTTAGATTAAGGTAAGTTGGTCGGTTTCGCTGAGCTCTTTTAAGCAACCGGCTTTTTGCAGCACATCGATTACTGCCCGGTTAATTTTGGCTTTTAAGCGTAAATCTTCAATGGAAGTAAAGGGCTCCCCGGCTCTGGCTTCCACAATATTTTGCGCGGCACTTGCTCCCAAGCCAGGGAGCGCAGAAAGGGGGACGCGCAAACCTTCCTCTTCGACCAGGTACTTGGTGGCGTGAGAGATATAGAGATCCACCGGTAAAAACTTAACACCTCGGGCACAGGCTTCGCAAGCTACTTCCAAGTGGGCCATCTGGCTTGCCTCTTTAGTCGTAGGGTTGTTGTTGTTGTCCTTGACCTTTTTTTTAAGATCCTCTAACTCGCTATTTAGCGTGCTGTAGCCTTGGACGGCTAAACTGCCATCGAAGCCATCGTTACCCCGAATGGAAAAATAGGTGCTGTAAAAGGCTTGCGGGTGGTAGACCTTATACCAAGCGATGCGCACTGCTGACACCACATAGGCAACCGCATGGGCTTTGGGAAAGAGATAAGTAATTTTTTTGCAGCAGTTAATATACCACTGGGGTACCTGGTGAGCTTGCATTAGGGCTTCATCTTCAGGGGTAACCTTGCCGGTGGGGCGTCGCACCGCTTCCATAATATAGAAAGCTCTGTCCCGAGCAACCCCTTTACTGAGCAGATACTCCATAATGCTGTCCCGGGAGGAGATAGACTCGGCTAACGTGGTAGTGCCGTTTTTAATAGCATCTTGAATATTTCCCAGCCAGACACCGGTGCCGTGGGAAAGTCCGGAGATACGCACCAAGTCGGCAAAGTTTTGCGGTTGGGCATCTACCAGCATCCCTCGCACAAAGTTCGTACCAAATTCTGGCACCCCTAAAGTTCCGGTGGTAGAGCGGAAACGCCCTTGATATGCTAAGGCTTCACTGGAGGTGAAAAGGGAGAGGACTTTAGGGTCGCTTAAGGGAACGGTACGTCCGTCGATGCCGGTAATATCTTGCAAATGCCGTAGGACAGTGGGGTCGTCATGTCCCAGAAGGTCGAGCTTGAGCAGGCAGTCGTGAATAGCTTCAAAGTCGAAGTGGGTAGTGATAATGTCCGAACCTTTATCGTCTGCCGGATGCTGCAGGGGGGTAAAGTCGTAGATGGAAAGCTCGGCAGGTACCACCATGAGCCCTCCCGGGTGTTGCCCGGTGGTGCGCTTAACTCCAACAATTCCTTGCGCCAAGCGACCGGCTTCGGCTTTACGTTTGGTGAGTCCTAGCTTTTCCAGGTATTTCATGGCGAAGCCAAAGGCAGTTTTTTCACCAATGGTGGAGATGGTGCCGGCGCGAAAGACGTTCTCTTTGCCCAGCAGCTCCTCGCAGTAGCGGTGAGCTTCGGCATGATATTCACCGGAAAAGTTAAGGTCGATATCTGGAACCTTATTCCCTTCAAAACCCATAAAGGTTTCAAAGGGAATATTGAAACCCTCCTTGCTAAGGGGGGTAGAGCAGTTGGGGCAGTAAGCGTCGGGAAGATCGGCGCCACAGTCGTAGTTCTCCTGTTGGGAAAAGTCGCTGTAGCAGCACTGCGGGCAACGGTAGTGCGCTGGCAGAGGGTTGACCTCGGTGATACCAGCGAAACAAGCTGCCAGGGATGAACCTACTGAACCCCGGGAGCCTACCAGATAACCGGCTTCCAGGGAGTTCTGCACTAACTTGTGAGCAATAAAGAAGGTAACGGCATAGCCGTAGCCGATAATGCACTGCAGCTCGTGTTGCAGCCGCGTTGCCACTAGGGGTGGCAGAGGGTCTCCATAGCGCTTGGTGGCGGTTTCCTCGGTTATGCGTCGGAGTTCGGTGTCGGCATTCTCTAAAGTGGGTGGGAATAGTTTGTTGGGGATGGGGGATATGGCTTCGACCTGGGCAGCCACCTCCTGGGTGGCGGTGACCACCACCTGGTAAGCCGTCTCTTCGTCCAAATAAGCGAACTCGGCTAACATCTCCGGAGTGGTGCGCAGGTAGAGCATGGCGCCGTCATCGAGCTGGTCGTAATCCTGACCGGTTTGTAACACTTCCCGGTAGATAGCTTCTTCGGGGTGAACAAAATGAACATCGGAAGTAGCAACGACAGGTTTGCCCAGCTCTTGACCAATGCTAATAATGGCTTGATTAATCTCTTGCAAAGCCTCGCTATGGGGTAAAGGGTTATTTCCTTCTAATAAAAAGTGCAAATGCCCTAAAGGGAGAACCTCCAGGTAATCGTAGAACTGTGCCAGTTGCTGCGCCTTAGCAATAGCTTGAGCAAAATCAGTGTTGTAGCCTTCGTACAGGGCGCGGTAAACCTCCCCGGCGGCGCAGGCGGAGCTTAGTAGTAAATGCTCTCGGTGTTCCTCCAGCAGTCGGCGGGGGATACGGGGACGACGGTAAAAATAGTTCAGATGAGCTTCGCTCACCAGGCGGTAGAGTGCTTTAAGTCCCGCTTGGTTCTTCGCCAGGAGGTTAAGATGGTAATAACCGCCACGCTCCCCCGGGTTGTCGACTAAGTATATTTCGCAGCCGTAGAGGACCTTTATCCCATAGGTTTTGGCCGCTGCCATAGCTTCGGGAAAAGCCTGTAGGACGCCGTGGTCGGTAATAGCAATGGCACTATGCCCAAAGTGAGCCGCAGTGGCGATAAGGTCGGTGACGTTACAAAGAGCATCCATACTGCTCATCTGGGTGTGGGCGTGCAGTTCCACCCGTTTCCCCTCCGGGGGAGCCTCATCGCGGCGCAGAGGAGGGGCGGGATATGAGGTGAGGCTATCTGCCAGGAGGACTAGCTCCTCCTCCCGGGCATCTTCGCTTAAGGTTCCTCCTACCAGGAGCCAGGTGCCTTTATCGATGGCATCCAGGCGGTGGTTGCTCACATCGCTGCTTGAGGAGCGCCCCCTTCCCGTGCCCGGGGAGATTTTCACTGTTAAGGAATCGCTGCCGTCGGTGATATCGAAGCGGTAGTTGCTTATGCCGGAGTTGCGGCTGGTAAAAACCGTTTTATAGAAAACCTTGCCGCAGACCACCACTTTACCTTTGCGCCCCTCTACCTCTTGCAGGGGGATAGGTTTTCCTTTCGGCTTGCTGCCGTAGTAGATATCTTGGGGACTGTTTTGAACAGTGCTCTGCTGCAGGTCGGCGAGGAACGCTTCTTGTTGGGAAGCTGCTTCCCGGCGCAAAAGCTCCTGCTCTTCAGTAAAAGAGGAGATAAACTCCTGAGGGGTGAGGGGTTCGGAAGGTTCTGCTACCAGCGGTGATGGAGGGGCTGGTGCTGTCTCCTCTTCCCCGGGTATCTCGAAGGGGATTTCCCATAAATCTTGGTCTGCGACTGGCAACTCGGGCAAAGGCTCGGTGGCAGTTTCGGCCACCGGTGCTGCCGAGCTCTCCAGGGCTACCTCGATCTGAAACTCTCCTGCCAGTTTGCTTAAGTGTAAGCTTAGCTCCCGGAGCTCCTGCTCCCTTAAGGGAGGAGCGTTAGCTCTGCCCTGAAGGAGGAGACGCCACTGGCGGGCGTCGAGTCGTACGACGACTTCCAGTGGCACATAACCCTCCGGGAGAGCTTGGCGCAGAAGGTCGCTAAGCTCCTGGGGCTTGGTGTTAGACATGAACGGCACCAGGGAGTTTATCCAACCCCAGGCGAGCTAAAGTGCCGAAGGTGGGAACCCCTTCTGCACTCCAACCCATCATTTCGTAGTAGGTGGTAAGAGCGCTATCGAAGGTTTCTTTATCCAGGGCATGACCGTTGAGGGAGGCTAAAGGTTCAAAGAAACGCTTTTTCAGATAGTCGTCCCGAGCGGTAAACCCTTCCCGCAGGTTGAAGAGGCGGCAGAGGGTAGCGACACGCTCGGTGGCATCCATAATTTCATGGATAGAGATATTCCAGCCGGTAACCGCACGCAGAGCCTCTTCCAGTTGGACGGGAGTCCAAGACATAAAGTTACAAATTTCGGCCATGTTGGAAAAGTAGCGCCAGTTGGTTATTTGTTTGGTGTTATATACCTTATCGCTGGAAAGATCGCTGAGAGGTAAGGGCTGGCGCACACCAATAGCCCGCATATTTTCCAGGAAAGGACCCTCCGAGACAAGTGTCGTATCGTGGAAAGCGTGGCAATGGTCGGCGCCGGTGGGGGAGACAGCATAGCCTATGGAGAGGGCGCTCTTCAAGCGCGGCTCGTGCATGGGAATCTCCTGCCCTTTGCCTTCCATAGCAAACTCAATACTGTTTTTACCCACCTGCAAGGCAGCTTTTTTACTCCCCTGCGCCAGGAGGTCTCCCACGCCTTCGCGATAGGCGATCTTTTCGATTAAAGCAACTAAGCCGGCACCGTTGCCGAAATTAAGCTCAAGGCCATCGAGCTCTTCGGCAGTGAGAATTCCCCTGGTGTAGGCTTCCATCGCCCAGGCGATGGTCACGCCGGTGGAGATGGTATCTAAGGCGTAAGCAGCGCAGAGTTCGTTTCCTTTCATCACCGCTTCCAGGTCGTCGATACCGCAGCAGGAGCCCAGGGAGGCGAGAGTTTCGTATTCAGGACCGCCGTAGATAGGATCCACATTGTAGCGCTCATGAGCTTGCACCACCCTTTTGCAACGGATGGGACAAGCCCAGCAACCTTCTCGATCTATGAGGTATTTTTCGTTAATGGCGGTATGGGAGATATTGGCTGCTCCTTCGAAACTGCCTTCCTGGAAGTTGCGGGTGGGCAACCCTCCGGAGGCGTTTAAGCTCATGACGACGGAGGTAGTGCCGTATTCGTAGGAAGATTTGTTCATGCTCTCCCAGTTCTCCGCATACCAGCGAACCAGAGCCTGAAGTCTTTCCGGATGAGCAATTACCGGGGGGCGCTGTCCCCGTATAGCGATAGCCCTGAGCTTTTTGGAACCCATCACTGCTCCTAAACCGCCGCGACCGTAGAAGTGGGTGAGGTCGTTACAGATGTTGGCAAAGGCCACTCCGTTTTCCCCCCCGGGACCAATTTGGGCTACCCGAATCCGCTCGTCCCCCAGCTCTTTTTGTATCTGCTTCTCCACGGGAGCGGTTTTTTGTCCCCAGAGGTGTGCTGCATCCCGGATTTCTACCTGATCGTCTTTAATCCAGAGGTAAACCGGCTTGTCGGACTGCCCCTCGATGATGAGAGCATCGTAACCGGCTCTTTTAAGCTCGGCACCCCAGAAGCCTCCTGCCTCAGCATCGCTATAAGCTCCGGTGAGAGGAGACTTTGCTCCCACACTGTTGCGACCGCTACCTAAAAAGCTGGTGCCAGTGAGAGGACCAACAGCAAAGATGAGCTTGTTTTCGGGACCTAAAGGGTCGGCTTGGGGAGGCACCTCATGCCACAGGTAATATGCCACCAAGCCTCTGCCACCGATATATTTGCGGTAGAAGAGCTCACCTGGGCTTTCGCAGCTTACCGCCCCGGTGCTGAGATTCACGCGCAAGATACGATCCTGAATTCCGTAAGGCATAGGCTAAGATCCACCTTTCTTGTATATATAATAATATATTAACCACCATCTACCGGGCTATGGATAGTTAACTCTTCGCCGGGAGAGAGGCGGTAGTCCGGGGGGACGCGTTTACCTCCCACAGCATAAAACCAGATGGCATGAGCCGGGATGCCCAGCTGCTCGGCTACTTGGCTGACGGCCATACTGGCAAAGTTGCCGCCCAGGGTAGCCTGTTGCCCCGGCATGTAGTTTTGGCAAATTCCCAGGGCATGAACGGTATTTTCTACCATGGCCACCACGACCCTCGTATGGAGAAGCGCACTTCCACCCATTCACTCCATAGACCGTTGGCGTCCTGGGCGCGGTAGCGCACCACGTGGTTTCCCCCACCGTAGCTGTTCTGGCGGTTTTCCCATTCTTCAGCGGTGATGAGGGTGCCTTCGGGGGAGGTAGCCGAACCGTAGAAACGGACTGTCTCCCCGGCTTTGGGGCTTAAGGGTACCATGGTGAGGGTAGCCAGCGGTGGCCGACTGTTCACGGAAAAGAGGGTAATGGTGTCCCATTCTCCCCACAGTCCGTAACTGTCTTTCACACGGTAGCGGACAATGTGCTCCCCTAAGGTATAGCTAGTGCGCAGGTTTTGCCACTCTTCGCCAGTAATAGCGTCCCAGTCGGGGTCGTAGGAGGTACCCACTAAAGCCACCTGGGTGCTGGGGGTAATGATCATCCCCGGGTAGACGTTGATACGGGCTATGGGTGCCCGGTTAGGGGTGCCATCTTCCCTGTAGTTAGGGCTGCCTTTGGCTGGCGTAGTAGGTGGCTCTGTGGGGGCGACGGTTACCTCCTCTACGGGGGGGGGGGCAGGTTCCGTTGGCCAAGTGGGCGGCACTGCTCCCGGTGAGGTTACCGAGCCATCGGGATTGATAACCGAGCTGGGAGGGTGGACCACAAAGGTGACCATCTCCCAGGGGCTCCAAACTCCTCTTAAGTTTTGCACCCGCAAACGGATGGAATAAGTTCCAGGTACATTATAAGCTGCCATGCGACCTTGCCACTCTTCCTGGATGAGCAAGTCGCCGTCTAGATCGTAACTAAGGCTATAGACTTCCACCTCTTCGGGAGCCACAAACTCCCGACGGTTAGGTTCAATGCCGATAACTGCCACCGGAGCACGAGCAGGCTGATTGGAAGTTACATTTAAGGTTACCGCTGCCCACTCCGACCATTTGCCCCGGGCATTTTGCACTCTGAGGCGCACGGTGTGTACTCCCACCGGGTAGTTAGTGCGTTCATTTTCCCATTGATGACTAATAATAGCTTCGCCGTCAGGATCGAAGGAGTTTTCGTAAGTCCAGTTAAATTGGGAGGCGGTGGTGACTTCACCTCGAGGGGTATAACTGATAACTGCCACGGGACGCTGGATGCCATCGCCGATAAGCAGCTCTTCTCCTGCCCAGTCGCTCCAGACTCCTCGGGTATCTTGTACCCTAAGACGCAGCAGATGTCGGCCATCGGGGTAGTTATCCCGACGGTTAGCCCATTCCATTTCTACAACCGAAAGTCCGGCGGGGCTATGCCCGGAGCCGGTGATATAGCTAAAGTTAGTGCTTTCGGTAAAGGGTGGGGAGGCGTTTAAGTGAATCTGGGCTACCGGAATGGAGTTGCGGTCGATAACTTTTAATAGGCGCACTGCCCACCGACTCCATTGTCCCTGGGAGTTTTGCACCCGGTAGCGCACTGGGGTTTCACCCACCTCCAGGGAAGTATGGTGGCTGTCCCACTGGGCGTCGTTTAAGGCATACCCTCGAAGGTCGTAGCTATAATCGCCACTGAGGTTTAAGGCACCGGTGAGAGCGTAACCGTCCCGCTCATCGAAGGTAATAATGGCTACCGGGAGGGGGACGGGGTTCTGGGAAACTTCGGTGCGCACCAAAGAGCGGCTCAGCATGACTGTGCCGCTGCCGCTAAACATGCTAAAACCTAAGCCCTGGGTTTCGATACTCAAAGGTAGCAGGTAGATATCCAGTTTGCCAAAGGTAGCGCCTGGAGAGCTGAAATCGGCAGGAATCCAGCCGATCCCCTGGATGTAAGCCTCTACCCAGGAGGAGAGGGTGCCGGGAACAACGGTAGGGACATTATAACGGGCAATTTCGGCGGAGGTGATACGGTAGCCGTAAACCGTCCGGGCGGGGATACCAAAAAGGCGACAGAGTTGGAGGAAGAGACGTCCCATATCTTCGGGACCGTCGCCTAAGTCGAAGAGTCCGCTGGCAAAAGATTGCTTGGTGAGGTCGTGGAGGCGAGCGGCGCGTCCGGCATCGTTAGTTTCGCCGGCAGTGAGAGTGCGCGCCCGGGGCATGAGCATGGGGAGCTGTTGCTCCACCTGAAGCCAAGGGGTAAAGGAACGAGAGTCGCTCAAGCTACCACTGGCAGCCGCCAGGTTGTAGTCCATGTTAAAAAGCTCGGTGAAGACGGTGATGGTGCGTTTGTCGGCACCGTTCACCGGATAGACCAGCCCCAAGTTACCCAGGGCGTCGTTACTGGTGTTGGCATCGGTGGGAGCATCGTCTCCCAGGTAGTGGAAGTAGCCCATATCTTGCGCCAAAGGCACCCCCAGCAAGACTTCCCCCAGACCGCTGCCGAAACGCTCCACCTGATAGAGTAGTGAGAGGGTTACCTGGTTGGAGGCGGTATAGCTTCCCGAGCTGGGCGGCGCCATGACTGCGCTCCCCCAGACATATAAAGGTGCCATGAGCAGGGTAACTATTAAAGTCAGCTTAAGGGCGTATTTGTTAAAGTACTCCATGGGGACTATCCCCTCCTTGCAAGGGCTTTAAGCCAGTACCGTTTTCCAGTGGTTTTCGTCTAAAGTTTTGATGATTAACCCTAAGCAATAGGTGGTGTAGTCTAGGTTAGCCCAGACAATATCTTCTTCTTTGAGGCGGATTTCCGGCCAGCCATTTTTTTGAAGAGCGGCAATAGTCATGGCTTGAAAACCGTAGTGCCTTGCTGCCGTGGCATCGCTGCGGCGCTGCCTGGTGCTGTTAATTTCCAAGGGGGTAGGTAGGTTGCTGCCGATAAGATAGCCAATACCAGTGAGTTCATCGGAAGCGTTGATAGGGCGCGACCACCCCTCTTTGCTCACCATGGAGACTACCCCGCTCCCCAGGGAAGTGAGGTTGATAAAATAAGTAGCATCAGGGTCGAGCTTGAGCTTACGGATAAGATGAACAGTGCCCAGCATACCCACACGCCCGGAGCCGACAGCGGCGAAGAGCAGCTCAGTATGCTGACAAGGCGCTGCTGCCATATGAGCGGCGGCATCTACTAAAACCTGAAGCCCGGTAAGATTATCGTTGGCACAGTTAAGAGGTCGCCCGTGCATACGGTGTAGCAGGTAGATACCGCAAGTGCATAAAGAAAGAACCCCGGAGACGGTGCTGGCTCGCCACAGGAGGGATATTTGGTACCTAAGGCCGAAAATGTTGAGAATAGCTGCCGCAATGTAGAGGAGCCAGTGGATAAGGCGGGCAATATCGACTACTCCCATAAAATAGGGACCGAGGCGATCCAGCCAGGGGAGCTTGGCGAACAGGGGGAATACCCGCCGACTGTCGGCATTGGCGGTAACTACCACACGAAAACGAATTTCTTCCAAAGAAGGGATCTTGGCTACCACTGCTCGACCCCGGGCATTTAAAGCAAAAATTTTGTTGATGCCAGGCCAGAGAAAAAAGTCGGCTCGAAGAAGAATGAGCCCCAAAGTGACTAAAGCCAGTCCCAAAGGGATATTCACCACGAAAAAGACCGTTCCCAGAGGGAAAAAAAGGTAAGCTACGGCATAAAACCACTCCATGCCGCTGCAGCTGGCAAACTCCTCTTCGCTGGTGGCTATATTGTGGGCGTTAAATAGAGCCTGGATATGACGGAGAGCAGTAGTTTCGGCGGGGCTGGCAGCTAAGCGAGGCCCCCGGGGATAAAGAAAACGGACAACTGTTTGGGGCATATTATTGTTACCTTACCATCTCATTATTATATTGAAACATTCGTACTCAAGTATTCTCTTTCCTATTCCTCTTACTCCCGAAAAAACCCTTTATTTTTACAGCTTTAGGGGGCTTGAGCGATGAGCCGTTCCCCTCGCAGGACTTTTTGCAGGTAATAGCCGGTATAGGAATTGGCGGCGGTAGCGATCTCCTCGGGAGTGCCTACGGCGATAACCTCGCCCCCCCGCTCACCCCCTTCGGGTCCCAGGTCGATAATGTAGTCCGCTGTTTTAACCACATCCAAGTTGTGTTCAATGACCAAAACCGTATCCCCGTTCGTCACCAGGCGCTGGAGAACCTCCAGCAGGCGCTGGATATCTGCTAAATGTAAACCGGTAGTAGGTTCGTCTAATATATACAAAGTGCGACCGTTGCTGCGCCGGGAGAGTTCGCTCGCCAGCTTAACCCGCTGAGCTTCTCCTCCGGAGAGGGTGGTAGCCGGTTGTCCCAGAGTAATATAGCCTAAGCCTACATCGTACATAGTTTGCATTTTGCGGGCAATTTTGGGGATAGCTTCAAAGTAGGTGAGGGATTCTTCCACTGTCATGGCCAGGACGTCGGCAATGTTGGCTCCTTTGTAGCGCACTTCTAACGTCTCCCGGCTATAGCGTTTGCCTTTACAGACTTCGCAGGGGACATAGATATCGGGTAGAAAGTGCATCTCTATTTTGATGATTCCGTCACCTTTGCATGCCTCGCAGCGCCCACCTCTTACGTTGAAAGAGAAGCGTCCAGCGCTATAGCCCCGCATTTTTGCTTCGTTAGTGGAAGCAAAAAGGGTGCGGATTTCGTTGAAAACTCCGGTGTAAGTAGCCGGATTCGAGCGTGGGGTGCGTCCGATAGGGGATTGGTCGATAGCAATTACTTTGTCCAGCTGCTCCACCCCTAGAATGGTCTCGTGGAGACCTGGTCGGGTGTGGGCTCGATGTAGCTTGGCGAGGAGAGATTTCAGCAAAATTTCGTTAATCAGGGAAGACTTGCCCGAGCCGGAGACCCCGGTGATACAGGTGAAGATGCCCAACGGAATTTGCACATCAATACCTTTTAAGTTATTGGCGGCGGCACCTTTAATTTCCAACCAACGCTGGTTGGGGGGACGCCGCTTGGGGGGCATGGGAATTGCCAGCTCCCGGCTCAAGTAGCGTCCCGTGATACTCTCCGGGATGTGGCATATCTCCGAGGCGGTTCCCTGGGCTACAACTTCCCCGCCGTGTATACCGGCTCCAGGACCTATATCGACAATATGGTCTGCCGACCACATAGTTTCTTCGTCATGTTCCACCACAATAAGGGTGTTCCCTAAATCTCTTAGTTGCATTAAGGTTTGCAGCAGGCGTGTGTTGTCCCGCTGATGCAAGCCGATGGAAGGTTCATCGAGAATATAGAGAACCCCTACTAACCCCGAGCCGATTTGGGTAGCCAGACGGATGCGCTGAGCTTCACCCCCGGATAAAGAGCCAGAAGCGCGGTTCAAGGTAAGATACTCCAACCCCACGTTTTCCAGGAAGCGGAGCCGCTCCTCCACTTCGTTGAGAATGAGACGAGCTATCAAGAGATCCCGCTGACTGAGTCCCGAACGCACCTGATTAAAGAAGGCTAAGGCATTGCTCACGGAGAGCGCTGTTACCTGGGCGATATTTAACCCCCCAAAGGTAATAGCCAATACTTCCTTTTTCAGGCGCTTACCTTCGCAGACGGGGCACGGGTTAGACTGCATATAGCGCTCCAGCTCAAACTTGACTCCCTCAGATTCCGTCTCCCGGTAGCGCCTTGCCAGGCTGGGGATAACCCCTTCGTAGCGGGAGTTGAAGGTACTCTTACGCCCGTCCGGGGTGGTATACTCCATCCGGATCCGCTCGCTTTTACCGCCGTAGAGCAGCAGGTGCTGAATTTCCTCCGGCAGCTCCCCAAAGGGGGTAGACAGGGAGAATTTGTATTCTTTGGCGACTGCTGCCAACAACTGGGGATAGTAGCTCATGGTGGCTGAAGACCAGGGGATAATCGCTCCGTCTTCAAGAGAAATTTGGTGGCTGGGGACTACCAGGTCGGGGTCGAACTCCAGCTTATTGCCTAAACCGGTGCAAGTAGGGCAAGCGCCATAAGGGTTATTAAAGGAAAAGATGCGGGGGGATATTTCGGAGAAAGAGAAGTTGCAGTCGGGACAGGAGAAGTTGCGGGAAAAGAGGGTTTCCTCACCATCGACCACCTGCAGAGTAACTAAGCCTTCCCCCAGGTTTAAGGCGGTTTCCAGGGAATCTGCCAGCCGCTGCTGGAGATCCGGGCGGATAACGAGACGATCCACCACTACCTCCAAGGTGTGCCACTGATTGCGGTTTAAGCGAATATCTTCGGAGAGTTCCCGCACTTCGCCGTTAACCCGAATGCGGACATAGCCTTCCCGGCGCATATCTTCCAGGAGCTTGGTAAACTCACCTTTGCGCCGCCGCACAATAGGTGCCAGCACTTGGATGCGAGTTCCTTCCGGCAGGGTAAGGATTTGGTCGACCATCTGCTCCACCGTTTGCTGGCTAATCGGTTTGCCGCAGATAGGGCAGTGAGGCTTCCCTACCCGGGCAAAGAGGAGACGCAGGTAGTCGTAAATTTCGGTAACGGTAGCCACCGTGGAACGGGGGTTGCGGGAAGTGGTCTTTTGGTCGATGGAGATAGCAGGGGAAAGCCCTTCGATGGTATCTAGGTCGGGCTTCTCCATCTGTCCTAAAAATTGCCGGGCGTAAGCGGAGAGGGACTCCACATAGCGACGCTGCCCTTCAGCATAGATGGTATCAAAAGCCAGGGAGGATTTCCCGGAGCCGGAGAGACCGGTGAAGACAATGAGTTTATTACGAGGGAGTTCCAAGTTGATATTTTTTAAGTTGTGCTGCCGGGCGCCGCGTATAGTAATATACTCCTGCGTAGACATATAAAAAAGACTCCTTTTTCCAAGTATCTACTGTTTCTACAGCTTCTGATGCTTTTCCTTTGATAACTTTACAGCGGGAAATCCGGCGCCAGGACGAGCTGGGAGACTATGGCATCTGAGTTCTTCGCGCTTATGGGGTTGGCTAAAAAAATGCAGGATAAAGATGTGTTTGCGTCGTATAAAATGTTGTTACCTATCATCATTTCTAAGGAGACGATTTTTATGAATCTAGCCAAATTCCCCCGCCGTCGCTATACTGCGGGAGCCACTCCTATTGAGTATTTGCCCCGTTTATCCGAGCATCTAGGCGGACCCGACATCTTCTTTAAAAGAGACGATCTCTTAGGCTTAGCCGGAGGTGGCAACAAGACCCGCAAGCTGGAGTTTGTGGTGGCCGATGCTTTGGCCAAGGGGGCCGATACCTTAGTAACCTGCGGGGCAGTGCAGTCTAACCACTGTCGTCTCACCCTGGCTGCTGCTGTGAAAGAGGGGCTTAAATGCCATTTGGTTATTGAAGAGCGGGTTAAAGACAGCTACAACCCTGCTGCTTCCGGTAATAACTTCCTCTTTCGCCTTATGGGGCTAGGTGACGCTGATTTTACCGTAGTACCCGGTGGCAGTAATATGCTGGAAGAAATGCAAAAAGCAGCCGACAAATTGGCGGCTGCCGGCGCTAAACCGTATATCATTGTGGGTGGCGCTTCGAATAATATCGGAGCTTTAGGTTATGTCGCTGGAGCCGAGGAAATTCTGACCCAATGCTTCGATAGTGGTCTTAACCTTGACGCTGTAGTTACTACCAGTGGCAGCGGTGGCACCCATGCCGGTCTCATCGTAGGTTTTTTTGGCAACAACAGCCATATTCCCGTTTATGGTGTCAACACCAGCCGTAAAAACGAGCTGCAGATTCCTTTAATTCATGCTCTGGCTAACCGTACTGCCCAGTTGCTGGAGTTAAGGGAAGAAATCCCCTTAGAGGAAGTGCGTTGTCACGATGCTTACTTCGGCGCTGGCTACTCCCTGCATACCCAGGGGATGGAGGAAGCGGTTAAGCTTCTGGCGCGCAGCGAAGGTGTTTTGCTGGATCCTGTTTATACCGGAAAATGCTTTGCCGGCATGATGGATCTCATTAAGCAAGGTGTTTGGCAAAAGGGAGACAAAGTCCTCTTCCTTCATACCGGAGGCGCTCCCGGTCTTTACGCCTACGCCGATTACTTCCATCTTGTGTAAGGCTTATACTTAAATTAAATGCACTTTTTTGGCGACTTTGAAGCCGTCCACAATCGTATAGTTGCCGCAGCCTTTGTCTCCGAGGATGGTCGGGTGGAAGAACATTGGTTGATGAAGCCTTTTCTCTCCTTCCGCAAGCTGGATGGGATTTACGCTGAGCTATTGCCCTATACTAACCAGGAGTTGCTGGAGGCTCCCCTTTTGCGTCATAGCAGCTCCCGGTTTTATCGGGTCTTTAACCGCGCGGAAGCTTTGTGGTTTTATGGCAGCAGCGACCTGTTCTTTTTTCGCGACAGCTTTCCCGATAATCTCTCCCTGGTTGATGCCTTCGAGAATCGTTTTGTGGACGCCAAGATACTTATCGAAGAGATCTGCACCCCGGTATATATCCGTAATACCCGTACCGGACAAATGGTGAACTTTCGCAACATTGTCCCCTACCTGGAAGAACATAAAATTAACTCTCGCTTCGACCGCAATCTGCATTCGCAAATGAAGCAACATTTAAACCATTGGGCACTTCTTCTGGATCTTCCTGCCTCCCGCTGGCACCAGGCTTTAGCCTTGGATGAAGCTAAAATTGCCGAGGGGTTTACCCCAGTCACCTATGAGGAGATTCAAGCTATGTATAACCGCAGCAAGCAAATGCTGCACCCCCAGCAGCTTCTTCCCAAGGAGGTTGGCAGTGAACTGCGCGCTTTGCGCACCCGCTTAACTTTGGGCTACTTGAAGCGTACACCTGCTTCCCGTCTAGTCAAGCGGTTATCTGCCCGTATTGATGCTATTCTCACTATTCAAGGGCTGCGTCTCTCCGCTTCGAAAATGAGTTTAGAAAGCTTACAGAAGCTGATTATCGACCAAAAACTCCCTCTGGTTATTCAGGAGCTTTTCCAGGAGACAGGCATCTCTCGGGAACAGGGGCTGGCTCATCTGCGGAAAGAGATTGGGCTGGTCAATGCGGCCAATCTGCTCTGTCCTCAGGAGGTAGAAAAGATCGAAGGGGTTGCCCATAACGCCCTCTACGACAGCCGCCTCCTGCGGGTGGTAGTACTGGAATGCTTCCGCCGCCTGGAGCAGCTAAAACCCATCATTGGGGAGTTT